>Ga0302314_10003361_pt1 | contig 29522 bp, 34 predicted proteins | sample III_Palsa_N2_3_FD_200533 | JGI IMG/M metagenome (GOLD analysis project Ga0302314, IMG submission 200533) | Peat permafrost microbial communities from Stordalen Mire near Abisko, Sweden - III_Palsa_N2_3 | ecosystem: Environmental > Terrestrial > Soil > Palsa > Peat permafrost | place: Sweden...
ACGAATATGCTGCCGTTCAACGCCCAATATTTGCCGCCGGTTATCGTAGGCAGATAGAGGAAATGTAAAAAGTTGAGCTGTGATCGGTCAATATCGTTCCAAAGATGCTGATAGGTCCCCGAACTCGTATTGATCAACGACACGTCGCCGATGCCGATCAGCTGAGGGTTGGTGACAATGCCGCCGACCATGCCGAGCATGACGTTCTGGCGGTCTGACGAGGACTTTTTGCCGGCGACGTCGGACAGGCTCTCGTCGACGGCGAGGAACGGAATCAGGTCCGCTTGATAGAGGCGCCCGGGATCTGGGCTGGTGGATTCATATTTGAAATCATAGCCCACGGCGGCCGTACTCGCGGAAGCGTAGGTCTTTGACGGGATGTTGCCTGAGATGCTCAGCGTGGCGCCGGCGGCGGTTGAAGTGGCCGCGGTCTGGGCCGACGCCTGGGGGGACACAGGGGCGCCAGCTGGAGCGGAGGGCGGAGCCGCCACGGCGGCCAATGAGTCCGAGTTTCCGCGGATCCGCCACGCTGATCCACTCCAGTCTCCCGCGCCGTCTTTAGCGACAACCACCGGTTTTGGCTTGACTGGCGGGCAGCTTATGATGGGCAGGCTAGCGTCGCCCGCGAAGATCTTCCAGGGTCTGTATTGCTGGCGGTTGAAGTCCTGACCATTGACTTTGCCAAAGGTGAACAGCCCTCCGGCGGGCAGGTAGCTCATCCCGCCCAGAATCGCGCTCACCATCGGCTGGTTCGGATCGTTCCCGCCGCGATTGGCTGGATTAATCGCCGACGGGTCCTGGGCCAGGGCCGCCCGCAGCTGGTCGGCGCTCTGGAAGGCCTGAGCGACGTCGGGATATTTGATGAAATACCAATTCGCAAGCCGGCCAGCGTCGAGATGATAGCCGCTGGCGTCGCGCACGCATATCGCGGCGATATTGTCCGACTTGGTGGGCGCGGCGAAATTGTTTTTATCCGCCGCGATGGCCGCTCCGTCAGCGAGGAGCAGGGCGCCAGAAAGCGCGATCCGTCCAATGATGAAATGGCTCTGCATGTTCCCCCCAGAACGGTGCGGTGTGAGACGGAACGATCAGTGGGTCGCGCTGGCGATGTACCCAATCAGCGTCGACACCGCGTCGGTCAGGCACAGGTTGGGATCCAGCGTCGTCCACTGGAATGTCAAACCGGGCGGGTCCTTGGCCAATTTGACCGACACGCCGTACAAGAACGCTCGGATAGTCGTGATGTTGTAGCTGAAGTCGGTGCTCATGACTTCATTGCCGGTGACGATGGCTGGCTTTCCGTCGTCCCGAAGCTGGGCCGACACGGCGTCCATGATTGCTTGTGTCATGTCCATCCAGATCGCTCCTAGTGATCATTGGGCGCTCTGGCTTTGACGGGATCACTAAAACAAGCTTGGCGCTTGCTGGCATTCTGGCGCGTATTTTGTCGAATACAACCCTGATTCAGTAATCGTCTCTCCGCCGAGTGGTCAGCGCTTTACTCCATCCGCGCATAAGCCAGCCCCCGCGCGAGCCAGCACCCCACCTCCGCGCCCACGACCTTGCCGCCGCCATCGCGCCGGAAGGCCAAGGTCCAGTCGCCGGGGGGCGTGTGGTCCAGGGCGCGGGGGCAGGGCAGGGCCCAGACGTCCGGCCCGACCGGCTCCAGCAGCTCCATGCGGCCCTGTCCCAGGAAACCGGAAAAGCCGCCATAAAGCGCGCCGCCCGCATCGGCCACGGTCAGTTCGGCGCCCAGTTCGTCGCAGTGATAGCGACCGCCGCAGTCCATGGCGGGCTCGCCGTCCAAAGGCCGCAGCAGCGAACTCTGGTTCTCGCGCGGGCGGTCCATCCAAAGCCCGCCCTCGCCCGGCCGCAGCCGCACATCCTCACCGCCCGCCGTCCCATCCTCCAAGACGTCGAGCAGATCGGCCGAGTGACCAAACCGCAGCCGCACCTGACCGTCCGGCGCGGCGTCGATGCGCGCCGACAGCCCGGTTTGCGGCTCGATATAGGCGCCCAGCCAATCGGGCGCGGGACCGGCCGTGAAGCGTTTACGCCGCTCCTCGCCCAGCGCCGCCGCCAGCAGGTCCATCGCCGCGTCGTGGGCGTTGGACAGGTGGTTGAACATCACGACCACCGAGACGCGCTCGGCCGGAACGTAGAGCCGGTGGCTGCGCCAACCGCGTAGCGCGCCGCCGTGGCCGGTGAGCGCGCGCCCGAACTCGCTCTGCCGCCCGAGGCCGAAACCGTAGCCGGCGGCCGCGCCGTCGGCGAAGCGGACCGGAGCGGATAGCCTGGAATAGAGCGCGTCCGGGTCATCGCGCGTGGCGTCGATGTGGCGCTCCCAAGCGATCATGTCTTCCAGGCAGGCGCCCAGGCCCGCATCGCCGGTCCACAGGATCCGGTTCTCCGCGGCGCGAAATCCGCCGGCGGCCATGGCTTCATAGCCCTCGGTTCCGTCCGGCATGGCGCGGGTGTCGGCGGCGAGGAAAGCGCTCTCCATGCCGATCGGCTCGAAGATGCGGCTCCGCAGCCGCTCGGCGAAGCTCTGCCCGGTGCGCGCCTGGACGATGTCCGAGAGGATCCGGAAATTCTGGTTGACGTAGGAATAGCGCGTCCCCGGCGAAAACTGCAGCGTACGGGTTCCGGCGATCACCCGGGCGGCCTCGGGCTCGCCGAACGGCGCCTCGGCCGGCGAGCCGTGCAGCATGGCCACCGCCCAATAGTCGCGCAGGCCCGACTGGTTGTGCGCCAGGTGCAGCGCGCCAGGCGCTGGCTGCTCCAGCAGGGGCAGGCGGGCGGCGATGTCCGCATCCAGCACCGTCGGATCGGGGAAGGCGTCCAGCACCACGGCGCAGGTGAACTGCTTGGTGATGGAGCACATGCGAAAAAGCGTCCGCGGCGTAAAGGCGATGCGCCGCTCGGCGTTGGCGAAGCCCCAGGCGTGGCGGACCAGCACCTCGCCGTCACGCAGCACGGCGACCGCGCCGCCGGGCCCTGGATAGGCGCTCGGCAGGGCGGCCAGGGCGCGGTCGAGGCGCGCGGCGAGGACGTTGGTCACGGGGCTGCTCCCTTAAGACTCAAGGCGACGAGGCGGCCAAGCTATCCCTGATTTGCGAGCCTGGCCCAAGGGGCAGCTTTGATAGTGCCATCCCGCACGATCGGTCCTAAACTGGCGCGTCCCACAAGAAAAAGCGCGCGCCGGGTTCTTAAGGCTCGCGCCCGAAGGAGGAGGTTGCGATGCACGCCGTGACGGTCATCGAAGACGTGCCGCTGGGCGCCGATGCGGTTTGGGGCGTGATCGGCGATTTCTCCGGCATTCGCAAATGGGCCACCCTGGTCGAGGGCGAGACCACCGAACAGACCTCGGAAGGCAAGGTGCGCACGCTGACCATGCCCAACGGCCGGACGGTCCGCGAACTGCTGACCGAGGAAGGCGAGCACTTCTACACCTACACCCTCGATCGCCCCGACATGAAGGCGTACTTCTCCACTGTCTCGGTGAAGCCCGCCGGCCAGGACGCCTCCAAGATCGAACTGGTGGTCAAGTTCACGCCCAAGGACGAGGCGGTGCTAGCCGAGACCAGCGAACAGCTGACCAAGTTCTGCCGCGGCAACGTCAAGGCGATGAAGCGGGCGCTGGGGGTGGCGTAACGGCTGCGGGCGCTGTCTTAGCTGCTCCCCCCTTGGGGGAGCTGGCGCGAAGCGACCGAGGGGCCCTCGCCGCCGCCCGGACCCGACGAAGCCCGCCTCAGCTGTTGTCGTCGCCGCCGCTGTAGTCGTCGCCGTCGTCGCTGCGGTCGTCTCCACCATCGTCATCGTCGTTGTAGTTGTTGATGGTGGTGACGTTCTCGGTCCCGCCCCCGCCGAAACCGCCTCCGCCAAAGCCGCCGCCGAAACCGCCGCCGTGGCCGCCGAACATGCCGGAAAGTCCGGAGAACAGCAGCTCGCCGCCGGCGACGCCCGCCGCCATGGTGCCGGCGGAGCGCAGGAAGCTGCCCAGACCGCCGCCGCTGGAGAAGGGTCCCGAGCCGTAATAGGGCTGTGGCTGAGGCGGCGGTTGCTGACCCCAAGGGCCCTGCTGCGGAGGCGGCGCCATGGTCTGGCCAAGGCCGCCCCCCAGGAAGCTCGGCTGCGGCGACGGCTGGGCGGCCTGCTGCAACTGGGCTTGCAATTGGGCGATCTGCGCCTGCGCCTGATGCAGCGCCTGGTCGGCCATCAAGGCGTGCTGGACCAGCACATAGCCGCTGTCGGGATTGGCGCGGATGGCGTTGTCGATCATCTGGGCGGCTTCCTGGTCCTTCGCCACGCCTTGCGCGCGGGCCAGATCGCCAAGGAATTGGGTGAGAAGCGTGCGCTCGTCGGGGGTCATGGGGTCCTGAATTGGCAGTCCGGCGCGATCCGCCGGCACGGAAAAGATGGGAGGATCGCCGCCGCCCCGCAACGCGGGAGCGCCGACATGGCGAAGATGTAATCAAACCTGGCGCGGACCGCTTATGGACACGGGCAAGCGGCGGATTTGCGGCGCCAACTCACAGGGAAATCTTCGGCCACGCGTCGGGCAGGCCCACCCAGGCGCAGCGCCGGTCGTCATAGGCCGACAAGGCGGGATCCGGCAGCGGCGTGTCGGCGAAGCAGCCGCCGGCGAAACCCGTCTGGCCCTCGCCGCCGTCCCACATCAGGGTCGTGCCGCACCTCGGGCAGAACCACCGGCGACCCGGCGGCGGCCCCTTGACCGCGTAGGCCTTCAGCTCGCCATGCCGGGCGCGGATATCTTCGTCGCGGAAATAGGCCGACCAGCCGAACGCGCTGCCGGTCCTCTTCTTACAGCTGGCGCAGTGGCACACCCCGTTCAGGGTCGGCTCGCCGTCGACCTCGACCGTGCAGTCGCCGCAGCAGCATGAGGCCTTGCGCAGCATCGCTGCTCTCCCGAAAACGGAATGCGGAGCCTTTACCTAGCTCAGATACGGTCGGCTCCGGAAGCCCCCAATCGCCCCGACCCCAGCCACGCCAGGATCGCCGGATTGATCTCGCGCGGATAGGTGTGGCTGAGATCGTCCAGCTCGCGATACGTCACATCGGCCCCAGCGGACTCCAATGCCCGCCGCGCCTCTCGCGCCAAATCGATGTCGAACATCCAGTCGAGGGCGCCATGAGCGATGTGGATCGGCAGGCCGTGGATGCGCTCCGGGTCGGCCATCTGCGCCAGCATCGGATGGAACGCCGCCGAGACCGGGGCCAGATGGGTGAAGGGCGATCCGGCCTCCAGCCCGCTGACATAGGAAAAGGTCCCGCCGTCGCTCATGCCGGTCATCAGCATGCGTTGCGGATCGATGCTCCAACCACTCCGGACCTCGTCCAGGATGCGCAGCAGGTTCGGGGTGTCCGCGTCGTCGCCGCTCAGCGCCCAGGTGGGCCCGACCGCTGTCGGGGCGACCAGGATGGCGCCGTGGCTGCGCGCGTCGCGCAGCCAGCTCCACAAGAAGCCTCGGCCATTGCCGCTGCCGCCGTGCAGCGCCATCACCAGCGGCCAGGCGGCGTCTGGCGTGTAGTATTCGGGGACGTACAGCGAATAGCCGCCGCGCGAGCCCGGCGCATTGTCGAAATGCCCCACGCCCGTGTCGCCGCGCGGCTCGACAGGCGCTAGGCGCTTCTGCAGATCGGCGTCGCCGCGTGAGCCAGGCTCCAGGAAGAAACGGCTGACCGGCGGCAGGTTGGCGGTCAGTGGATAGAGCGCCTCCTGGGCGCGCGGCAGATGGCCCAGGGCGCGGAAGACGACGCGCAGGCCGTCCGCCTGGTCTGGCGCGGCGCGCAGGCCTTCGAACGCCGCTAGCGTTTCGTTCGCGGCGGCCTGGATCCGCGCCCGCGGGTCGGCCAGACGCTCCGGCCACGCGTCCAGACGCGGCATCGCGGCGCGCAGGGCCTGGTCCGGCACGCCAACCGCCTGCATAACCTCCTGGAATCTCGGCGGGTGCAGGTGACGGGCGACGAAGCCCAGCGCCTCCAGCGACTGCAACAAGACGGGCAGCAGGATCGTCAGATCATCGAGTTCTCGATCGTCCAATCCCGCCTCCCGCAAACCACCTCGCCGGCTCAGTCCACCCGCGCCTCGGCGTAGCCTTTCAGCACTTCGACTCCGTTCTGGTTCTTGGTGCTGACCTCGAACTCGACCCGCTTTTCGCCGTCCTGCTCGAACACCTTCTGCACGGTCGCGGTCGCGTCCAGCGTGTCGCCCGGCCAGACCTGGCTGGTGAAACGCACGCCGTACTTAGTCAGCCGCCCGTCGCCGACATGGTCGGTCAGCATCTTGCCGGTCATGCCCATGGTCAGCATGCCGTGGGCGAAAACCGACGGATAGCCGGCCACCTTGGTGGTGAAGATCTCGTCGGTGTGCAGGGGGTTATAGTCGCCCGATGCGCCGGCGTACTGGACGATCTGGGTGCGTTTCAGGTCCTCGACCAGGCGCTGGGTGAAGCTGTCGCCGACCTTCAGGTCCTTGGTTTTCAACGTCGTTGTCATCGTCGCTCTCCTTCAGGCCGGATCGGCGGGGCGTTCGGTGCGCACGCCGACGCCGCGGGCGGTGACGACCAGCTCGCCCTTTTGGTTGCGGTATTCGGTGACGTTCTCGCTGAACATCAGCTTGCCGCCGCGCTTGCCTTCCTTCTCCCAGGTCTTGCCGGGCATGGAGGTGGCGGTCAGCACGTCGCCGGCGCGCAGGGGCTGGTGGTACTCGTAGTGCTGTTCGGCGTGCAGTCCGCCGCCGCCTCCGCCGCCCCCGCCGCCCGGTTCCCGCTTGATCCCGGTCGGCTCCTTGCCCGACCCGAACCACGGCTTGCCGATCTTGGGGCGCAGGCCATAGTCGGGATCGAACTGGGCGCTGGCCTGAACGAAGGTCGGCGGCGCGATAACCGACCCCATGGCCGAGCTCTTGGCGTAGTCCGGATCGTGATAGATCGGATTGTCGTCGCCGACCGATCTGGCGAACATCATGATGTGGCTGAATTCGACGGGGAAGCTTTTGACGGCCATATCCTCTCCCTTTCGGCGTTCACGCCCTTTGCGAGCGGTGTTGATTGCGCGGCGGTGACGCGGGTCACGGCGGGTCGACGTGGCGGCCCGGCCAGCAGTGTGGCATCTTTCCGGGGGCGGCCTCAATCCGCCGCGCGCGTCGGCGACCCCCAAAGCGAGGGGCTCCAAGTGAGTTGAGGGAGGATTTCATGAGAACATCAGCAGGCGCGCTCGCCCGCGCGGCGCTGTTGAGTCTGGCGGCCCTAAGCCTGGCGTCCATGCCAGCGATGGCCGCCGAGGACGTTTCCGCGTTGCTGATGCAAAAGACCCAGGCCTTCTCCGACGCCGGCCAACAGGGCGACGGCGCGGCGATGGGCAAGATGCTCGACGACCGTGTCGTCTTCTTCAACGAGGGCGGCGACCAGGCGACCCGCAAGGATATGGCGTCGAGCACGCCGGCGCCGGCCAGCGGCGTCATCACCAAGATGACCGTGGCCGACTGGAACTGCCAAGTGTACGGCGATGTCGCCGTGGCCAGCTTCATCGACGATCAGGTTCGCGATCTGCGCGGCCAGGTGTTCCACGCCAAATACCGCTCGGTCGAAACCTGGCTGAAAGAGGGCGGCGACTGGCTGATGATCGGCAGCGAAACCATCGCCTTGCAGGATGATCCGCCCGCCGTCCCGGTGCCCGCCAAGGCCCTCGACGACTATGTCGGCGCCTATGAAGCGACGCCGGCGCTCAAATACACCTTCGCTCGTAAGGGCGATGATCTGATGGCCTCGGCCAATGGCGGCCCGGCGAGCGTGCAAAAGGCCGAGCTGCGCGATGTGTTCTTCACGCCCGGCGCCGCGCGCGTGCGTAAGATTTTCCAACGCGACGCAAACGGCGCTGTCACCGGCTTCATCTATCGCCGCGAAGGCCACGATATCGTCTTCAAGCGGATTTGAAGGCGAAGGGGCGTCAGGCGCGCGTTAACCCCCCGGCCAGGGCCTTCATCGTCTCCAAGATGACGTCGTCGGTGATCTCGTCCGGGGTGATGAAGGACTGGACCAGAAACCCCATGGCGACGGCCTGCAGCGCAACCGCCAACTGCCTGGATGTCATGTCGGGCTTCGCGCCCTTCAGCCCAGCGAGGTACGCGGCGGTCTGGCCAAAGGCGTCGGCGTAGGTCGCCGCGATCCCTTTGCGCAGTTCAGGGTCGGTGAGGGCGTGGAGTTGAAACTCCGCCAGGAAAGCTTCCTCGCCCCGCGCCCGCCGGATGGTCGCGGCCAGGTCGCCGGCCATGGCGTCCAGTTCTTCGGCGACGGTCAGATCGTTTGGACGCGATGACGATAGAGTGAGCCCCTTCGCGCTCATCGCCGCCAGCAGCAGCTCTGCCTTGCTGGAGAAGTTTGAATAGATCGCGCCCTTGGTCATGCCGGCCTTGGCGGCGATCTCGTCCAGGCTGGCGGCCGCGAAGCCTTTCGACGCCACGATTTCCAAAGCGGCCGCGACCAAGGCGGCGCGCGTTCGCTCGCGCTTGCCTCCAGCTTTGGGGCTGGCGGCTCCCGGGCGCTGTTCGTTTGGCGTTGACATCATCCAGATTTATACCGTAAGTATGAAATACTCACGGTATATTTTTGAACAACTCGGCGGGCTCCCGTTAAAATCCGCGCCAGCCGAGACCGGGCGCGTTGGACAAGGAACTGACGTTATGCAGCAATCGTCATTCGCAGCCGCTCCCGCGCGGCCCATGGGCCGACTCTACGACGTCGCGGGCAGGGGCCTTTCGCTCCACCGCTCCGGCGCGGGTGGCCCCGCCGTGGTGTTTCTGCCCGGAGCCGGCCTGATCGGCCTCGACTATCTGAACATCCACGAGGCGGTCTCGCGGTTCGCCACGTCGGTGCTCTACGATCGCGCCGGGACTGGCTGGAGCGACGAGATCGCGCTGCCACGCACGGCCGCGGCGGTCGCGGACGAGCTGCGGAGCCTCCTCGGCGCAGCGGGCGTGCCGCCGCCCTACGTGCTGGTCGGCCATTCCCTGGGCGGCGCCTATGCCCGCCGCTACGCCCAACTCTTCCCTGCCGAAGTGGCCGGCGTACTCATGCTGGATCCGGCGCATGAGGATTACGCCTCCATGCCGAGCCAAACTTTCCTGGCCCAGGTCAGGCAGGGATTGGCCATGCTGCCGGCGCTGGTGAACATCAAGAAATTCTACCGTCCGATGTTCGAGGCGATGTTCGCCCAGTGGCCGAACGGCGTGCGTCAGACGCTGGTCGACTATCACGTCCGGTCGTGGCGCAAGAGTCTGGCGGAGGCCAAGAACCTGCAGACGGAGATACTTGAGGAAATCCGGCTCGGCGGACCGATGCCCGACGCGCCGCTGATCGTGCTGACCGCCATGGGGATCGATCCGTTCATGGCGCCGTTCATGCCCGAACCCTATCTGCGCGATATCAACCTGCGCAAACAGGTCTTCTACACCAACTTCGCGCGCTCGGTGCGGCGCGGCGAAAACCGCTCGCTCGAGGACGCCGGCCACAGCACGATCCACACCGATCGCCCCGACGCCGTCATCAAAGCGATCCGCGACCTGGTTGAGACGGCGAAGAGTTGAACGGCCTTGATTGAGGGGCTCAGAGCCTTTTAGCTTCAGATGGCTTCATCTGAAGCGTTGAAAAAGGCTCTCACTTTTTCATTCTAGAGCGTGACGGCCGCTTTAACCGGCTGCCACTTAAAGCTGTCACGCTCTAGCGCCTGCGCGACCAACCGCCGCCGATAACGATCGGGCTGCCGACAAGGCCGACATAGAAGCCGACATCGTACCAGACGCCGGTGTCTCTCGATTCGTAGAGTTGGACACGCCAGGGCAGAAGGTGCGGCGCGAGCCGGTTGACCACCTCCACGATCAAGGTCAGCGGCGCGATTACGCCGTGCCAGAAGCCCAGCAGAAGTTGCGACAACAGCCCGCCGGCCGCCGCGTGCTGCGACTCTCCCGATCCCGCGACGCACGCGCTGAGCGTCAACAGGGCGATGGCCACGAGGGCGACCTTGAGGCCTTGTTTCATGGGCTGTTCCATCCTTCGCGCGGGATCCCGAATGGCTTGGCGGTCTGTCGCCCTAGATACCACCAAGATGCACGCCTCCGACCAGCCATATCACCACAAGGACGATAAGGATCAGACCAAGGACGCCGCCGAGACCCCTGCCGCCGTATTGACGGTGGGCGTAGTAGCCGCCTCCGCCGCCGAAGATCAGGACAAGGACAATGATGATGAGTATCAGGCCCACGGCGCACCTCAATAACCACGACCTCTAACCGGGTCAGTGGTGGTTGATGAATGTCGCTGAGCGCCAATCGTTCCGTGATGCGCCGTCGATCTGTCGGCCCCTAATGGGCCGGACCGATGTCAGCCGCCGCCGATCTTGGGGATCAGATAGACCTCGCTGTGTTCGCCCAGCGCCGCGCCGTAGGCGTCCTGATGGATTTCGCCGTCGATGGCGATGGCCATGCGCCGCTCGACATAGTCGCCCAGGCCCGGAAATCGGTTCTCCAGCTCCAGGATCAACTGGCGCACCGACCGCGCCTCGACGTCGAACGCGAACACCCCGCCGGTGAACGCGCCGCAGTCGCCGTGAGTGGTCAAGACGTGCGGCATGCGCGCTAGCTGGCCTTGGCGTCGATCACCGCCCTGATCTTCGGCGGCGACAGGGGCAGGTCGCACATGCGCACGCCGATCGCGCCGCGCACCGCATTGGCCACGGCGGCCAGCGGCGGTATGATTGGCGCCTCGCCCACCCCCTTGGCTCCATAGGGGTGCCGTGGATTGGGCACCTCGATCATGATCGCATCGATCATTGGCAGGTCCGAGGCGACCGGTACGCGATAGTCGAGGAAGCCGGCGTTCTCCATCTTGCCTTCGCTGTCGAAGATGTATTCCTCGTTCAGCGCCCAGCCGACGCCCTGAGCGACGCCGCCCTGGATCTGGCCCTCGACATAGGACGGGTGGATCGCCTTGCCGACGTCCTGGGCGGCGGTATAGCGCAGCACCGTGACGTGGCCGGTCTCGGGATCGACCTCGACGTCGCACACGTGCACCGCGAAGCCCGGACCCGCGCCCTGAGCGTTCAGCGACACCTCGGCCGAGATCGGGCCGCCGGTCTTGGCCGACTGCGCCGCCAAACCCGCCAGGGGCAGGGGTCTGAGGCCTTCCTTGCTGGGGTCCAGGCAGACGGCCGCGCCGTTCTCCCAGGTCACCATGTCCGGCGCCACATCCCAGATCACCGCCGCGCGGCGCTTCAGTTCGGCGACGATCTTCTCGGCCGCCTGCACCACCGCCATGCCGGTGGCGAAGGTGGTGCGGCTGCCGCCGGTCAGCATGGAAAAGCCGATCGAGGCGGTGTCGGCGACGATCGGGCGGACCTTCTCGACCGGCAGGCCCAGCACCTCGGCCGCCATCATCGCCATGGACGCGCGCGAGCCGCCGATGTCCGGATTGCCGGTGGCGATCACCGCCGTGCCGTCCTCGCTGATATGCACCGCCGCGGTGGATTCTCCGCCGACATTGAACCAGAAACCGGCGGCGACGCCGCGTCCCTGGTTTGGACCCAGCGGGGCGGTATATTGCGGGCAATCCTTGATCGCCTTCAGCGTCTCCAGATAGCCGATATTGCGGAAGGTCGGCCCATAGACCGCCTTGACACCGTCCTTGACGCCGTTGATCTCGCGCAGGGTGATCGGATCGATGCCCAGCTTCAGCGCCAGGTCGTCGATGGCGCTTTCGACGCCGAACGCCGCGATCGGCGCGCCGGGCGCGCGATAGGCCGCGACCTTCGGGCTATTGGTCACCACGTCCCAGCCGGTGATCTGGAAGTTCTCCAGCGCATAGACAGCCAGGGCGGTCATGCTGCCCGCGCCCACCGGTGAGCCGGAAAAGGCGCCGGCCTGGTATTTCAGCTCCACCTCGGCGGCGGTGAGCTTGCCGTCCGTCTTGGCGCCCAGCTTGACCAGGATCACCGCGCCGGAGGTCGGGCCGGTGGCGCGGAACACCTCCTCGCGGGTCATCACCATCTTGACCGGGGCTCCGGACTGGCGCGAAAGGGCCAGCGCCAGGGGCTCCAGATAGACCGTGGTCTTGCCGCCGAACCCGCCGCCGATCTCGGCCGGGGTGACGCGGATCGAGGCGATGTCGAGGTCCAGCACCTTGGCGCAATAGGTGCGCACCATGAACTGGCCCTGGCTGGAGCTCCAGACCTGGCACTGGCCGTCGGCGGCGAACGAGGCGACGCAGGCGTGTGGTTCGATATAGCCCTGGTGCACCGCCTGGGTGGTGTAGCGGCCCTCGACGATCACGTCGGCCTCGGCGAAGCCCTTGTCGATATCGCCGCCCTTGATCTGGTTGCGCTTGGCGATGTTGGAGGGCAGGGCGGGCCGCTCGTCCAGGCCTTCGGTGAACATGTGGGCGTGCAGCAGCGGCGCGTCCGGCGCCATCGCCGCCTCGACATCGATCACGTGCGGAAGCACCTCGTACGTCACTTTGATCAGGTCCAGCGCCGCGTCGGCGATCGCCGACGAGGTCGCCGCCACGGCCGCCACCGCGTGGCCGTCGTACAGCGCCTTGCGCCGCGCCATGACGTTCAGCGACAGGTCGCGCAGGTTCGAGGCGCTCTCGCCGGCCTCATATTCCTCGCTGGCTAGGTCCGGCAGGTCGGCCGCGGTCACCACCGCCTTGACGCCGGGCAGGGCCAGGGCGGCGCGGGTGTCGATCGAAACGATCCTGGCGTGGGCATGCGGGCTGCGCTTGATCTTGCCGACCAGCATGCCCGGCAGATGGAAGTCGGCGCCATAGGTCGCCGCGCCGGTCACCTTGTCGACCCCATCGGGCCGCACCGGCCGGGTGCCGACGACCTTCAATTGAGGGGTAGAGGGCCGGTTCAACACATCGGTCATGACGCTCTCCGCACTTGCCGAAGTTCGGCCGCCGCATCCTGTACGGCCGTGACGATCTTGTCGTAGCCGGTGCACCGGCAGAGATTTCCCGCCAGCCAGTAGCGAATCTGACTCTCGCTGGGGTCGGGATTGACGTCCAGCAGCGCCTTGGCCGCCACCAGCAGGCCCGGCGTGCAGAATCCGCACTGCAGGGCCGCGTGGTCGATGAACTTCTGTTGCAGGGGATGCAGCACGCCGCCCTGGGCCATACCTTCGATGGTGTCGATCCGGCGTCCCTCGACTTCCGGCGCCAGCACCAGGCAGGAGCAGACCAGCCGGCCATCCATCAACACGCTGCACGCGCCGCAATCGCCGGAGCCGCAGCCTTCCTTGGAGCCGGTCAGCCGCAGCTCGTCGCGCAGCGCATCCAGCAGCGTGGTCCCGGGGTCGCTGAGGAACTCGACCGGATCGCCGTTCACGACGGCGCGGATGTGCTGCTTGCTCATGCGTTCTTTTCCGCCCGGCCGTAGGCGATCAGGGCGGCGCGCCGGGCCAGCACGCCTGCTATCTTGGTTCGAAACTCCGCCGTGCCTCGCTTGTCGCTGATCGGCCGGCAGGCGGCGCGGGCGGCAGCGTCCAGCGCGGCGAGGGCCGCCTCATCCACGTGCGTGCCGATCAGGGCCGCCGCGGCCTCAGGGACCAGCAAGGCTGTGGGCGCCACCGCGCCCAGCGCCACGTGGGCGGCGGTGCAGACGCCGTTTTCATCCAGCGTCAAATTGACCCCGGCGCCGACCACGGCGATGTCCATCTCAGTGCGCGGAATGTTGCGCAGATAAGCGTCCGAAGACCGGGTGGGGCGCGCGGGCAGCTTGATCTCCAATACGAATTCCCCCGGCGCCAGCGAGGTTCGGCCGGGGCCGAAGGCGATGGCCTCGGCGGGAACCTCCCGCCGGCCTGCCGGTCCCACCACAACGCAAGTCGCCCGCGCGGCGATCAGGGCCGGCACGCTGTCGGCCGCCGGCGAGGCGTTGCACAGGTTGCCGGCCAGCGACGCGCGGCCCTGGACCTGGGTCGATCCGATCAGGTTCGCCGCTTCCACCACACCGGGCCACGCCTTGCTCAGCGCCTGGTGTTCGCCGATCGCCGCGCCGCAGGTCGCGCCGCCGATCACGAAACCGCCGGCCTCCTGGCGAATGCCGACCGCGCCCGGGATCCGCTTCAGATCGACGATCAGATCCGGCTTGGCGCGCCCCGCCCGGACCTGGACCAAAAGGTCGGTGCCGCCGCTGAGCGCCTTGGCGCCGTCGCTGGCCAGGGCGCGAACCGCGTCTTCGGGCGAGGTCGGCGCGATATATTCCAACTGAGACAAGGTCCCTCCACGCATTGGCGGTGGTTTCGGGATGCGATCTGGCGAACCCGCGCCTACAGCCTAACCGGTCAGGACTGGAGAAGGCGAGCCTGTTGCATCAGAAATATGCTGGAGCCTTACAGGCGCAAGGGCGCGGGCGGGGGAGCCTCGCGCGTCGCGTCTAGGTTTCCGCCCACTGCCGCACCGGGCCCACATCCACGTGTACGAAGCCGGAATTCGGATAGAAACCCACCCCGCCGGCGCGCAAGGACAGGGCCGCGCGGTGCAGATGGTTCAGATCGACGCCCTCCAGGCCGATATCGACGGCCTTGCCCAGGACGTGCTGGCTGTGCTCGGCGACTTCCTTGCTATGCCGGCGCATCCAAGCGTTGGTCGAGGCGGAGCGATAGCCGGAGACGATCTGGAACGGGCCGCGCACCTCGATCTTCTGGCGCAGCCGGTGCATCAGGTCGAACAGGCGGGGGTCCATGAAATGCTCTTCGCCGCTGCGCCAGTCGCGCAGCGTCTTCATCGCCGCGTGCAGGGCGTCGGGCACATAGCCGCCGTTTTCGTAATAGACCGCGTTCAGCGTATCGCCGGTGTGCAGGTTGTGCACGAAAGCGCGCCGAACGTCGGTTGGACGAACGTCGACGGACTGCTCGCGCCCGAGGGTGAACGGCGAGGGAGTGTTGGTCGCCGGCAGGTCGCTCAGGTCGACCGCCGGCGCCTCGACGTCGTGGACGCGGGGATAGAGCGCGCGGGCGGCGGGCCAGATCATCGCGGCCGCCGCGGCGGAGGCTAGCCCGTACCCAAGAATCTGGCGGCGCTCTGAGGTCATCAATTCTGTTCCGCGACCAGCTGGCGCCGGACGATTAACGGTCCCTGTTTTCGTGATGAAGGGGGCTTATGCGGGATGGGGTGTTTAGATCAAGCTAAGCGGGGGCGGATCGCGACGAACGGCCGCACAAATCGCGATAAGATCAACCCGAGATGCACTTTCGACGATTTCATGCCGACAGCTTGGCGTCACGCCGGTCTTTGAAAGCTTGATCCCGTCAAGTCTGTCGATCCCCCGATCCTACCTCGATCCTGATTATCAGCCTGGATTTGCTCGTTGTCCCGATGCTGTTCACCGCGACAGATTAGGGCGCAAACCCCAATTCACGATTAACGCAGCCGCCAACCTGGCCTGGGGCGACGAACTTGGGTTAACAAGGTCCTATCATTCGCCGTCATCCCGGCCGTAGCGAAGCGGAGAGCCGGGACCCAGGGGCCGGCGCACCTGCCCCTGGGTCCCGGCTCGGCCTTGCAGGCCGTCCGGGATGACGCTCCAAGGTGTGTGTTCGCCGGTCCGCTAACTCGAGTTCGTTGCCCCGCCAACCTGGCCAAGCCGGATCGACTCGCCTGGTCCGACCGGGCAATGTGCCGGCAAAAGGAAGGACGCCATGGCCGAAGAACCGATTTTGAAGGTCGAACGACGCGGGGATGTCGAGCATGTGACGCTCAACCGCCCGGAACGGCTGAACGCGTTGAACCAGCCGCTCACCGACGCCCTGTTCACCTATTTCGAGGCCAGGCGCCGCCAGGCTGAGGTTCGCGTCATCGTCCTGACGGGCGCCGGGCGGGCCTTCTGTTCCGGCGCGGATCTGAAGGCCGGCGGCCAGCCGGACCGGTTGCGCGACGGCCCCGACGGCGACTGGATGCTGCGCGATCTGCTCAAGGCCATGCGCGCCTGTCCCCAGCCGATCGTCACCCTGGTTCGCGGCGCCGCGGCCGGCGGCGGCCTGGCCATCGCCCTGGCCTCGGACATCATCGTCGCTGGCGAAAGCGCCGCCTTCCACCCGGCCTTTATCAAGATCGGCCTGTCGGGCAGCGAGCTGGGCGTCAGCTGGCGGCTGCAGCGCACCATAGGCGTGTCACGCGCGCGCGAAATGCTGCTGACCGGCCGTCCGATGAATGCGGCGGACGCACTGCGCGCCGGCCTGGTCTCCAGCGTGGTGGCCGATGATGCTTTGGACGCCCATGCCGAGGCCCTGGTTCAGGACATGCTGAAGGCGGCGCCCGACGCGCTGCGCATCTCCAAACGCACCTTCGACGCGACCTTGGAAGTTCCCGGTTTTGACGCCGCCCTCGAACTGGAGGAGCGCGGCCAGATCCAGATGATCCGCCAGGGAGCCGGTCTTCGCGCGGCGGCGCCGTAGACGGCGCCGCCGGCCGACCATCCGGCCCGCGTTATTTCGGGTGGATGCGAGTGATTTTCGTGCCTTGCAGCGTGAGATCGGCCATCAGGCCTTTTTCGCTGAAGGGGAAGGCGTAGACATCGTGGGTGACGGTCGTGATGTCGGCCTCGGCGCCCGCGCCCTTGTTGACGACCACGATGCTCGGGCCGGTGCCCGCGGAGAAACCATCGCTCTTGCGCAGGTAGTCCAGCGCCGAATCCGTCATGAAATACAAGGCGTAGCTGAAGTCCTGACCGCCGATCTGAAGACCCCACGAACCGCCCGTGAGGTTGTAATAGCCCTCGGGGTGGCCATTCACCAACAACACGCCATTGCCGGTTTCACCGCCGAAGACCAAACCGGCCTTCAAGACGGACGGGAACACCAATATCGCCCTGGCGCCGTGGGCCAAGCGCCTGGCCCGGTGGTCCGTGGCTTCAAGCTTGTGCAGCGCCCTGGCGCCGTCAGCGGCCAACTGCTCTCGCGCGTCGGCGTGGGCGACTCCGACCGAGCCGATCGTGGCCGCCGCGGCGGCTGCAAGCGTGAAACCTAGAAAATGACGTCGCATGGTTTTCATTTCGCATTCCTCTTCGTGTTGTTCCTGCCGGAAAGGGTTGGATCGGCCGCTCGCGCCTGCTTAAGGTTCGCATGCCGACGGCGCCCGTCCCTCGCTCAAGCTTGACGCCCGGCCATGACTTCAACCCCTGGAACGTCGATGGGTTCCGCGTTCGGCTCAACCATCGAGCGCGGGGCCGCCGGTTTTCGCGCTCATATTCCCACCGGGCAAGATTGGGTCAAGATGATCGCGGCTCAAGCGTCGGCGCTTGTCGCTCAGCGCCCGGTCGAGACCTGCTCGACCTTGAGCATCCGGGCCATGCCGCGCTCCAGCGCCTTGGGATCGCGCTGCAGCGAGGCGCGCACCTCCACCGCCATGCGATCGGTGTCCAGCTCGTCGATATTGCGGCGGATGGCGGTCAGGGCGGCCTGGGCGATGTCGGCGGGCGGCTCCTTCTGGCCGGCGACGTGGGCGGCCATGCGGGTGTCGACCGAGCCAACGATCAGGGCGCTGACCTGGGTTCCCTGCTCGGCCAGTTCGGCCCGGATGCAGGTGGTCGCCGCGCGGCCGGCGAACTTGGAGGGACTGTAGCCGCCCATGGCCGGGACCGCGACCAGGCCGCCGGAGGACAGCACATTGACGATCGCGCCGCCGCCATTGCGGGCCAGGATCGGCGCGAAAGCCCGGCACATGCCCAGCATGCCGAAATAATTGACCTCCATCTCTTCGCGAGCGGCTGAAATGTCATCCGAGCCGATCAGTCGCCGATTCAGGAACGCGCCGGCGTTGTTGACCAGGATCGAGACGTCGCCGCAGTCCGCCGCGGCTCGGGCGATCTGGTCGGGCTGGGTGACGTCGAGCCTGACCGCGTCCGCCCGTCCCGGCGCCTCGGCCACAAGGTGCGCCGCGTCGGCGGGGTCGCGCGCGCCGACATGGACGCGGGCCGCGCCGGCGGCCAGCAGTGCGCGGACAAAGGCTTCGCCGATTCCGCGATTGCCGCCCGTGATCAGGCAGACGCTGTCTTCGATCCGCATGCGCACCTCACGCCGCAATATTCAAAGCCTCTCCCCCTCGATGGGGGAGAGGCTGGAGTGGGGGTGCGTCCACAGTTGGTGACGAAAAGATCGCGTTCGACGCCTCCCGCGTTCTTCGCCCCATTCGCGGCGTGTTCACCCCCAACCCTGCCCTTCCCCCATCGAGGGGGAAGGGTTCTAGATTTCAGTCCGTCTTCGCCACCTGATAAACCAGATCGTCAGGCGCCTTCTTGCCGCGCGCCAATATCGAGGGGTCCGGCGCGATCAGGCCGCGGCCCCAGGTCTCGGCGAAGGCCATTTCGTGGTTCCACTCCCAGACCAGACGCCGGGCGGCGATCTTCCAGGCGCCGTTGCGCCGCTCGAACCGGTCGACCGCGCGGGCCAGGGTCAGGGTGTCGAACTTCTCGCCGGACTTTTTCATCCGCGCGAAGGTCAGAATGTAGGATTCGACGCGCGCGATGTCGCCATCGAGCTCGATCAGCACATTGGTCGTCATGTGGTTTATCAGTCCCGCGCGGGGCAGGAGGGCGGCCATCTGCTCCACATAGACCGCCGCCGGCCCGCAATAGGTCCCGCCATGATCCTCGGTCGCGTCCGGATGATAGGCGCCCGCGATCAGCGCCACGTCCGCCCGGTCGGCGCCGCGGCAATAGCGGGTCAGCACATCCTGGATCGCCTGGCGATCGAGCAGGGCCTGGACCTCGGGATCGCGGGGCGGGTTCATGACACGACCGGCCGGTCGAGCATGGCGGTGATCCAGTTCGGCGTGGCCTTTCCCGCCTGCTGCGCCTCCACCGCGCCGATGTCCAGATAGTCGCGCCAGGCGAAGATCAAACCGTCGCGAAACTCCAGCACGCCGGCATAGGCGGTGGCGACGCGGTGGCCTTCCCGGTCGAGGTAGTTCTCGCCGCCCTCGATGAACAGCCGATCGCCCCGCTCGGCGTAGTCGAAGATCCGCCAATGCAGGTCGCTGGTATTGGCCGCCATCTTTTCCAGCAGCTTGCGGGCCGAGGCCTTGCCCTTCAGCGGCGGCGCGATCGCCGCTGCGTAGTGCCAGACGATGTCGTCGGCCATGTGGGCCAGCACGCCATCGATATCGCGGGCGGTCCAGGCGTCGATCACCTGGCGCAGAATCCTATATTTGTCGCTCACCGGCGCTCTCCCTATCGGCCCATAGGGCCCGCTCGCGGTCGGCTCGTAAAGCGCGAAAATCGGCTAGGCTGGGCGAGGTTGGCGAGGAGCGGCGGGGCGTGAGCAAGATCGGGATTGTGGCGGGGCTTGTGCTGACCCTGGTCGCGGCGTGCGGACCGCCGGCGCGCGCGGCGCCGATCTCCTTCGTCGATCTTCTGTCGCGGCCGCGGCAGGCGCCCACCAAGCGCATCGCCTACGGCCCGGACCCGTTGCAGTTCGGCCAGCTTTGGTCGCCGGCCGGCCCGGGCCCGCATCCGGTGGTGGTGATGATCCATGGCGGGTGCTGGCTGGCCAGCCTGCCGGGCGTCGAGCTGATGGCCTATGTCGCCGAAGACCTGCGCCGGCGCGGGTTCGCGGTCTGGAACATCGAGTATCGGCGCGTCGGCAGCGCCGGCGGCGGCTATCCGGGAACCTTTCAGGACGTGGGCCGGGCGATCGACCATCTGCGCGTCATCGCGGCGCGCGAGCGGCTGGATCTTCGGCATGTGGTGCTGGTCGGCCACTCCGCCGGGGGCCAACTGGGCCTATGGGCGGCGGCGCGCCATCGGCTGCCCAGGCGCGATCGATTGTTCAGCCAAGATCCCCTGCCGGTGGCCGGCGTGGTAAGCCTGGCCGGGATCGATGACTTGGCTGTGTTTCGCGCCCATGGCCCTGGGGCCTGCGGAGAGCCGGACACGGTCGATGAATTGGTGGGAGCCACGGCGCGGCGGAGCGTGAACGTCTATGCGGACACCTCGCCCGCGGCGCTGGTTCCGATCGGGGCGCGCCAGGCCGTGATCTCCGGCGCGCTCGACCCGATTGTGCCCGTCCGCTTTGGTCATGGATACGCCGCGAAAGCCCAAGCGGCGGGAGACGCGGTCCAGATCATGGACATCGCGGGAGCGGGCCATTTCGAACTGATCGATCCGGCGTCAGACGCTTGGCGGCGGATCGAACCGGTCATCGAGGCGATGCTGAAATAGAGCGCGCCGGCGCTCGTCACGCCGGCGCGATATCGATCAACCCTTGGCGGCGCGGGCCTTCGGCGCGGCCTTGACCGGTTTGGCCGCCGCGGCTTGGCGGCCGCCTTGGCCGAGGCCCATCTGCTTGGCCAGGTTGGACCGGGCGGCCGCATAGGCCGGCGCGACCATGGGATAGGTGCGCGGCAGGCCCCACTTGGCGCGATATTCGTCGGGCGAGAGATTGTACTTGGTCCGCAGGTGGCGCTTCAGCGACTTGAACTTGCGGCCGTCCTCCAGGCAGATCAGATAGTCGTCGCCCAGGGACTTTTTGATCGAAACCGCCGGAGTCTTGGTTTCCACCGGCGCTTCGACCGGATTATCCACGCCCGTCAGCGCGGTGTGGATGTTGCGGATCAAGCTCGGCAGATCGGACGCCGCGACACTGTTGTTGCCAACATAGGCGGACGCGATGTGGGTGGTCAGTTCAATCAGCGTGGCTTGCTGATTTTCGAGTTCGGCCATGGTTACCTCCGGCGCTGCGATCTAATGTGGCGCAGGGGCATATATCTAATTGATTCGGCGATCTAGTATGCAAAGGCAGATTATTTTTGCATAACAAAGTTACGCTGTAAGCCGAAACGTCGTGTGAAGGCTCAATCATCCGCTCAACCGACGCCTGAATCATCCGTCGAAAGGATTGATTCTGTTGAGGCTATTCGACGAATGACCGGACAAAATCCCCGCGACGCGTGTGAGCCGACCATCGAACTTTGTCGTCATGGGGTCCGATCGAATGTTCGGCGAAAACGTCAGTTAACGTGACGGCCTGCCCAGCCTGCGACAATTTGGCCAATGCGCGATCTCAGTTCATAAGATGCGCGGACACTGGATGCGAGGGTGCCCCGGATGGATTTTACTGCGTACGGCGATAGGTTTGCACCACGAGTATTGCAATATATTGCCGCGTTGAAATGAAGCGAACCGCCGTGACCATGCAGCGCGATCTTGATGGCGACCCCGCCGCGCCCGCCACCCGCCGGGTCGATGGGTTGGGCCTGCTCGCCCGGGCCTTGCGCGACCGTAGACCTGATCAGGGCTGTTTCATCGTCGGGGTCACCGGCGCCGTGGCGTCGGGCAAGAGCACCCTGTCGGAGACGCTGCGAGCCAGGTTGGCGGCCTGGCCCTGGCGCCCGCGCGTCGAACTGGTCTGCACCGACGGCTTCCTGCATCCCAACGCCGTGTTGGACATGCGCGGTTTGACTGCCCGCAAGGGTTTTCCGGAAAGCTATGACGCCGCCGCCCTGCGCCAGGCGTTGAACCAGGTGCGCGACGGCCCCGCGGCGTTCCCAGGTTATTCGCACGTCACCTATGACGTCGATCCCGCGCTGCTGCGGCGCATCGACCGGCCGGACGTGCTGATCATCGAGGGGCTGAGCCTGGACCTTGATCGCCAATCGACCGGGCAAGGCCCACGCCTGGTGGATTGCCTGATCTATCTCGACGCCGATGAAGCCGATATCGAACAGTGGTTCGTTGGCCGGTTCCTCGGGCTCTGGGCGGCGGCCGAGCACGATCCGGCCTCGTTCTACGCCCGCTTTCGTGGTCTGGACCGCGACCAGACGGCGGCCCTGGCCCGCACGGTTTGGAACCAGGTCAACCTGCCGAACCTGCGCGAACACATCGCCAAGGCGCGCGATGTCGCCGACATCGTCGTGCGCAAGCGGCTGGACCATGCGATCGAAGCGGTGGATCCGCGCCCGCCCGCCTAGAGCTACGCGCGCCCTGGGCCAGTCAGTTCCCCGGTGCGGTCGGCCAGGTCGCGCAGGTTGGCCCGCAACTGTTCCAGCGCGAAGGTCAATCCGAAGATCCGGCCGACCGCCTCGTCCGGCAGGTCGCGGGTGAGCCGTTCGCGGCGCAAGTCGGTCACCGCGGCGCCGTAGCCGGCCAGCACCTGCTCCAGCTGAGTCATGAGGGGCGCCGGGGCTTGGGCGGCGATCGCCTGGCCGCTGTCCCGCAGGAACCGGGCGATGGCGGCGCCGGCTTCGGACGCCGGCTCGGCCAGCGCGGAGCGGACCGGTTCGGGCAGCGGCTCCAGGCTGGCGCGCCCGATCATCGCCAGGTCGTTGTGCAGCCGGCGCAGCGTGCGGCACAGCGGCTGCGGGTCGGCTGGCGTCGCCAGATTGATCCGCCGCTCCCGCGACGCCTCGTCCGCGGCGCCCTCCGCGGCGATGATGGTCTTACGGATCCGGCTGTTCACATCATCCACCGTCCGGGCGTCGCGCGGCTCGGCCAACCCGGCCATCAGTACGATCGTCAGATCCGCCATCATCTCCAGCGCCCGCGCCGCGGCGCGGGCCAGGACGCCATGCGCCCGCTCCGGCAGCACCAGCAAGGCGACGCCGAGCGCCACCACGCTGCCCAGACCAACTTCCAGCACCCGGTGAAACGCGGAAAGAACCGGCCCGACGGCCTGGCTGGTCGGCGTCAGCAGGATGATGATCGCGGTTACCGGCGCGATCCGGTAGGCCGGCCTGAACGCCGTCAGCACCGCCAGCGGCGCCAGCGCCACCACCAGCGTCACCGCAAGGCCCCAGACCGTTGCATGAGGCAGGGTCAGCGAAACGGCCACTCCCCAGGCCGCGCCGCCGAGCGAGCCGGCAAATCGGTCGACGGCGGCCTTCAGCGATCCGCCGACGCTGGCCTGGGTGACGATCAGGGCGGTCAGCACGGCCCAATAGGATTGCGGCAGTCCCAGCAGATGACCGATGGCGAAGGTCAAAAGACTGGCCAGGATAAGGCGCAGGCTCAGCCGCAGTTGCGCCCGATGCTGGCCGGCCCAGGTCAGAAACGATGAGGCCGCCTGTTTGATCTCCATTTCGCTCCGGACTGTCCAACCGCCGCTCGATCGGGATCTCAGATTGGGCCGTCGCTGCGCAATGCGCCAGACGCAAGCGTGCTTGACTCAGTCAGCACAACTGAGAGATGTGCCTATGTCAGTAGGGGGGCGTGATGATCATAAATCGAATCTGCGCAATAGCCGCTTTCGGCTTGGTGACGGTCTGGTCGGCCTTCGGCGTCGCCGCGCCTCCATCGCTCGATGCGTATGGGAGGTTGCCCAGAATCGAATTCATGCGCTTGTCTCCAGCCGGCGAATACTACGCTTACATCAGCGCTGTCGGTGGATCGCAAAGATTGTTCGTGGTTCCGATCGATGGCGGCAAGCCCATCGCGGTCAATTTCGATCTCAGCAACAAGATCCGTAACGTCGAGTGGGCCGGCGAGGACCACATCGCGATCACCATCAGCAGCGCCACCAGCTTCGGCCGCTACTCCACCGTCGACACCCTCGAAGCCCCGAAGGTGGTGATCCTATCAGTAAAGACCGGCGTGCATTTCATAGCGTTCGATGGCCATTCGGAGATGTTGCCGTTGGTATACGGAAGACACAGCTATGCGCGCGTCGACGGACGATGGTACGGCTTTTTCGAAGCTATAACGCTCGCGAAAGGCATGGCCGGCCGGACCTATCTCCGAAACGGTTTCGCTGATCTCTACCGGGTTGATTTGGATACCGGGGCGGCCTTGCCAGTGGCCAAGGGCGGCGAAGGCGTCGAGGGCTGGCTAGTCGGCCCGGACGGCAAAATCGTCGCTCAAACCAATTATTTCGAGAAGACCGGAGCGTGGCAGGTCAGCGCGGGCCTGTTCGGAACGACGATTCTGTCAGGACACTCCCTGACCAGTTCGGCCGGCGTGGTCGGACTGGGCCAAACGCAGGACAACATCTTAGTTTATAACCCCGACAAAGCGATACCCACCTACCAAATCGTACCGCTTAACGGCGACGCCCCAAAGGACGTTCCGGATGGGCAGAGGATTCAGGCGACGCTGTTCGACGACCTGAGCGGGCTTTGGATCGGCGAGAAGCTGACGGGCGATACGCCCCAACTCGTTTTATTCGCGCCAGAGCACAGGGCCAAGATGGCCGGCGTCGCAAAAGCGTTCTCGAACTACAATGTCGACCTGGTGTCGTCGGACAGCCCGTTCAATCGCCTCATCGTCTATACGGACGGCGGCGACGACTCGGGCACCTATTGGCTGGCGAACCTGGACAAGCATTCTGTCGAGTCGATTGGTCAGGCCTATCCCGACGTGAAGGAATCTGACGTCGGGCCGGTCAGGATGGTGGACTGGAAGGCCGGTGACGGGCTCGCGATGCACGGGGTATTGACGCTGCCGCCCGGTCGGCCGGCGCATGGACTTCCGGTAGTCGTGCTGCCCCATGGCGGACCTCAGGCGCGGGACCACCCTGGATTCGACTGGTGGGCGCAGGCCTTCGCCTCGCGCGGCTACGCCGTCTTCCAGCCGAATTTCCGCGGTTCGGCCGGCTACGGTCAATCCTTCGTCGACGCCGGCCACGGCGAATGGGGCCGCAAGATGCAGACTGACATTTCCGACGGCCTGGCCGCGCTGGGCGCCCAGGGCCTCGTCGATCCCAAGCGCGCCTGCATCGTCGGCGGCAGCTACGGCGGCTATGCCGCTCTCGCAGGCGTGACCGTGCAGAACGGTCTGTATCGGTGCGCGGTGGCGGACGCGCCGGTCGCCGATCTCGGCCAGATGTTGAAGTACGAGGACGCCATGGGAGGCTATCAGGCGGCGAACGCCACAATGCGCTACTGGAAACAGTTCATGGGCGCGGAGTCCGCCTCCGACGACAGCCTGGACGCCATTTCTCCCGCCAAGCTCGCGGATCGCGCAGATGCGCCGATCCTGTTGATCCACGGCAAGGACGACTCTGTCGTCCCTATTGCTCAAAGCCTTGAGATGCAGGCCGCCCTCAAGCGCGCCGGCAAACCCGTCGAGATGGTGGTGATGCCGAACGAGGATCATTGGCTGTCGCGGGCGGATACCCGGCTCAGCATGCTGACAGCCGCTGTCGCGTTCGTTCAGAAGTATAACCCTGCCGACTGATAACCCTGGAACTTGGCGACAAGCCGCCCGTTCGGCGCTTTACTGGCGTCTCTGGGGCAAGTGATTCTGACTGGGGTCCGATGGCGAGGCGCGACCTGACCGGGGCGGTCGATTTTTCGTACCTGGAGACCTACGCGGCCAACGATCAGGCGGTGATCGACGAGGTGCTGGCGCTGTTTCGCGAACAGGCGGCGCTATGGATGCGCCTGCTCGACCCGGAAGCGCCCGGCCAGGCCTGGCGCGACGCCGCGCACACGATGAAAGGCTCGGCCCTTGGGGTCGGCGCGGTGGCGCTGGCTGAGGCCTGCGCGGACGCCGAGCAGGCGGCGGGCATGAGTTCGGTCGAGCGGACCTATCGGCTGGACCGAGTGCGCAACGCCGTGGACGCCGCCCTGGCGGACATCGCCGCCTACACCCACGAACAGGCGCTCAAGTCGCTGAAATCGCCGTCGGCCTAGCGGTGTGAACGGTCACCCATCATCGGCGCCTACATGCGGGACTCCAGGCCGTCGCACAGTAGATCAAACGCATGATTGGTCGCTCGGACAGCTTCGGGATAGCGATCTGCCGCTGACTCGCCGCCAGCAAGACATTCGTGATTCATGAGGGCGAGTTCACGCTGCACCATGATCACTTGGACGGCGGCAAGGCGCGCGGTGAGCGGATCGAAACCACTCTCGCATAACGCCTCGGCCAGCGAGTCCACGCTCCGCGTGGTGTAGCGCATCATCCTGGCCGCCAGGCTCTCCGTGCTTCTGACCAACCGGAGAAAGGCCATCATCTCGGGATCGTCATTGAAGCCGGCGTTCGGATCACGCCGGCGCAAGGCGTCAAGCAACGCGTCCAGTGGATCCGGTCGCCATCCCGCAGGCCCGGCTTGAGGCTTTCCTTGAACAGCGCCTCGTCAGTCAAGGCGTGCCGGTGCTTCGCGGATACGAGGTGTCGAGCCTCGAGCAGGACGCCGACGGCGTCACGGTTGGGGACATTCGCGGCAGTTACCTGGTCGCGTGCGATGGAGGGCACAGCACCGTCCGCAAACTGCTGGGCGTCCCTTTCCCCGGCAGCGCGGGCAGGATGTCCGCCGTGGTCGCGGACATTACGCTCGCGTCCCGGTCCGCCGCGGTTCCCGGCACGCCGGAACACTTCAGCCAGCACATCAAGTCCGCCAACGGGTTCTTCGGCGCCCTGGTCCCCATCGAGGGCGATCTGTATCGGCTGATGTTCGGCAAGCTCTCCGGCGAAGGCCCGGGTCGCGAGGCCCCCATCGCCGCCGAGGAGGTCCGCGAGGCGCTGCGGGCGGTGTACGGGGCCCAGACGGTGTTAGGCGAGCTCCACGAGGCGTCCCGGTTCAGCGACGCCACCCGGCAGGTTGAGCGTTACCGCGAGGGGCGGGTGTTCTTCGCCGGCGACGCGGCCCACATCCACCTGCCGATCGGCGGTCAGGGCGTGAATCTTGGCATTCAGGACGCCGTCAATCTGGGCTGGAAACTTGCCGCCACGGTGCGCGGGTGGGCGCCGGACGGGTTACTTGACAGCTATCACACCGAGCGGCGCCCCGTCGCCGCGCGGGTGCTGCACAATACCCGCGCACAAAGCGTGTTCGCAAACCCGGGTCAGGACGAGAACGTGGCCGCTGTCCGCGACGTTTTCACCGACCTGCTTCGGCTGCCCGAAGCCAACCGCTTCATTTCCGGCATGATATCCGGTCTCGACGTCCAGTACCCCGGGCTCGGCCCGCGTATGATCGACCTGGACCTGATCACAAAGGACGGCCCGACCCGAGTGAGCCGCTTGATGCATTCCGGCAGGGGACTGCTGCTCTCCTTCGACGACACGTCGCGGTCGATTGGCCGCTGGGCCGACAGGGTCGACCAGGTCACGGCCAAGACCGACGAGGACACAGACGCCGTCCTGATCCGGCCCGACGGCTACATCGCCTGGTCCGGCGCCGACGAGCAACCGCTCGAAAACGCCCTCACCCGATGGTTCGGCTGAGCGCCGGGGTCAGCGTTGTGAAAGTTCCTGCGCCACCTCGGATGAAATGCATCGCGCGGCCACTCGAGGCGCTTTGTGTCGCAATGCGCCATTCCAGCCCCAACCACCATTACGAGGGTCATCAGCGACGGGTCCATCGGGACTACGACGGGGCGGCGCATGGGCTAGCGGTTTCCGAACGGATAGAAGGTCGTCAGCGTCATGCGCGAATTCACCGGATAGCGCCGCAGGAGCACGCCGCGCCCCTGGGCCTTTCCGGCCTGGATCGCCGTCACCGCCCCGCGCACGTCGCGCAAATCGTTCATGCTCAGCCAAGGCGCCTCAGGCGGCGCATCGTTGCGGCAGCAATGGGCGCCGTAGATCGTGGTGTCGGCGGGCACGCTCGTCAGCAGCCGGTCGGCCGTCGCCACATAGGCCGATAGGCTGGAGTCCGGCATGAAGGCGTAGAGCGTGGTCGTATAGATGTAGTCGCCGGTAAACAGCAGCTTGGCCGCCGGGTCGTGGATCGAGATGGAGGTCGCGGTATGGCCGGGCGTCCAGAGCAGCCGCACGACGCGGCCGCCCAGGTCGATCTCGCCGTCCGGTTTGACCCACTCGCTCACCCGGAACACGGGGGTCGGGACGCCAAAAGGCGCCATGTATTGCAGGCGGCGCAGATGCACCTTCCCGTCTCGCACCAGCGCGCGGGTCAGCGGCAGGTCGACAAGGGCGATGCGGTCGAAATTCCTCAGCCCATTGGTGTGGTCGCTATGAAGGTGCGTTGGGATCACCGTGACCGGTAACCGGGTCAGGCCCGCGAGCACGGGGTGGATGTCCCGCGCCGTGGACCCTGAGTCGATCAGAAGGGCGCGGGCGCGGCCGAGCAGCAGGTATTCGCAATTGTCCGGATCGTTCCACGGCTCGCAGATGGCGAAGGTGTCCCGCGCGATCTGCTGCACCCGCCAATAGCCGTCGACCACGGCTCCAGCGGCCGCGCCCGGGGGCGTCGGCTTCAGGGGCGAGGGCAGGGGAAAGAACACCATACGCCCCACCGCCATGGTGAGCACCGCATAGGCCGCCGGCGCAAAGGTCAGGCCTAGCCCGCCCAGTACAATCACGACCGCCGCGGCCGCTCCGACAAATCGCCAAACTTTCATCCGCGTCTACCCCCAACGCCGGGAGGCAAAGGCCCAGCCGGCGCCCAGGGCGCAACCTTAGCCTTGGCCAGCGCGAAGGAAACAATCCGTTCGCCGCGGCGGTTGCTGGGGCCGTGCGGCGAAGGGATGGGTTTGTCCCGGATTCAGGCCCCTTCGGGGGACCCGCCCAGAAGCCGGCTGAGTCTGGCGAGAGAGTCCGCCCAGCCACGCTCATGGATGACCCCCGAGACGTCGTTTGCGAGGTCTGCGTGAGTGACAGTGAGTTCGACGCCGCTGTCGATTGGCCTCAGCTCGATCTCGATGCGCGAAATGCGGCCAATCTCCTCGGGCGCCCCGCCATGCACCCAACGCCAGCTCATCACTAGGCGGCGCGGCGGAACCAATTCGAGGTATTCGCCGTAAGCCTCGTGCTCCTGTCCGTCGAGCGTGGGGAAGCGGATCCGGAAGGCGCCGCCAATCCGGGCGTCGACTTCCGCGGCGATCACGGGCAGATCGTCCGTTCCCCACCAGGAACCGACGCCGTCTGCCGTCGTCAGCGCTTCGAAGACGATCGATTGCCGTGCGGCGATCCGGCGCACCAGTGTGATGCTGGTCATGTGTCAGGAGCCTCCAATTGGCGAAGTTCGGCCTTCTTGGTTTTGGCTTGGGCGCTGAGCACCTCGAGGCGCCTCATCACCGCCGGTGACTTGATTGCGAAAGCCGCCGCCAACGCGTTGATCGACGGGCTCTCCTCGCGCTCAAGACGCGCGAGGATCACGCGGCGGGTCGGGTCGGCAAGGGTCGTAAACACTTGATCGAGGTCGTGGTTCCAATAGTTCAACATATGGTGTACTATTTCGCGTCCAAGGCTACTGTCAACCCGGCTGACGCCGGGGCTTGCCAGCGCCACCCTGTTGCCTTTCGGGCCGGGCGCCTTTGCACTCCACTGGACGTAGCCGGCGCTGCAGCGTCGGGGTTGGCGAGCGCCGGGCTTGTGTCTCTTCCTTAGCTGCTGATCTGTGAGGGCTGTTAGGCGCCTGGAACGGCGGCTTGTCTACAATTGCAGCGCGAAGCTCTCGCTGAGTTCGGTTAGCGCATTGCGCGCATTCGAGAACTCCAGACGTCGGCGGCGGCCGCGGCCAGGCGGATTGTTCCTATTCTTAGAGCCGGCCAAGCCGGCTTGACAGACGCCCGCCGCATTAATAGTTTCCTCAATAGTGAACTATTGATCCAGCG
>Ga0302314_10003363_pt1 | contig 29511 bp, 15 predicted proteins | sample III_Palsa_N2_3_FD_200533 | JGI IMG/M metagenome (GOLD analysis project Ga0302314, IMG submission 200533) | Peat permafrost microbial communities from Stordalen Mire near Abisko, Sweden - III_Palsa_N2_3 | ecosystem: Environmental > Terrestrial > Soil > Palsa > Peat permafrost | place: Sweden...
CGATGAAGGTGCCCAGCAAGGCCACCGGAATCACCAGCGTGGGAATGATCGTGGCCCGGATGTTCTGCAGGAAGATCAGCATCACCAGGAACACCAGCACGATCGCCTCGAGCAAGGTGTGCACCACATCGGTGATCGAGGCAATGATGAACGGGGTGGTGTCGTAGGGTACGTCCCATTCCACACCAGCCGGGAGATCCTTGGCCAGGACCGCCATCTGCGCTTTTACTGCCTGGGCTACGGAAAGCGCATTGGCGCCGGGCAGCAGGAACAGCCCTAGGCCGCCAGCTGGCTTGCCCTTGTAGATGGCCGCCGAACCATAGCTCTGCGGCCCGAACGTGATGCGGGCGACGTCGCTCAGTCGGACCACCGTGCCGTCGCTATTGGCGAGCACGATGATGTTGCGAAACTGCTGCAGCGAAGAAAACAGCGTGTCGGCCGCGACAGTGGCGGTGAACTCCTGGCCCTTGGTGGAGGGATCGGCGCCCAGGGAGCCGGCGGCGAATTGCGCGTTCTGAGTGCTGACGGCGCTCAGGACCTGAGTAGCGGAGAGGCCGTAGCCCTGCAACTTGTCCGGATTGAGCCAGATGCGTACGGCGTACTCCGAGCCGAGCTCGAAGGTGTTGCCGATGCCGTTGACACGGGAGATCACTGGCTGAATCTGCGAGGCGATGATATCGGCCAGGCGAGCAGCATCGATCGATGAATTGTCAGAAGTCAGGCCGAGAAACATCAGGATGTCGGGGCTGGCCTTGGCCACCACCACGCCCTGCTGGGTCACCGAGGACGGCAACAGCGGCTGCGACAAGGTGACCTTGTTCTGTACCTGCACCTGGGCGATATCAGGGTTGGTGCCGGTGGCGAAGGTCAGGGTGATCGTGCTGGAGCCGCTGGAATTGGACGACGAGCTGAAATACAGCAGGTTGTCGATGCCGGTGAGCTGCTGCTCGATCACCTGGGTTACCGTCGACTCCATGGTCGCGGCGCTGGCGCCGGGATAGCTCGCGCTGATCGTCACCTGTGGCGGCGCGATGTCGGGATAGGAATCGATGCCCAGGTTGAGCATCGCAATGATGCCGCCCAGGGAGATCAGGATGGCGACCACCCAGGCGAAGATCGGGCGATCGATAAAGAAACTTGGCATGAGACGGCTTCCTTACTGCTTGTTGCTGGCGGATTGACCGTTTTGCCCTGGGGCGGACCCGGCCTGAGCCGGAGTGGCCTGCGGTTGTTGCCAGGGCGACGCTTGAGCGGGGCTGCCTTCTTTCACGCCTTGCAGGCCCGACACAATCACCTGGTCGCCGGCACTGAGGCCGCTGGTGACGATCCACTTGTTGTTGTAGCTGTCGTTGGCGCTGACGTCTTTGCGTACGACCTTGCCATCCGGTCCCATCGTCAGCGCATAGGCGCCAGCGGAATCGCGCAGCAAGGCCTGCTGGGGGACCAGGAACACGTTATTCAGCTGGCCGAGATTGACGGTGAGGGTTACGTACATGCCCGGCAGCAACTGGTGCTTCGGGTTGGGCACCAGGGCGCGCAGGTTGATTGCACCGGTGGTCGCGTTCACCGACACATCGGAAAAGTCCAGTGTGCCCAACTGATCGTACTTGCTGCCGTCGGGCAGGATGACCTGCACGGTGGTCTTGTTTTGCGCGGAGAGCGCAACGCTGCCCTTGCTCTGCGCCTGTTGCAGCATCGACAGATCGGCGGCACTGGTGGTGAAGTTCACGTACAGCTGGTCGATCTGCTGGACGGTGGTCAGCAAGGTGCCGCCGGAGCCGACATCGCTGGTGCCACTGCCTACAGTGGCGCCAACGGTAACCTGCTGCTGGCCCGCGATGCCGTCGATCGGCGAAGTCACCTTGGTATAGCCTAGATTGACTCGGGCGCTGGCCACGCCCGCCTGGTCAGCCTGAACCTTGGCGGCTGCAGTGCGCATGGCGGCGTCGTCGTTGTCCACCTGCTGTTGCGACACATAGCCTTGGGGTATCAGCTTGTGATCGCGCGCGGAGGTGACACGGGCGTTCGTATACGTGGCCTGGTCCTGGGCAAGGATGCTCAGGGCGGTGTTGAGCTGGGTCTGGTAGTAGGCCGGATCGATTTCAAACAGCAATTGGCCCTGCTTCACCGCACTACCTTCCGTGTAATTGCGCTTGAGCAGCACGCCGGAGACGCGGGCGGTTACGTTGGCGCTGTAATAGGGCGACAGGCGGCCGGACGTATCCTTGGTCAGCGGTGCGTTTTCGGGTTGCACCGTGATGACGCCTACCTGTGGGGTCGGCATTTTCGGCGGTCCCTGTTGTTTGCCGCAGGCGGCCAGCGCCAGCAGGCTCAAGCACAGCACGGGTGTGTGCAAAAACGAGGACTTCATGGGAGCTCCAGGACTTGGCTTGATCGGGAATGAGGGGCGTGGCCGGGACGCGGTGCAGCAAGTCTGTTGACTAGTTACTGCATCGCGACCCGCGTGTCTTGTGTCATTGGTTGGTCGGGCGGTCAGCTGCCCAATCGTCTACGTGTTCAAGTAGTGCCGCCAAGAGCGGTGTCTGGTGCCCCTTGCGTAAGACTATACCGTCCAGTTTACATTTTATTGGCAGCATGAATCCAGTCATTGACAGGTATGGCTGCGATGTGAGGGGTTTGATGCCGATGTCGTGTGGCGTAACGCCATCGCGGTCGGCAGGAGACGCGCAAATCGGTGGTCTGCCGCGGCAAGGCATGCGGAGCGTGCGGATCCCTCAGGTTTACGGCGCAGGTGTTCAAGTCGATGGCGTGATGGATGTCGATGGTCGATGCGCACGTCGCGTAGCTCGCAACGCAGCCTCCTGCGCGCAATCATCACGGACGTGACAAGCAGCTGAATCCATGCGCACGGGCATGGTGTAACTGCGCCGTCGCGGGTGGATTCGTCATGACGTGCGGCGTATCCTTCCGAGGCTTTATTACCCTGTTCTCAATCCTTGTCTCCACTGATTAGTAGATGCCATGAATGCGACCTTTGCGGCGAACGATCTTTCCCTTCCATCAGTTGTACTCGATGAGCTGAAGAAAGGCGGCATGTCGCCGCAGCGATTGACCGAGGCGCAGGTTTTTTGCCGGGATTTCTTCGCGCGCATCGCCGGCAGCGATACGGATCTGCACACACCGACGCAGTGGGCGGCACTGGTGGGCGGCCTGCTGGAATTCATGCAGTTGCGCCCGATGGCTCGCGCCTCGGTGCGCGTACTCAACCCGGTGGGTACCCATGCCGGGCGCAGCCTGCTGCAGATCGTCACCGACGACATGCCGTTCCTGGTCGATACGGTAAGCATGATCGTGTCGACGAAATTGCAGATCCACGCCGTGATCCATCCCGTGCTGAAGGTGGTGCGCGATGCCTCCGGCCAGCTGCAAAGCCTGGGCGACGAGGCAGGCGTGCCCGAGTCCGTGATGCACTTCGAGATCGATCGGGTCGCTGATGATGCCGAACAGGTGCAGCTGAAGGCGCAGGTCGAAGCCGCGCTGGACGACGTACGCGCTTCCGTCAACGACTGGGCCGCGATGCGCGACAAGGCGCTGGCGATCGCCGCCGACTTGCCGCAGCGCCAGTTGCCGCTGGATGCCGCGTCGGTGCAGGAAGCCAGCGAATTCATGCGCTGGATCGCCGACGACAACTTCACCTTCCTTGGTTATCGCGAGTACGAGGTCTCCGATGCCGACGGTGATCGCGTGCTGTGTTCGGTCGAATCCTCCGGGCTGGGCATCCTGCGCAAGAACGACCGCTCGATGGCGCCGCGCTCATTGCGCACGCTGGCCGCCAGCGAGCTACCGCAGTCCGGCTCCACCGATGCGATCATCCTGACCAAGACCAATGCGCGCTCGCACGTACACCGCACCGGTTACATGGATTACATCGGCGTTCTGAAGTTTGGCGCCAACGGCAGGGCGGTGGCCGAGCAGCGCTTCCTCGGGCTGTTCTCCACCAACGCCTACATGGCGCGGCCGCAGGACGTGCCACTGGTGCGTCACAAGGTCGAAGCCGTGCTGGCCCGTTCGGGGCTCAAGCGCGATTCGTATTCGGGCAAATCGCTGCGTCACATTCTGGAGGTGCTACCGCGCGAGGAGCTGTTGCAGAGCAGCGAGGACGAGTTGTTCACCACCGCGACGGGCATCCTCGAACTGCGCCAGCGCGCCCGCACGCGCCTGTTCGTGCGTCGCGATCGTTACGGCCGTTTCTTCACCTGCATGGTGTTCGTGCCACGCGACCGTTTCAACACCTCGGTGCGTGAGCGCATCGAGACCTTGCTGGGTACAGCGCTGCACGCTGAGCAGAGCGACTCGTCAGTGCAGATGGGCGAAGCCGCGCTGGCGCGACTGAACATCGTGGTGCGACCGAAGATTGGCGACCAGCCACCGTATGACCTGGCCGCATTGGAGCATGGCGTTGCCAGCATCGTGCGCAATTGGCACGACGAAGTGCGCGATGCGCTGGTGAGTTCGCGTGGCGACCACGAAGGCGTGGTGCTGGCCAATCGTTATGCCAAATCGCTGCCGGCTGGCTACGTCGAGGACGTGAGTCCGGCGGTCGCTGCCGAAGACGTGCATCAACTGTCGCTGCTGGATGGCGACAATGCGTTGCGGATGTCGTTCTACCATCCACCGAAGGCGCCCGAGACGCTGCGTTTCAAGGTATACCGCAGCGGTGGTGACATCGCGTTGTCCGAAGTGCTGCCCCAGTTGGAGAACCTCGGCCTGCGCGTGCTTACCGAGCATGTCTACGAGATACCCGGTGATGCCGCGCCGCGTTCGATCCAGGATTTCGAAGTGCAGCCGGTGGGCAAGCTCACCTTCAGTGTCGAGCAGGTCGGTGCGCTGTTCGAAGACGCATTCGAGCAGATATGGCGTGGCAACGCCGAGAACGATGGTTTCAACCGCCTGATTCTTGGCGCCAAGCTCAACTGGCGCCAGGTGGCGATGTTGCGCGGCTACTGCAAATACCTGCTGCAGGCGGGTGCGACGTTCTCGCAGACCTACATGGAAGAAACCCTCAACCGCTATCCGGCAGTTGCCGGCTTGCTGGTGGAACTGTTCCTGGCCAAGTTCGATCCGCGTCGCGAGGCGCTTTCCGCGGACGAACAGAAGGCTGCCGGCGCTACTCTGGCAGCCGAGATGCAGGCGCTGATTCCAGCCAATGTACAGAGCGCGCATCCAGCACTCATCGACGAATTGAGTGCTGCGCTGTCCCGGCCGCGTGACGAGCAGATCCAGGTCGTCGAGAGCGCCATCAAGGTGCTGCTGGAGAACGTCGCCAGCCTCGATGAAGACCGCATCCTGCGCAGCTTCGTGGCGCTGATCCGCGCCACATTGCGCACCAGCTTCTTCCAGTTATGGGATGGCGCGCATCGCGGCTACATCAGCTACAAGCTCGATTCGCACAAGGTGCCCGACCTGCCCAAGCCAGTGCCTTACCGCGAGATCTGGGTGTGTGCGCCGCGCGTCGAGGGCATCCATCTGCGCTTCGGTGCGGTGGCGCGTGGCGGCCTGCGCTGGTCGGATCGCCGCGAGGATTTCCGCACCGAGGTGCTGGGCCTGGTCAAGGCACAGATGGTCAAGAACACGGTGATCGTGCCGGTCGGCTCCAAGGGTGGTTTCTTCGTCAAGAAAGCGCCCGTTGGTGGTGACCGTGATGCGCAGCTGGCCGAGGGCATTGCCTGCTATCGCCTGTTCATCAACGGCCTGCTCGACATCACCGATAACCTGGTCGAAGGCAACGTGGTGAATCCGCACGATGTGGTGCGCCACGACGCGGACGATCCCTATCTGGTCGTCGCCGCCGACAAGGGCACCGCCACGTTCTCCGACATTGCCAACGCGATCTCGATCGAGCACGGCTACTGGCTTGGCGATGCGTTCGCTTCAGGCGGTTCCAATGGTTACGACCACAAGGGCATGGGCATCACCGCCAAGGGTGCGTGGGAGTCGGTCAAGCGTCACTTCCGCTCGCTCAACCGCGACTGCCAGACGCAGGACTTCACCTGCGTCGGCATCGGCGACATGTCCGGCGACGTGTTCGGCAACGGCATGCTGCTGTCCGAGCACACCCGCCTGCTGGCGGCGTTCGATCATCGTCATGTGTTCCTCGACCCGAACCCGGATACCGTGCGCTCGTTCGCCGAGCGCCAGCGCATGTTCAAGCTGCCGCGTTCGAGCTGGGACGATTACGACAGGTCGCTGATCTCCGCTGGTGGCGGCATCTACCCGCGCAGTGCGAAGTCGATCCCGGTCTCGCCGGAAGTGCGCGCGATGCTGGGCCTCAAGCCTGACGTGACGCAGCTGGCGCCGAGTGACCTGCTCAGCGCGATCCTCAAGGCTCCGGTCGACCTGTTGTGGAACGGCGGCATCGGTACCTACGTGAAATCAGCTGCCGAGACACATGCCGATGTCGGTGATCGCGCCAACAACGCGCTGCGCGTCAACGGCGCCGAGCTGCGCTGCAAGGTCGTGGGCGAAGGCGGCAACCTGGGCATGACCCAGAAGGGTCGCATCGAGGCGGCGCAGCACGGTGTGCTGCTCAACACCGACTTCATCGACAACTCCGCTGGCGTGGACACCTCCGATCATGAGGTGAACATCAAGATCCTGCTCAACGACGCGGTACAGCGCGGCGAACTCACCGAGTCCGCGCGCAATACGCAGCTCGCCGCGATGACCGACGAGGTCGGTGAGCTGGTGCTGTGGGACAACTACCGGCAGAACCAGGCCATCACCCTGATGGAGCACCAGTCGGTGAGCCGTCTCGGTTCGATGGCGCACTTCATCCGCACGCTGGAAGCCGAGGGTACGCTGGATCGACAGGTCGAGAACCTGCCGTCCGAAGCCGAGCTCACCGAGCGCAAGAGCCGCGGCCTGGGCCTGACCCGGCCGGAGCTGTCGGTGCTGCTGTCGTACGACAAGATCCGCCTGTACCAGCAGATGCTGGATTCGGACGTGCCGGAAGACCCGTATCTGTCGAAGGAACTGGTGCGCTACTTCCCCGAGCCGTTGCACGTGAAGTATGCCGAGCACATGCAGCGTCATCGCCTGAAGCGCGAGATCATCGCCACCGCGGTGACCAACTCGACGATCAATCGCATGGGCGCTACCTTCATGATGCGCATGCAGGAAGACACCGGCCAGCGCCCGGCGGCGATCGCCAAGGCGTACACCGCGGCGCGCGAGATTGTCGAGGCACGCGAGTTGTGGGCGGAGATCGAGGCGCTCGACAGCAAGGTCGCCGAGGACACCCAGATCGACGCGATCAAGCAGATCTGGTCGCTGTTGCGCCACCTGACCCGCTGGCTGCTCAATCGTCCCGGCGGCACGTTGGACATCGCCGCCAACGTCGAGCGTTACCAGGGTGGCGTGTCGGCCCTGCGCAAGGCGTTGCCGGATGTGTTGACGCCGACCGGCAAGGGCGATTTCTCCTGCACCCAGGAGAAATGGGAAGGCCTTGGCCTGCCTGCCGAACTAGGGTTGCGGCTGGCTCGCATGCCGGAACTGCGCGCCGCGCTGGACATGGTCGAGGTTGCGCAGCAGAGCGGCCAGCCGATGGAGAAGGTGGCGGCGGTGTTCTTCGAACTGGGCGAGGCGCTGGACCTGGAGTGGCTGCGCGACCAGATCGAGGCGCTGCCGGTCGAAGGCCATTGGCATGCACAGGCACGCGGCTCGCTGCTGGATGAGCTCAACCACCAGCATCGCGCGCTGGCCCTGCAGGTGCTGAGCCTGACCGGCGACCGCAAGGACGTCTCGCCGGTACAGGCATGGCTGCAGCGCGACGATGCCTCGCTGCAGTACACCCGCAGCATGTTGGCGGAAATTCTCACCCAGAACGCGGACTACCCGATCGCCTCGGTCGCGGTGCGCCGCCTGGCCCAGCTGGCGCAAGTGCCAGTGAGCTGAGCCACACTTTCCACCGTCATTCCGGCGAAGGCCGGAATCGCTCTCAATAGCGAAACTGGTCATCCATTTGACCTTTCGTAACAGCAAAGCGGATCCCGGCCGTTGCCCCCTTTTGTGGGGTTCGCCGGAATGACGGTGTTTGGGGCGACTCTCTTATGTTGAGTTGAGTCCACAGCAGGCTGTGGAAATGAAGGCGCAGGATCAGACATGGTCTTGCGCCTTCATGCTGTGTAATCTCGGCAGGCCACATCAACGGGTTGCCGCACATGCGCTTTGCCTTCGTCGCCAGTGATACCAGCGTTGCCCAGCAGGCGCGACGCAAACTGGTGGATCGTTATGGTGACGTGCCACCTGAGCAGGCTGAGCTGATCGTGGCGCTGGGTGGCGACGGCTTCATGCTGCGCACCCTGCATGCCCATCGCGCGCTGGAAGTGCCGGTCTACGGCATGAAGCTGGGCCGCGTTGGTTTCCTGATGAACAAGCACAAGCTCGACGATCTGCCGGGGCGGATCGAGCGCGCCCATACCGCGTCGTTGTTTCCGTTGCAGATGCAGGTCACCGATGCGAGCGGCAAAGAACACACGGCACTCGCGTTCAACGAAGTCTCGCTGCTGCGCCAGAGCAACCAGGCCGCCCATCTCGAAGTGCAGCTCAACAACACCGTGAAACTGGCGACGCTGGTCTGCGATGGCATCCTGGTCTCCACCCCGGCCGGCTCCACCGCCTACAACCTGTCCGCGCACGGCCCGATCCTGCCGCTGGACGCGAACGTGCTGGCGCTCACTCCGATCAGCCCGTTCCGCCCGCGCCGCTGGCGCGGCGCAATCCTGCCGCATCGCACCGAAGTCATTTTGCGCGTGCTCGATCCGGCCAAGCGCCCGGTCAGCGCCACCGCCGATTTCCATGAAGTGCGCGACGTGCAGACGGTATCGATCCGGCAATCCGGTGGGCAGGGCGTGCGTCTGCTGTTCGATCCCGAGCACAGTCTCGAGCAGCGCATCCTGGACGAGCAGTTCGCAGCCGAATGATCCGGGCTGCGTGCTAGATTGATCGGCAACGACCCCTCGTCGATCAGCCTGCATCAAGTCGCATGAATACTGTAGCCTCGACTCCTGATATCCGTGACGTGACCGCAGTGAGCGACAACCGGTTGGTAGTCGCGATCTCCTCGCGCGCCCTGTTCGATCTCGGCGACAGCCACGCGCTGTTCGAACGTGATGGGCTGGATGCATACCGTTCGTTCCAGATCGATCACGAGAACGAAATCCTCAAGCCCGGCGTGGCCTTCCCGCTGGTGCAGAAACTGCTCGGTCTCAACAAGCTTGGGGGCGACGTGCCTCCGGTCGAGGTGATCCTTCTATCGCGCAACTCCGGCGACACCGGCCTGCGCATCTTCAACGCAATCCAGCACTACGGCCTGGAGATCAGCCGCGCCGCGTTCACCAGCGGTGCGCCGACCTCAGACTACATCGCACCGTTCAAGGCCGACCTGTTCCTCTCTGCCAATGCCGAGGATGTTGGTCGCGCACTCGCGGCTGGCGTGGCAGCAGCCACCATCCTGCCCAGCACCGCCCCACCACGCGCCAGCGAACAACTGCGCATCGCGTTCGACGGCGATGCGGTGATCTTCGGCGACGAGGGCGAGCGCGTCTCACGCGAGGAAGGCCTGGAAGCGTTCCATCGCAGCGAAACCGAACATGCTGCCGAGCCCCTGTCGGTTGGTCCGTTCCGTGGCTTCCTCACGGCGTTGCATCGCCTGCAAGCCGCGTTTCCGGCCGAGAACTCGCCGATCCGCACAGCGCTGGTCACGGCACGATCTGCTCCGGCACACAAACGCGTGATCCTGACCCTGCGCAAGTGGGGCGTGCGCATCGACGAGGCGCTGTTCCTCGGTGGACGCGACAAGGGCCCATTCCTCGATGCCTTCGGCGCCGACATCTTCTTCGACGACTCGCCGGCGAACGTGGAGTCGGCGCGCAAACACGTGGCGACCGGGCATGTGCCGCACGGGGTGAGCAACCGATAAACTGCAGTGAAATATGAAGTGGTCCGAATGTCTGCCAAAGCCCCGTTGCGGATGTCAGACAATCGAGTACATCGAGTGGCATCAAGGATCATGTGCGCCCTAAGGCACCGAATGCCCTTTGCTGGCCGTCCAGATGGCATACCAATCCTCTGCATCGAGTCGTACGGCAAGCGCAGCGACTGCATCGCGCAGGCCCTCGATGCGACCGGTACCTGTCATCGGATGAGGGCGCGATGGGTGACACAGTACCCAGGCGATGGCGACGGTGGCAACGCTGATGCCATGGCGTGCGGCGATGGCGGCTATGACGGTACGCAGGCGGGTAGTTTGCTCGTCATCGCCGGTGAACAGGCGACCACCGCCAAGGGGTGACCAGATCATCGGACGCAGGCCAAGCTGCTGAGCCTGGTCGAGGGTGCCATCGTCCAGCGCGTCCATCTGTAGAGGAGATAGCTCGACCTGATGGGTAACCAGCGGATGCTGTTGATGTAACAGTGCGAACTGGCTGGTGCTGTGGTTCGATACGCCCCAGTGTTGCACCTTGCCTTCGGCAGTGAGTGCGGCGAAGGTATCCGCCAGGGCGGCGGCATCCATCAAGTAATCGGGCCGGTGGATCAGGACCAGATCCAGCTGTTCGGCATGCAGGTTCCGCAGGGACTGCTCTACTTGCGCACGCACATATGTGGCCGACGTGTCGTAGTAGTTCACCCGGTATTGTCGCTCCGCAGAGCGCAGCCGGATGCCGCATTTGGTCACCAACTGGATGCGTTTGCGCAAGGCGGGCGCAGCTTTCAGTGCTTCCCCGAACAAGGCCTCGGCCCTGTAGTCGCCATAAATGTCCGCGTGATCGAACGAGGTGATGCCCAGCTCAAGCGCCTGCTCGATCCAGCGCACGCGCTGCTGCACATCGAGATTCCAGTTCGCGATACGCCACATGCCGGCGACGATGGGTGAGAGTTCGAGATGCTGGGTGGCGTCAGTTTGGTGTGGCATGCGGAAGTCTTTATATGGGGGAGGGGATGGCAATTTGATTGCCTTGGCTTGTTGGCGTTTTCGAACGCATGCGGGCATCCGCACGCATGCCGAACGAGGACTCGCTGCGCATTGCGCGACACGGCTGCAATCCCTGGCCGTGGCAGGTACTGGCTGAGCGGATTCGCCGTGGTCACACCATCCGCATGCGCTTCCACCAGCGTGTAACTTTCTCCTCGCGCACGAAGGTAAACAGGCCGGCGGCGAGGATGATCGCGATGCCGACGGCCATCGGCCAGTCCAGATGGTCGTGGAACAGAACGTAGCCGAGCAATACCGCCCACAACATCTGGCTGTACTGGGTGGGTGCGACGTGATTGGCCGGGGCTTTCTGTGTAGCCAGCATCAGCAATACGCCGGCCAGCGCGGCGAGCAGGCCGTAGCCGAGCAGCAGGCCGATCTGCGGCAGGCTGGGCCAGCGGAATTCCGCCAGCATCAACGCCCCGGTGAGCAGCAGCGGGCCGATCACGCCGGCGCTGTACAGGGTGATGCGCTTTTCATGCGGGCCGGCTACGCGCAGCGCGATCATCGAGATGGCGCCGGCGAGGCCGCAGATGATGGCAGCGAGATGACCGATGCCGAGCGCGCGAAAGCCCGGTCGCAGCACCACCAGCACGCCGATGAAGCCCGCTACCACCGCCGACCAGCGGCGCCAGCCGACGTGCTCTTTCAACAACACGACCGACAGGATGGTCACGAAGATCGGAAGCAGGAAGATCAACGCAAACGCCTCGGCCATCGGCAGTGCGGTGAAGGCGATCACGGCCGCGATACTGCCGACGGCACCGGTCGCGGCACGCACCAGGTACAGGCCGGGGCGCGTGGCGACCAGAACTTCGCGCCAGCGGTCACCTTTGGCCTTGATGAAGGGCAGCGCGGACAGTCCCAGCGCGGCGCCGAAAAACACCGCTTCGTAGGCAGGTAGCGAGCCCCTCAGCGACTTCACGAAGGCGTCGCTGAGTGCATAGGCCGCGAATGCCATGAAGCCGAGCAGTACACCTTTGAACATGGATTTCCGGTATTCGTGGGGAAGGGGCTGTGGTGGCCCGGTTTTGCGGGACATCGCGGGTCCGGGGCGCCTGTGCGCGCTTCAGTCCCGCGCTACAATAGCGGTTTTACGCATCCGCCTTCGGAGCTTCCATGGCTGTCAGTCTGAATCCGCTCGATCTGTACGATGTCCGCTCGCTGCTCACTGACGAGGAGCGCATGGTGCAGGATACCGTAGGCCGTTTCGTCGACGAACGCGTGCTGCCGATCATCGGCGACTGCTTCGACCAGGGCCGCTTCCCGAAGGAGCTGATTCCGGAGATTGCTGCCCTTGGCCTGCTTGGCGCGACGATTCCCGAGGAGTACGGCGGCGCCGGCATGAACGGTGTCAGCTATGGCCTGATCTGCCAGGAACTGGAGCGCGGCGATTCCGGTCTGCGCAGCTTCGCCTCGGTGCAAAGCTCGCTGTGCATGTATCCGATCTATGCCTACGGTAACGAGGAGCAGAAGAAGCAGTATTTGCCGCGGATGTCGGCTGGCGAAGTGATCGGTTGCTTCGGCCTGACCGAGCCGCACGGTGGGTCCGATCCGGCGAACATGAAGACCCATGCCAAGAAAGATGGCGGCGACTGGGTGATCAATGGCGCCAAGATGTGGATCACCAACGGCAACCTCGCGCGCATCGCGATCGTGTGGGCGCAGACCGAGGACGGCATCCAGGGTTTCGTCGTGCCGACTGACACGGCCGGCTTCAAGGCACAGGAAATCCACAAGAAGATGAGCCTGCGCGCCTCGGTGACCTCGGCGCTGTTCTTCGACAACGTGCGCGTGCCGGATAGCGCGCGACTGCCTAACGTGAAGGGCCTCAAGGGCCCGCTGGGTTGTCTCACGCAGGCGCGTTACGGCATCACCTGGGGTCCGATCGGCGCGGCGCAGGCCTGCCTGAAGGAAGTGCTGGATTACACCAAGGAACGCATCCTGTTCAATCGCCCGCTGGCCTCCAATCAGGCCGTGCAGCTGAAGCTGGCCGACATGGCCCGGCGCATCACCGGTGCGCAGCTGATATCGCTGCAGCTTGGTCGCCTGAAGGATGCCGGCAAGATGCAGCCGACCCAGGTGTCGCTGGCGAAGTGGAACAACTGCCGCATGGCGATCGATATCGCCCGCCAGTGCCGCGACATCCTCGGTGCCGCCGGCATCACCACCGAGCATGGTGCGATCCGCCATGCGCTGAATCTCGAATCAGTGATCACCTATGAAGGCACCGAGACTGTGCACGAGCTGGTGGTGGGCCGTGAACTGACCGGCATCAACGCGTTCTAAAGCGCTCTGATGCTTGCTCGTCATCCTGGCAAAAGCCGGCATGACGAGCCGCATGGGTGGACGTATCCGGAGATTGATGCGGAATGGGTTTGCCAGACATCGTTATCGAAACCGATCGCCTGATCCTCCGCCCGCCACGGCTGGAGGATTTCGATGCGTATGCCAGCAAGATGGCGGACCCGGAAGGTACGCGCTTCATTGGCGGCCCGCAGGTGCGCGCAGTGGCATGGCGCAGCTTTCTCACGTCAGCGGGTGCCTGGATGATCCAGGGCTTCTCCATGTTTTCGGTGATCGAAAGGACCAGCGGCCGTTGGATCGGCCGCCTTGGCCCCTGGCATCCGGAAGGTTGGCCTGGCACCGAGGTGGGTTGGGGCCTGGCGCGCGAGGCGCAAGGCAAGGGCTATGCGTACGAAGGCAGCGTGGCGGCGATCGACTGGGCCTTCGCCAACCTGGGATGGACCGAGGTGATCCACTCCATCAACCCCGACAACCGTTCTTCGCAGTTGCTTGCCCAGCGGCTCGGCTCCACCCTTCAAGGCCCCGGCAAATTGCCAGCACCGTTCGAGGACGATCTCATCGAGATATGGGGCCAGACGCGTGAGCAATGGCTGCAGCGTCGTCGACAGGCATGAGCGGGTTGTTGCACGAAACCCTTGCGACGGTGGTGCCGGATCTTCAACGGCACTGTCGCGATCCGTGGGTTTTGATCGGGAGTGCCGCTGCTCGCCTGATCGGTGCGGACGTCACGGTGGCCGACGTGGATGTGCTGACCAGCGTGCACGATGCAGAAAGCCTGATCGCGCACTGGCAACGGCATCTTGACGGCGTCTATGCACCGGTTGGTTCCGATCGCTTTCGCTCGCGCTTCGCGCGTTTCCATTTTGCCGGCCTGCCGGTGGAAGTGATGGGCGGCCTCGAATTGAGCGGGGCCGATGGCTGGCAACCTGTGCAGGTGCGGGAGATCGTGACCGTGTCCTGTGCCGATATGGTCGTGCCAGTTCCCTCACTGGCCGAACAGATTCGTGTGCTGGAAAGCTTCGGCCGTCCCAAGGATCAAAAACGCGCAGGCTTGCTGCGTGCGTTGTGAAGCATCTGATAGCGCCGCACTGGTGCGCGCATCAGCCTACGACAGATAATTCCCCGTTCGATGCCGCCGCAGCGGCACATCATCCACGAGAAACCTCACCATCATGACTGCCACGCCCATCGCCGCCCGCCACAAAGGCTTCAACCGCGCCGAAATCGTCGATCAGAACTTCACCGAGTTCGTGCAGCTGTGGCAGGGCGAGGCGCATGCCGTACCGCGCGATGACCAGCCGGTGTTGCCAGGGAGTGCCCTGGACGCGCGCGGTTTTCGCGAGTTGCTGGAATCGCAGCTGATCTCGCGTCATCTCGATCTGATGGCGCGCGTGCTGCGCGTGCAGAACAAGGTGTTCTACACGATCGGTTCGTCCGGCCACGAAGGCAACGCGATGGTGGCGCGGCTCACGCGCCACACCGATCCGGCGTTCCTGCATTACCGCTCCGGTGGCTTCATGGCCGAGCGTTTTCGCAAGTTGCCCGGGATGGACGCGGTGATGGATTCGGCACTGAGCTTCGCTGCCAGCAAAGACGACCCGGCCTCCGGCGGCCGCCACAAGGTATGGGGCAGCAAGCCGTTGTGGGTGTTGCCGCAAACTTCCACGATCGCCTCGCACCTGCCGAAGGCACTCGGCACGGCGGTGGCGATCGAGCAGGCGCGGCGCATCGGCCATCAACTGCCGATTCCGGATGACAGCATCTCCATCTGCTCGTTCGGCGACGCCTCCAGCAACCATGCCACGGCGCAGACCGCATTCAACACGGCGGCATGGACGGCGTACCAGAAACTGCCGGCGCCGGTGCTGTTCGTATGCGAGGACAATGGCATCGGCATCTCTGTGAAGACGCCGACCGGCTGGGTCGCCAGCAATTTCCAGCAGCGTTCCAACCTCGATTATTTCTTCGCCGACGGTCTCGATCTGGCCGAGGGCTACGCGCAGGTGCAGCGCGCGGTGGAACATTGCCGCACGACGCGCCGGCCGACCTTCCTGCATCTGAAGACCACCCGCGTGATGGGGCATGCTGGCACCGATTTCGAGATCGAATGGCGCAGCATCGAGGAACTGTTCGCGGTGGAGGCGAGCGATCCACTACTGCGTTCGGCGGCCACCGCGCTGGAGTCCGGTCTGTATTCGAAAGACGCATTGCTGAATCTGTACGAGGCCATGCGCAAGCGTTGCTTCGCCGCGGCCGAGGATGCGGACTCGCGGCATCGGCTGACCTCGCTCGCCGATGTGATGAGGCCGCTGGCTCCGTACACCCCGGTGGCCGTCAAGGCCGAGGCCACGCGCGCGGACTACGCCGAGAAGCGCCTTGCCGTATTCGGCAGTGAGGCGAAGCTGCCGGAGAACCTGCCGCCGCGGCATCTGGCCATCCAGATCGGTCAGGCTTTGCACGACCTGCTGGCAAAATATCCGCAGGCGCTGCTGTTCGGCGAGGACGTGGCGCAGAAGGGCGGTGTGTATACCGTCACCAAGGGCCTCAACAAGATATTCAAGGGCAGCCGCGTATTCAACACGCTGCTGGACGAGACGATGATCCTCGGCCTGGCCCAGGGTTACGCGAACATGGGCATGTTGCCGATACCGGAAATCCAGTACCTGGCGTACTTCCATAACGCCTGCGACCAGATTCGCGGCGAGGCGGCATCGCTGCAGTTCTTCTCCAACGACCAGTACCGCAACCCGATGGTGATGCGGGTTGCCTCGCTCGGTTACCAGAAGGGCTTCGGCGGCCATTTCCACAACGACAACTCGATCACCGCGCTGCGCGACATTCCGGGCCTGGTTGTCGGCTGCGCCAGCCGTGGCGACGATGCGGTGATGATGCTGCGCACGCTGATGGCGCTGGCGAAAGTCGATGGCCGCGTGTGTGCGTTCCTCGAACCGATCGCGCTGTACATGACCAAGGATCTGTACGAAGCCGGCGACGGCCTGTGGCAGTTCGATTATCCGTCACTGGATAAGGCGATGACGCTGGGCGAGGGCCGCATCTACAACGAGACCGCGAACGACCTGGTGATCTTCACCTTCGGCAACGGCGTGCCGATGGCCTTGCGCGCGGCGAAGCAGATCGAGGTACAGCACGGCTGGCAGGTCCGCGTGATCGATCTGCGCTGGCTGGCGCCGCTCAACGATGCATTTATCGCCGCACAAGCGAAAACCGCCAAACGCATCCTGGTGCTGGACGAAGGTCGCAAGAGTGCTGGCGTGGGCGAGGGCGTGATCACCGCGATCGTCGAGGGCGGCTTCGGCGCTACGCCGATGCAGCGGGTGGTTGGCGCGGACACCTTTACGCCGCTGGCCGGTGCTGCACTACTGGTACTGCCGGGTGAGGCTGAGGTGGTGGCAGCGGCGCGGGAACTTGCAGCGCGCTGATCGAGGTCGTCATTTACCTGGTTCAGCGTTCGCGCGTTTCGACCACATGCAAGTGTGGGCCGTTATGCGTATTTGTCGACATGTGCTCGGCATAGAGGCAGACCCGGTTGCGACCATTGAGCTTGGCGTCGTACATGGCCTGATCAGCGCGTTCGAGCAGTGACTCCACATCGTCGCCGTCCTGCCGCATGGCGATGCCGATGCTGATGCTGAGCAGTTGCGAATCCGCGCTCACCGGAATTTCCAGCCGGTGCACGCGCCGGCACAGCCGGGTGGCCACCTGCATCGCCTGTTGTGCGACGGCGCCGTCGAGCAGGGCGACGAACTCCTCGCCACCGTAGCGGCCGAGCAAGTCGGCCGGGCGCAATTCTGCACTCAGCGCCTTGGCCACCGCGACCAGTGCGCGGTCGCCGGTGTTGTGGCCTTGATAGTCGTTCAGCAGCTTGAAATGGTCGAGGTCGAGAAACAGCAAAGCGATCGGCCGCGGCGGTGTGTTTGCGAGCAAGGTGCTGGCACGCTCACTCCAGGCGCGACGGTTGAGCACATTGGTGAGGGAGTCATGGTCAGCCAGTACCCTCACCGTGTCGCGATCATGGCGCAGCCTGAGCGCCCGGTCGGCCAGGCCCAGTGACAGCACGAGTGCCTCGAACGCACCACCTGCCAGGCTGGCGTCATTGAGCCAGTCCAGTTCGGGCAGCGCGCCGTTGACCTGGGCACTGGTCATCGCGGTGAGCAGCAGCAGCGGCGTCCAGCCGGCGAGGAAGAACCACGCCTGGCGCGAGCCGCGCGCGGCGGCGACGATGGCGGCTGTCAGCAACAACGCTGCGCCTATCATCAGCAGCGGGTTGAGCAGAACCTGTGCCACGTCGATCAGCACGGCGATGTGGCTGCAGCGCATCAGCACCAGCTGGATCATGCCGACGGCCAGCGCCACGATCGGTACCCGCAGTAATGGAGCGTAACGCCGCAGCTCGCAGAACCGCATCATGAACAGCGCGGCGAACGCTACCGACAGTGCGACCGCTACCGAGCCTGCCATCACCACCATGCCGGACAACCACCCCCATTCCAGCGGATGGAACAGGAAGCCGGTCTGGATGCCCTGGATCAGTGCGTAGCAGACAATGTAGCCGGCATACCAGGCATAGGTGACGTCGCGCAGCATCAGCGCAAAGCACACGGCCATCAACACCATTGCAAGCATTACCGCGAAGCAGGCACTGGCGAATACCAGCCACTGCGCGTCCTGCTGCAGATAGTCGTTCCACGGCAGCAACTGGAAACGCACCGGCGCACTCAGCGACGCTGTTGGCTCGAACTTCAACAGGATGGGTGTGGATGCCGCTTGCTCGATGGGCACGTGCCAGGCCAGCCGGCCGTGTCCATGGGTGGGTGCGCTGAAATCGTCCAGCGCCAGCGTCTGTGTCTGATCGTTGGCATACACCGTGACCGCGCCGAGCGGAGGTGGGTAGATCGTCAGCACGCGTTCGCTGTTGTCCCATGGCGGTTGCGGTGCGATGACCACCCAGCTGCCTTGTGCGCTATGCGGAAACCGCTCAAGCAGGGAAGGGTTGAAACTCTGCAACAGGCCGTTGCGGTACTCGGTCAGCACGGTTTGCGGCGTATCGCCGGCATGGACTTCGCGCCAGGCGCCGTTCAACGGAGTAGCGGCATGGGCGACGCCCAGCCACAGCAGACCGAGTACAAAACCGAGCCATGACCGCCATGGGCGGCCTGATGCTGGTTTTGAGACAAGCCTCTCCATTTGCCGACCCTTCCTCTGTGATACTCCTGCGGAACTGCGATCGCACGGCGTGCACACCGGTCAACACGACCACATCTGCGGCAAGCCGGGTATTGTTCCATGCTGCGCTACCGATACCGGATGACCGGTCGATCCGGCCATTATGAGTCGAACCGGTTCCTCCGATAAGTCGCAGCACCCATCATGAGCTTATGCATTGGTCATGCCAGCGCCGAGCCACGCAGCGCAAACGTGGGCACCACTGCCTCTGCGGACCTTTAGGGGCTCGCTGACGACACGCTGGCGGCATGGCCTGCAGGGTTCAGGCTGGACGCGGAGCGTCATTCCCGGATGGGATCGAGCAACCCATCCCGGGGCACCGGGCAGGATGACACGCCGACGTGTGCCTGCGTGGGGTTGATGCTGGCAAGACCTGGAAGCTGCATGTAATTGCTGGAACGGTAGCGGCGTCCGCTTCCTCTCCCACTCGCGGCAGTGTGCCGATGACGATGAAGAAAGACGGGCGCAGCTGGACGATTCCGCTGCAGCGTTCAGCGTTGCTGGTGGCAGTTACTTCAGATGCTGGGTCATCCAGCCCACCCAGCGGCGGTAGACGTCGGTGGTGCGCACGATGTCCTTGGGGAAATGCGTGTCGACCGGGTAGGCGTAGAACTCAACTGGCACCCCGTTGTCACGCAGCGCGTGGTACCACTCGTAGCTGTTCAGCAGCGGCACGTTGGGGTCGCCCACGTCGCCCATGATCAAGGTCGGTGCGGTGACGTTGTGTGCATAGGCGATCGGCGACTGCTCGCGCCAGATGTCCTTGTACTTCGCCATCCACGGCGAGCCACCGAAGAGATAGGTATCGCCGGTCTGGTAGTACGACACGGTGTAATCCATCACCCAGTCAGTCAGCGCTGCGCCGGATACGGCGGCCCTCCACACCGGGTAATGGCCGGTGAGCCAGGTCGTCATGTAGCCGCCGTACGACCAGCCGCTGACGCCGATGCGCTGCGCATCGACGATGCCGAGCTTCTGCACCGCGGCCAGGCCGGCCATCACGTCGTTGCCGGGGCCTACGCCGGTGTCGCGGAAGATCGCGTGCTGGTAGGCATCGCCGAGGTTGGTGCTGCCGCGGTAGTTCGGCTGGAATACCACGAAGCCCTGCGCGGCCAATAATTGCGGCAGTGACGAGAATTCCACAGTGGAAGCCGCTTCCGGACCGCCGTGGATCACCAGCACCAGCGGATAGGACTGCCCGCGCTGGTAGCCCACCGGATAAGTCAGTACACCATCCTCGTGGAAACTGTCCGGTCCCTGCCAGTCGACCGATTCGGTGCGGCCCAGCGAGAGGTTGTCGACGAACGCATTGAGGTTGGTGAGCCGGCGCGGCTTCGCGCTCACCGAATTCATCACGTACAGCTCGCCGGGATGCGTCGTGGTGCTGCCGATGAAGGCCAGTGTGCCGGTTTTCGAAACACTCACGCTGTTACCGGCTTCCACGTCGCCGAGGTCGAGCTTCTTCGCGGCACCTGACAGCGGCTGCTCCCACAGCACCGAGTGGGTGCCATCTTCGGCGGCCAGCAGCAGCGACTTGCCGTGCGGCAGCCAGGCGTAGCTCTTGAGGTTGCGCGCCATTGCCTGGGTGATGTCGCGAGTGTTGCCGCCCGTCCTCACGTAGACGGCATTGCCGTTGTTCTGGTCACTGTTGCGCGGGCGCACGAAGGCGACTGTGTCGCTGTCGGGCGCATAGATGACATCGGCTGACCCTTCATCCGGTACCAGCGTGCGCGGTTCGCCGCCGCCGGCATCCACGCTGGCGATCACTGAGTGGAACGACGGTCCCCAGTACGGCCCAGGAAAACGGACGAACGCGATGCTGCGGCCATCGCGGCTCCATGCCGGCTCCGACGCACCGCCCTGTTGATCGGTCTGCAGGCTGTAGCTGCCCTGGGTGATTCGCTTCGCCGTGCCGCCTGTGCTGGGTACTACCCACAGATGCCACGGAGTGAGTGCCTCACGGGTGAGAAAATGGTTGTCGGTGACCTGGAACGCGTCGTCGTGTTCCTTGATGGCTTTCGCATTGGCCGGTTCGTCTTCGCTGACGAACGCGATCTGCTTGCCGTCCGGGCTCCAACTGAACGAGTCCACGCCGCGCTTGATCTCGGTGATCCGCTGCGCGTCGCCGCCGTCCATCGGCATCACATAAAGCTGCCCCTGCTTGGTCTCCGCGTCGTCGGCGATGAAGGCCAGCTGCGTGCCGTCCGGTGACCAGCGCGGCGACGAGACGCCCTCGCGCTTCCAGGTCAGCACGCGCCGCGCACCGCTGGTGGTGTCCACCAGATCGATTTCCTGCTTGCTCTTGTCGGCCTTCCAGTCCGGCGTCGACACGATGACGGCGACGCGCTTGCCGTCTGGCGAAACCTGCGGCTCGCCCAGGTTCACGATCTTCTGCAGGTCACTCAACTGGAACGCTGGCGCGGCCGTGGCGGCATGCGCCGACAGCGACAGGGCAAGCACGCAGCTGGCGGCAAACGCAAAGTATCCGGTGGACTTCATGAAAACGCTCCTATCCCAAGCATGCGACTGGCACGACGGCGCACTACTCATGCCATCGCGCAGTAAAAAGATGAATCCCGGAAGGCAGATTCCCCGGCGCAGAGATTGGCACGTTCGCCGGCTCCGGGAGAAGTGCGCGTGGACACATGCCCCTGAATCCGCCGACCCGGGCTGGAGTACGATCCCGCCATCCGGGCCGAAACCGCCGAGGTTGCCTTGAACGCATCGACACTACTCTGGGGCATGCTGTTCGGGTCGATCGGACTCGGTTTCTTCGTGTACGGCAAGAAACAGCGCGCGATCGTCCCGCTGGCATGCGGACTGGCGCTGATGGTGTTTCCGTATTTCGTCTCGGGCACGCTGCTGCTGATTGCCATTGGCGTTGCACTGATGGCGATACCTTATTTCGTCAGGGTGTAGGGAGCAAAAAGGAATGGCACTTACTTAAGCGCCGTCATTCCCGCTTTCGCGGGAATGACGAAAAGTGAGGTTTTGCGCTTAAGTAAGTGCCATTCGGAGCAAAAAGGTATTTCGAGACTTCTTCTACTGGCCGAGGCACGACACGAGATCAGTGCAGGGAATCCGTGGTGCGGATGTCCCTCGAACTCATGTATATATTCCAGTGAAATAGCTGCTTCGCGTCGCGTCGATTTCTAAAGTAACCCTATAGTTACCCCCTGACGCAGCATGGTGGCTCGCGGCACTTCACTAGACGGCGCAGTTGCAGATTTCCGACTTTAGCTGCTGCTGACAGGTACATGCTGACGTGGATCACCTGTAGGACCAGAGCGGTCAATACGGTGGAAACTTCCTTCCAGACCAGAGGGCGGACCCACTGGAGCAATCAGCCATGCGAGCGCGGTAGGTTACGTGCTCAGCCATGCAGAAAACCGATAGCTAAGAGTTGGTCGCCTTTGCCTGCTTGAATTGCAAATGATCCATTCAGGAAAGTCTCAAATACGTAGGAGATGCGATGAACATGCTACGTGCCGAAGTCAGTGCCCCGAGAATGTTGGCGGCACTTGGTATAGACGAGATGGAAGAGCGCGCTTATTGCACTCTTTTATCGCGAGGGTTGGCGACTACGGAAGACGTCGCACACCTGCTTGCCCTGTCGCCGCGCAAGGCACAGCAGCTACTGGACAGCATCGAATCCAAAGGATTGGCCTCACACTCACCAGAACGGCCGCGGCGATACATTGCCGCGTCACCGGAGCTCGCTATCGAAGCGCTGGCCAGTCAGCGCGTAGCAGATATCGAACGCGCGCGCGCGGCGATACCTGTGCTGAAAAAGCAGGTCATAAGCACCGCAAATACGCAAGAAAGCGAACAGCTGGTTGAGCTCATCACCAGTCGTGCCGCCCTGGGCCAGATTGTGGTGCAGATGTTACAAACAGTTCAGAGCGAAATTGTTGGCTTCCAGCGTGCACCTACGTTGCAAATCCAGGGATTTCCATATGAGATGCCGCCGGATCTGCGCATACGAACTATCTCCGATGCGGGATATCTTGCGTTGCCAGGTGCATTGAATTCGCTGCGGCTTGACATTGAAAAGGGTGAAGAGGCGCGCGTCTCCCCGACTTTGCCGGTCAAGATGCTGATCGTGGATCGACGTATTGGCCTTGTCCCTTTGAATGTCGAAGATCAGGGTGGCCCGGTCATGTTGGTCCGCTCCTCCTCATTGCTCGACTCGCTTTATGCGCTCTTCGAACTCACCTGGGAGCGATCGACACCCATCGTCTTCACACGAAGCGGCAAATTGAAAGCGGGGGAGCCCGACTCACTGTTGTCGGACGCGGCAGAGCAAGTGATTCCTCTGTTGGCAGCAGGGCTCAATGACAAGGCGATTGCCTATGAGGCCGGGATGTCCACCACGACGCTCAATCGCCGCATCGGCGAACTCATGAAAAGCTTCAACACGCGTACGCGATTCCAGTTGGGTTGGCGTGCAGCCATGGATACGTTTCCGCAGCAACCCGCTGCCAGCGCGCGAAGTAAAAAGAAGCCCCGGGGCAGCTAAAACGTCCACGTCGCGTGGTTTTGACGATACCTCCTCTGCACCAACCAACCGAATGAATGATTGGTTGATTTCTCCCAAGAGAGAGATCAACCAGCGTTTTCTATTGATACGTCTCCCGCTCGAGCCGATACTCGATCGCAATAGGGAACGTAGCTGATCGATGTCGATTGCATGAAGATTGGATGACGAAATCAGCGCTGTAGCGATTCACCGCCAGGTTGGACCCGTATCTGTCACTGTGTAAAACGCACCTGCAACAAGTAGACCATGCTGCTGCCACACGTGTGGCGCAGTTTTAACTGCTACATGATGTACGTCCGGCTGACTACCGCCGATGCCCGGACGCTTGATTGCAAGGTTCGTTGCCGCTGGACATCGTCAGTGTCTTTGTTTGACGTAGCCGCGGCCACTCTCTGCAGCAATCTTGGTAGCTTCGCGACCCATCGCTGTTCCAGAGGGTTTGTTGCAATTAGCGCTACTCAGTAAATCCTGCCGCTTGCTGTGATGACAGCGCCCGACGCGCAAGATCGTTTCTCCTCATATCGACATGGCACCCGACGCATTGCGACGTCGGGGCTTGGCCGTGCGCGCTTGTCGCGGCATGGGGCACGGATGCCAAGGTTCGGCGATTCAACAATTCCATCCTCGCCCTTGGGCATCACTAACCCTGTGTGGATCAAATGAAACTCACGACGCTTCGCAACTCTTCCGTTCCCGCGCTGGCGATGACCATATCGCTTGCACTCGCCGCCGCCGCGGTCATGTCTGCCCGCGCGAGCGACCTCCCCAACAGCCTGGGCACCGCGGTGGCCAGTAGTACCACGCTTCACCCCGGTGACGCTTTTACCGGCGTGCTGGCGCACACGCAGCCCATGCACATCGTGGTCGCGCTGAAGCTGCGCAACGGCGCCCAGCTCGACAGCCTGGTAGCCGCGCACCAGACGCTGACACCGGCCCAGTTTACGTCCCAACATCGGCCGACGGCGATCCAGGCCCAGGCCGTCGCCACCTACCTGAAACAGACGGGCTTCACGAACATCGTGATCGCGCCCAATAACTTGCTGGTATCGGCGGACGGCACAGCCGGTACCGCACAAGCGGCGTTCCAGACCTCCTTCGCCCGGGTGCAGACCCAGGATGGCCGTACCGCCTTCGCCAACAACAGCGATGCGCACATCCCCGCGAGCTTGCAGGACAGTGTGCTGTCGGTGATCGGGCTGCAGAATGTTTATCAGGCGCATACGTTCGCGCAACGCGCCCAGGTGAAAACCCTTGCCGGCTCGGCCACCGTCGCCCCGCACGACCCGACGAATTTCTCGTCGATCTACGGCGGCACCGGGGTGCAGACCGCGGCAGGCGTCACCGTCGGCATCATCACCGAAGGCGATATGACCCAGTCGGTCACCGACCTGAATACCTTCACTGCCGCCAACAGCTTGGCGACGGTCAACACGCAGGTGATCTATACCGGCGCGGACAGTGGTGATAACAGTGGCAACGCCGAATGGAGCATCGATAGCCAGGACATCGTTGGCGCCAGTGGCGGCCAGGTCGGGCAGATCATCTTCTACGCCACACCGAGCCTGACCGACGCCAACTTGCTTGCCGACTTCAATACGGCAGTGACGACCAACGCCGCGAAGATCATCAATGTCTCGATCGGCGGATGCGAAACCGACGCCAAGAACGACGGTACGGCAGCGGCCTCGGATCAGATCTTCGAGCTCGGTGTCGCGCAGGGCCAGACATTTTCGATTGCGACCGGCGACAAAGGCGCCGACGAATGTTCAAACGGCGGCACCACGCCGAGCTGGCCGGCTGACTCACCGTACGTGGTCGCCGTCGGCGGCACCACGCTGGATGCTTCCACCACGACGTGGAGCAGTGAAACTGTGTGGGTCGATGGCGGCGGCAGCCCCAGCACGTTCGAACCCAAGCCGAGCTGGCAGAACGCGCTCGTTCCCGGCACCAAGCGTGGCTTGCCCGACATTGCGATGGATGCCGACCCGAATTCAGGGGCGCTGGTTTACGTGAATGGTGGGATTGAGCAATGGGGTGGTACCAGCCTGGCGTCGCCGATCTTTGTGGGCCTGTGGGCACGCATGATTGCAATCAAGGGCCCAAGCATCGGCTTCGCCGCACCGTTGCTGTACCAGTTGCCGGCGGGGGACTTCCACGACATTACGGTGGGCAATAACGGTGGTGAAACAGCTAAGGTGGGTTACGATTTTGCCAGCGGTCGTGGCAGCGTGATTCTCAGCGCGCTCGCCAGCCAGGTCGGCGCGCCGAGTCCTCTGGTGGCGAACTTCACTGAGACCGCGACGGGCTTGATTGCCAAATTCACCGACCACTCCACAGATAGCGCGGGAACCATCACCACGCACGCATGGGTCTTCGGCGATGGTGGCACGTCTACCGCCGCGAGCCCCAGCCATCTTTATCCCAAGGCAGGTACCTATACCGTTTCCGAAACGGTGAGCGACACCGCCGGCTACGTCATCGCGCAGACAACGCCAGTGACAATCAAGTAAGTGCGATCGCGATTCGTCGCCGCGACCTGGCAACCCCGGGCTCGAGAGCGGTATGGCGACGACACTGCGACTGCGGACATCCGGGGGATTAATCACCACCGCACCTTCGACCGACGCACAGTGCGTCGGTAAGAGGAGCAAGTGGGCAAGGACTGCGTATCGAGTGGGAGGTTCGATGCGCGGGGTCAAGAGATCTGGGTTTGTTGCGATCCGGGAAAACTGGAGCGCGGCATCAGCGGTTATCAAAACTTGAGGGGTTGGGCTAGTAATGAATGCAAACAAGAGCGGCCGTCTGAATCAGGCCCATGAAATCCCGACCTTCACGGTCGCGCCCGTCACCCGCGCTGTTCGCGCGGCACTCGCTATCTCGCTGACCCTGTTGGCGTTGGGCGGCAGCAGCGCTGCCTTCGCCGCGGGGATGTGCGCGCCGGGGACGCTGGCAGCGACGTCCTGCGATGGGGCCTTCACCAGCAATGCCGGGCACATCCACTTCACGCCGATCGACGATCCGGCGGTGATTCAGGACCATCTCGTACCTCACAGTGTCACCCCGGCAGCCGGCCTGATGGGCATCGACGCCCACTGGGGTGGCAACGCAGGCGCCACGCACGCCGACATCACCACGGTAGGTGCCGACGAACTCTTTGCGCACAGCCCCACGGCGTCGTCGGTGGGCAGCGCGCGCGGCACCATTACTCACGCGCCGATATCCGGTGCCCAGCCGTTGGGCATCGAGGCATTCGGTGACGTGAGCTACGTCAACAACGGCCCCATCAACGCCTACGCCACCGGCGCCTACGATGTGACGGCGGTGTACTCCAACTCGGCAACCGGTAGCGACACCGTCGACAACCAGGCTGCAGGCACCATCAATGCGGTAGCCCAGGACGGCAACGCTATCGCGGTCAACGCGTCGGGCTACGTTAATGCCACGGTCGCTAACGAAGGCGCCATCACCTCCAGCTCGGTGAATGGCGTCGCCGTGGGCGTGATTGCGCAGGGTTATACCGGCAATGCCAGCGTCACCAACAGCGGCAGCATCACCGCAACATCCACCAACTATCAGGCCGTGGGCATATTGGCTTCGTCTGCGGCTGGCTACGCCTCGGTCACCAACGCCGGCAATGTCACGGCGACCGGCGGGCAGGACCAGACGATCGGCATCGAGGCGTTTGGTCAGACCGGCAGCAGCGTCACCAACTCCGGTTCAGTCACCGCCACATCGGGTTCCGGCACCGCCATCGGCATCCTGGCCCAGACGGTCAATGGCAACGCGACCGTCACCAACACCAGCAGCATTACGGTGACTTCCGGATACAACGCGGTGGGCCTGTCGGCGATCTCGGCCAACGGTGACGCATCGGCCACCAGTTCCGGCTTCATGCAGGTTATCGGTCACGGTGGCCTGACCTCCGTCATCGAAGCGTATTCCGCACTCGGCGACGCCACAGCAAGCAATGCCGGCTTTGTGATCTCGGGCTCCTACGGCGGCAGTGCGGTGGGCGTGTCGGCCACCAGCGGTAACGGCAACGCCACCGCCAGCAACACGGCGGCCGGTTACCTGCGCGTGGTGACGCCGGGCGGTGCCACCAACTACGCCACCGGCATCTCCGCAAAAACCTACAACGGCGATGCCAGTGCCAGCAATGACGGCACCGTGTATGCGTCTTCGACCCTCGGCGTGGGTATCGGCATCAACGTCAGTGCCTCTGGCGGCAACGCCACGGCCACCAATACCGGAACGATCGAGGCCTTCAACTCACTGTTCGCCAATGTCCGTGGCATCCAGGCGATTTCTTCCACCGGTGAGGCCACCGTCACCAACTCCGGCAGTATCAATGCCGCTTCAGTCCAGGTGCTGGGTTACCCGTTTTCTGTCACCAGTGTGCTGGGCATCGGCGCGCAGAGTTATACCGGCACCACCGTGACCAACTCCGGCAACATCAGCGCGGCGGGTCCCTGGAAAACCTACGGCGTGGAAGCGATTTCCCTGTACGGGGACACTAAGGTGACCAGTACCGCCAGCGGGTCGATCTATGCAGGCGGCCTGGGGGCCGTCGGCATCGCTGCCGACGTCGATTATGGTCAGGGCCAAGCTGTCGTCAACAACGCCGGCAGCATTCGTGTCAATCAGACGGGCAACTGTGATTGCAATCCCGGTTTCAATCCTTACGGTATCGGCATCGAAGCTTTCTCCTACCTCGGGAAAACCGTCGTCAACAATACCGGCAGTATCATCGCCGCCGGGCAGCAAAGCGTGTTTGGTATCCGCGCCATCACTTATGGCGGTGACACGTCCGTAAACAACTCAGGCACGATCTCCGTCGGCTCCAACGGCTTTGGCGCCGAAAGTATGGGCGTCGCCGCATTTAGCGCGTTTGGCAGCGTGGACGTGGTCAACTCCGGCAAGATCTCCGTCATGCCCGGGGTGGTAAGCGGATCAAGTCCTTATACCTCCAATCAGGCCATCGGCATCGACGGCGGAACGGGTTGGGAATCCTTTTTACTATCGCCGCCCATAGCTGGCTATTTCGGTGCCGGCAATACCAGCATTACCAACACCGGTGACATCAGCATCGTCAATGCCGTCGACGGTTTTGGCATCAGGGCGGTAGCCTGGTACGGGTCCGCGCTGGTAACCAACTCCGGCGACATCACGATGGACGATCCCGGCACTGCGTGGGGCATCTACACCAGGGATTGGTCGCTCACTGGCGCTGCGGTTGGCGCTGTGATCAACAATTCCGGCAGCATCACGGCTACGGGCCTGATCGATGCGAGGGGTATCGAAGCTATTGGTGGAGCACAGGGCTCCCATAGTGCCGTCACCATCACCAACTCGGGCGACATTGCCGCCAATGCTGCTGGTGCTCAAGCTTATGGCGTGTTTGTCAGAGATTACTCGTACACGGACACCAGTGAGCTGACGGTCAACAACAGCGGCACGATTAGCGCCAGTAATACCGCCGGTAGCACTTACATCAATGGGACCTTCCGCGGTGCTCAGGCGGATGGCCTGCGGATCTTCAGTTACGGCAACGACACCATTGTTGACAACACCGGCTCCATCACGGCCAGTATGAATGAGTCGGTCGCCGCCGCTGCGGGCTCGGCCATTGGCGTTCTCGTGCATAACGGTTATGGCAGCCACTATGGCGCCATCAGCATCACCAACGCCGGTTCGATCGCGGCGACGGCGCTGTCCAACAACGCCACCTCCAGTTTCCACTCGTATTACGCCCGCGGCGCGTTTGCTGGCGGCGTGGTCGTCGCGTCCACATATGGTGACGTGGCGGTGGCTAATGCCGGTTCGATCACCGCGACGGCCAAAGGTGCCTATTACGTGGGGGCTGGCTTGACGACGGCCGACGGCATTTCGGTTATCAGCAAGGTCGGCAACTCCGCCACGAATAGCTTCAACCTTGGCAACATTACGCTGACAAACGTCGCCAACGGTTCGATCGCGGCGTCCGCCGAGTCCACGGAGGGAACGGGAGCAGCTGTAGCAAACAGCATCGCTGGAGTCGTATCGTTCGGTAGCCAAGGTGGTTACCTCATGAGCCACGGGGATGGCATCACGGTGAACAACGCCGGTCTCTTGTCGGCTACAGCCCTTGTCGACACGACGGCCCAAGGCTCGGCAAGCGCCACTGGCATTTTCGCCATCAACGGCTCGCCCGCCGGCTTCGCCTCCATCAACAATACCGGTGGGATTTACGCCACAGCAACATCGCCCGGCGTGGCGACCGCGACTGGCATATCCACGACCGCCCATGACATTACCGTCGCCCTGGGCAAGACCAGCTTCATCGTGGCGACGGCGAACAGTGCCAACAGCGTCGCGACCGGGTTGTACGCCTCCGGCGCGACCGTGTCGGCAAGCAATCTAGGCACCCTCAAGGCGATCGCCACCGGTG
>Ga0302314_10003365_pt1 | contig 29495 bp, 25 predicted proteins | sample III_Palsa_N2_3_FD_200533 | JGI IMG/M metagenome (GOLD analysis project Ga0302314, IMG submission 200533) | Peat permafrost microbial communities from Stordalen Mire near Abisko, Sweden - III_Palsa_N2_3 | ecosystem: Environmental > Terrestrial > Soil > Palsa > Peat permafrost | place: Sweden...
CGCGCTCGTGATGCCCCGCACCGACCGCCTGCCCGCTCTTGACCACCAGGGCGCCCACGTGCGGGTTGGGGGAAGGGGAGCCGCGCACCCCGCGTTCGAGCGCCAGCCTCATCCACTTCTGGTCCTCGGCCGAGAAGGTCCCCTCCGGCACGGGGGGCGGCGGAGCGCTGGCGGGGGCCCCCATCACCTAGTGCCTCGACTCTGCCGCGCGTCTGCCGCGCGTGCGAAGCACCCGGCATTTTGATGGAATCGAGGCACTAGGCTTCTCCGGGGACGCGCGCGCGCACCATCTTGTCGAGCTCCAGACGGAACTCGTCGATGTCGCGGAAGCTGCGGTAGACGCTGGCAAAGCGCACGTAGGCGACCTCGTCGAGCTCACGCAGCTTCTTCATCACGCGTTCGCCGAGCTCCTGGCTCTGCACCTCTTTGGCCTCGCTCTCGACCAGATCGCGCTCGAGCTCGTCGATGAACTTCTCGATGCGATCCATCGCCACCGGACGCTTGTTGCACGCCAGGCGCACTCCCCGCAGTACCTTCTCGCGGTCGAAAGGTTGCCGCACGCCGTCCTTTTTGACCACCATCGGCAGGACGTCCTCCACCCGCTCGCGGCTGGTGAAGCGCCGGGTGCAGCTCTCGCATTCGCGTCGTCGGCGGATGACGTCGCCTGCCGTCGATACGCGCGAGTCGATCACCCTGCTGTCGTCGTGCGAGCAGAATGGGCACCTCATCGCCCCTCGACCTGCTCCTTCGCCTCCGCCCGGGTGGAGTTCGTCGTCATCGCGTCACCGCTCGTAGCGGGACAGCACCAGGGTGCAGTTCGTCCCGCCGAAGCCAAACGAGTTGTTCATGGCGTGCTTGACATGCCGCTCTCGCATGGTGTTGGCGACGTAATCGAGAGGGCATTGCGGGTCCGGATCGACCAGGTTGATGGTGGGCGGGATCTTCCCCTCGGCGATGGTCATCGCACACACCGCAGTCTCCACCGCGCCCGCGGCGCCGAGGAGGTGCCCCATCATGGACTTGGTCGAGCTGATCCACAGCTTCTTGCCGGTCGCGTGGGCGCCGAAGACGCTGGCGATGGCCTTGGATTCCTCGGCGTCCCCCACCGGCGTCGACGTTCCGTGAGCATTCACGTAATCGATGGCGTCGGGGGCGACCTTCGCGTCCTCCAGCGCCATGCGCATGGATCGTTGCGCCCCCTCGGCGCCGGGGGCCGGCTGCGTGATGTGATAGGCGTCGCTGGAGGCGCCGTAGCCGGTGACCTCGGCGTAGATGCGCGCGCCGCGCTTGGTGGCGCGGCTCAGCGACTCGAGAATGAGGATGCCGGAGCCCTCGCCACACACGAAGCCGTCCCGCCCCTTGTCGAAGGGACGGCTGGCGTGGGCCGGATCGTCGTTGCGCTTGGAGAGCGCGTGCATGGCCTCGAAGCCGCTGATGCCGACCGGGGTGATGGTGGCTTCGGCGCCGCCCGCGACCATGACGTCGCACTTGCCGCGCCGGATCCACTCGCTGGCCTCGCCGATGGCGTGCGCTCCGCTGGAGCACGCGCTGGTGGTGCAGTAGCTGGGCCCTTTGAGGCCGTGGGCGATGGACACCTGGCCGGCGGCGAGGTTGGCGATGATGCCGGGGATGGAATAGGGGCTGACCTTCGTCGGGCCCTTGGCCATCAGCGTCTCTTTCGTCTTCTCCAGCGTGAAGAGGCCTCCCAGGCCGACGCCAACGAAGCACCCCGCCCGCCCGCGTTCCTCGTCGGACAGCTCGAGCCTGGCGTCGGCCACCGCCATCGCCGCGGCGCCGACCGCCAGCTCGGTGAACCGGTCCATCTCCTTCAGCTTCTTCTTTTCGATCCACCGGGCGGGCTCCCAGCCCTTGACCTCGCCCGCGATGCGGACCCGGAAGGTCGAGCAGTCGAACTGGGTGATGGGACCGATGCCGCTCGCGCCGGAGAGCAGCCCCCGCCACGTATCGGCCAGGCCGATTCCGACGGGGGTGACCAGGCCGATGCCAGTGATTACGACGCGGTCCATGGGACAGCGCTTACTTCTTAGCGTGCTTCTCGATGTAGTCGATGGCGTCCTGAACGGTGCGGATCTTCTCCGTGTCCTCGTCCGGAATGTCGATCTCGAAGGCCTCCTCGAAGGCCAGCACGAGCTCGACCAGTCCGAGAGAGTCGGCGCCGAGATCGTCGATGAAGCTCGACTCGGCCTTGATGTCCTTCTCGTCGACGTCGAGCTGCTCTTTGATGATGCGCTTGACCTCGGTGGGGATGTCGATCGCCATGTTTAGTCGCCTCGTATCGGAAAAAGGGCTGCGAGTCGAGTGTGAGAAGGGCGCCGCCGGGATAATGCCGACATTTCAGACGTACATCCCGCCGTTGACGCGAAGCACCTGCCCGGTAACGTACCCGGCTTCTTCGCTGCACAGATACACGCACGCGGCAGCGACGTCGCGCGCGCTTCCGGTCCGGCCGAGCGGAACGAACTTGACCAGTTGCTGCTTCGTCTCCGCGGTCATGGTCGAGGTCATGTCGGTGTCGATGTAGCCCGGCGCGACGACGTTGACGGTGAGGGCGCGGGAGGCGTACTCCCGGGCGATGGACTTGGCGGCGCCGAGCAAAGCCGCCTTGCTGGCCGCGTAAGCGGTCTGGCCGACGTTTCCCATCTCGCCCACCACGCTGGACATGAAGACGATGCGCCCCCAGCGGGCTCGCATCATCCCGCGGCTGACGGCTCGTGCGCAGGCGATGGCGCCGCGGACGTTGGTGGCGTACAGGCGGTCGAAGTCGTCGTCCTTCAGGCGGAGAAGGAGCCCGTCGATGGAGATGCCCGCATTGGCGACGAGGATATCGATCTTCCCGTGGCGCTTGGTGAGGGCCTCGACCGCGGCGTCCACGGCCTGGGAGTCGGCCACGTCGAACCCCGCGAGGTCGGCCTGGCCGCCCTTGGCCGCGATGCCATCGGCTACCTGGCGCGCTGCCGCCTCGCCCTTGACGTAGTTGACGACCACCGTCGCGCCCTGCTCGGCCAGCGTCTCGCAGCACGCGCGGCCGATGCCGCGTGAGCCTCCCGTCACCAGAGCGATCTTGCCGTCGAGTCGGAACATGCGAGCCGCTTCTTATAGACGCGTCGCGGGGGCCGTACAACTGGCCATCAAGAAGTCCGCCACCGCGCCGAGCGAGGTCGCTTCCCCCACGCTGAGCACCTTCACGTCCTTGGCGATGCGCTTCATGAGCCCGGCCAGCACTTTTCCCGGGCCCATCTCGAGCGCGAGGGTGACACCGCCCTCCACCATCCAGCGCACGCTCTCGTCCCATCGCACGGGGTGGTCCACCTGGAGGACGAGCAGCCCCTTCACGCGCCCGGCATCGGAGTTGGGACGCGCGTCGACGTTGGCCACGATGGGGAAGCGCGGGGCCCGGACGTCGATGCGCGCGAGCTCGGCCTCGAGCACGCGCGCGGCCGGGGCCATCAGCCGGCAGTGGAACGGAGCGCTGACCTTGAGCGGAATGGCGCGGCCCTTCGCGGCCGCCACGAGCTCCCCGACGCGCGCCACCGCGGCGGCGTGACCCGCGACCACGATCTGGCCCGGGGCGTTGAAGTTGGCGGGCGAGCACACCGGCGGCTCCCCCGCACCGTCGGTCGTCATCGTGGCCTCGCGGCAAAGCTCTTCCACCTGCGCCGCGTCGAGGCCCAGGATGGCGCTCATCGCTCCGGTCCCCGCGGGCACCGCCTCCTGCATGGCCCGCCCTCGTGCGCGCACGAGACGCACGGCGTCCTCCAGGGACAGCGCCTCGGCCGCGACCAGCGCCGAGTACTCTCCCAGCGAATGGCCGGCGGCAAAGGCGGGCGGCGCGAGTTCCGGCACGCGCTCACGGACGGCCGCGAGGATCGCGCAGCTGGTGGCCAGGATGGCGGGCTGCGAGTTCGCGGTCAGCGTCAGCTCTTGCTCCGGGCCTTCGAGGACCAGGCGCGAGAGGCGCTCCCCCAGCGCCTCGTCGACGCGCTCGAAGACGGCGCGCGCTGCCGGCGACGCCGCCAGCACGTCGGCCCCCATGCCTACCGCTTGCGACCCTTGCCCGGGAAACAGCCACGCGATGCTCATGGTCGGGTCGCGCGCCTTTAGCTCAGCTTCGTGCCCGAGTCACGCCGCTGCGGGCCTCTCCGGCGCGTGCCGGTCGAGAAAGGAGGCGAAGTCCGCCCACCACGTCTCGAGGGGCAGCGCTCGGCCCGGCGAGGCCAGGCGCGCCTTCACCAGCGAGCGCACTTCCTCCTCCGGCAGCGGGCGGCCCGCACGTTCGTGGGCAAAGGCGCGCAGGAGGGCAAAGTGGTCGCGCACGGGATCGCCCGCCGCCGTCGCCGTCCCGATGTACGCGTCGATGATGGCGATGGCCTCGTCGTCCTTGCCGCGGCGCAGTGCCACGAGCGACTCGGGCGACACCAGCACTTCGCGCCGGTCGGCAGGGAGCTTGGTGCGCGCGATGTCGAGCCACTGCTCGGCCAGCTCGAGCTCGTTGCGTGCGGCGTGGAGCTGCGACAGCCACGGCAGCAGCCACGCCATCCAAAGTGCCCGATGCGCGAGCCACCCCGCCCGCTGCACCTCGTAGAGAAGCTCGATCGCGCTGTCCGCGTCGCCGCCCCGTGCCCGCGCGATGCCGAGAAAGAGCAAGGCCACGCAGTGAAAGCCCGGATAGCCGCGCGCATCGGCCACGATGGCTTCGAGGCTGCGGGCCGCCAGAGAGGCATCCCCGTCGCGCGCCAGCGTCCCGGCCAGCGCTTTCAGGCGCGCGTTGAGGGCCCGGGCATGCATTCGCGTCACCACCAGGACCCCCAGCCCCCAGGCCAGGGCCCCCGCGATGAGCCAGGGACGCTCGAGCACGAACGCGGAGAGCGCCAGCAGCACTACCGGCACCGAGCGCACGAGCCGTCGCAACCGCTCCTGGCGGTGGGTCAGCGGGACGTAGCGCGACGGCTTCCCGGGATGGGGCTCCACCGCTGCGGCTTCGCGATACGGCCCGGTCACAGCCGTACGATTGCGCTCCCCCACGAGATCCCCGCGCCCAGGGCGCACATGAGAACGGTGTCGCCCGCCTTGATCTTGCCGGCCCGGAAGCTCTCGTCGAGGAGGATGGGAATCGACGCGCTCGAGGTGTTACCAACGCGCTCGATGTTCATCAACACCTTCTCGGCGGGGACCTCGGCGCGCGCGATGACCTGATCGATGATGCGCTTATTGGCCTGGTGGGCGCAAATCCAGTCGATGTCGTCCTGGGTCATCCCCGCGCGCTCGAGGGCATTGCGACTCACCGAGAGCAGGTTCCTGACCGCGACCTTGAAGACGTCCTGCCCCTTCATGTGCACGTACTGGAGCTTCCGATCCACCGTCTCGTGTGTGGGCGGGGAAGACGTCCCGCCGCCAGGAATGCGCAGCGATTCAGCCAGCGAGCCGTCGGTGAGGATGGCCGTGGACAGGAGGCCCCGCGGCTTGGGGTCGCCGGCCTGGGCGTCCGTAGGCCCCAGCAACACCGCCCCCGCGCCGTCCCCGAAGAGGACGCAGGTGGTGCGGTCGGTCCAGTCGACGAAGCGCGAAAGGAGCTCGACGCCGATGACCAGGACGTGGCGCAGTTGTCCGGCGGCGATGAACTGGTCGGCGACGGACAGCGCGAAGACGAACCCCGCGCACGCGGCGCTTAGGTCGAACGCCGGGCAGTGGCCGGCCCCGAGCTTCTGCTGCACGAAGACCGCCGTGGCGGGCATCGGCATGTCGGGCGTTACCGTGGCGACGATGATCATGTCGAGATCCCGCGCCGACAGGCCGGCCATTTCCAGCGCCGCCTTGCCTGCCGCTGCCGCCATGTCGCTCGTCACCACGCCTTCGGGCGCGATGCGTCGTTCCCGTATCCCCGTCCGCTCGGTAATCCAGGCGTCCGACGTCTCGACCATCCTCTCCAGGTCGAGGTTTGTGCGCACGACCGACGGCAAGTAATGGCCGGTGCCAAGGATGCGCGAGCGGGGCAGAGGGGGCATGGGCGGGGCTATTCCGTGGAGGTGCTCCCCCGCTTGACGGCGCGGCCGTTGTAATGGCCGCAGGACGCGCAGGCGCGGTGCGGGATGGCGGGCTCACCGCAGTTGGGGCATGGGGCGATGTTGGGCGCGGCCACCTTGTCGTGGTTGGCGCGGCGCATATTGCGCTTCGAGCGGCTCGTTCTACGCTTGGGGACGGCCACGGCGGCTTCTCCTTACAACTTTACTGCGTGTTCTTGAGGCGGAGCAGCGGGCGCAGGCGGGGGTCGATGGGGTCGACCGCGGCGGTCTGCAGCTCCTCGGGAGGTGTTTGGGGCTGGATACCCGCGCAGGCCTCCGAACACAAGGGGATCATCGGGATGCCGAGCAGGAGTTCGTCCCGGACGAGGTCGTCGAGGACCACGGTTTCCCCGTCGTACGCAATGAAGTCCGCCTGATCGGGGGAGAGGTCGTCGTCGTCTTTCCCGCCGGAGGACTGGCGGACGGTCGCGGCCGGAACCGCCAGGGCGCTGATGGTCTCGCTCACCGCGACGGGCGCCGGTTCGAGGCAGCGCGCGCACTGGGCGGTAACCCGAGCTTCCAGCTTTCCTCGCACCACCACGTCGGTTCCGCTCCGGGAGAGGCGCAGCTCGAGGTGCCCATCCTGCTCTGTCGCACCGACGGCCGTTCCCTCGAGCGCGCCACGCACCCACGCCGTGCGCACCGGAAAGCGGAAGGGCTTTCCGGCGACGTCGAGGTCCCGCACGGGGACGGCAAACTCGGGATCGGCCATTTCGACCGCGCAACATGATGCAGGGGCCGCCTTCGCGCAAGCTGCGAGGCTCTTCCGTCCCGTGGCCTTCACCCGGGTCTGGGCTTTTCAGGGTGTGGGGGGCGGCGCAGCAGGGATGGTCGTGGGTGCGCCGGGCGCAGCCGACAGGGTCGCCGTCGTCACGGGCGGCGACGGCAGAGGCTCGATGTGCGGCTGTTGCAGCGAGCGAGCCTTTGCCCCTTGATGGAGGCGCACCACCGTGTCGGTCGTCGCGGCCACGCGCCCGTCGAAGGTGCGGAGACCGACCTCCGCCCCGGAGGCCTTGCGCGTGTCGAGCTCTGGCCGTAGCACCAGCAGCCCCGCGCGATCCAGGGTCCGGCCGGCGCAATACGCATCGAGAAGGACGGTCAGGTCCGTGGTGCCGCCCGGCGGGACCCGGGTGAAGAGCTCGCGCATCGGCGCGACGGGGCGCATGGGCCAGCGGCAATCCTCGACGCCCCCCGGACCGGTAGCCATGAAGCGCAGCGTCTCCGGCCGGAACCGCACCTCCACCGGTCGTTTGCCGGCGTTGTGGAGAGTGACATTCACGCTGATCCCCTCCGGTGAGAGCGCGTCGACGGCGACCGGCCCGCGGATGGCGAGGCTCGTGGGGTCCGGATCGTCGGGCCGCGCCGGCGGCGGGATGTAGGGCGAGGGGGTCGGATCGCCCCACAAAGCGATGGGGGGCGAGGCGATCTCCCGGAGCGGTGCCAGCTCCGGCTCGACGCCGGCGATCGACTCGACCTCGAAAGGCGGCCGAAGCGTCCTGGCATCCGTCCAGCCGAGGTGGGCGACGACGATGGATCCTTCCGCCAGCGCGTCGAGGAGTCGCTTCCCGAAGCAGTAGAGGCGAGGCTCGAAGCGCTCGACGTACGAACGCCCGGGAGGGAGCACCAGGGGGCGATCCGTATCGTCCCCCGGGCGCATGTCGGCCGGAAGCTCGCACCGCAGCGCGTTTGCCGCACCACGCGGCGTCACCTCGAGCGTCAGCAGCCGAGCGTCGGCGACCAGGCGCACCGGGATGTCCCCGTCGTTGGTGACGCGCATCGTCCACGTCCCGTGCAGCGTGGGCGCTTCGAGGGCGAGGCGGACGTCGGGAGTGGGGCCCACCGGCGGCAGCGGTTCCTTCGGCGCGGGCCTCGGCCGCAGCGCGATCGGCCTGGCCGCCACCGGGGCTGCGTACAGCATGGGAGGCATGGGCGGCGTCCGCCGGAGGGGCAGGCGGCGACCCGCCTGCGGCCCGGGCGGAAGCGCCTGCCCGGCGGCGACGCCCGACAGGAGGCTGGCCACGGCGAGCCCTCTCAGCCCGAGCGAGGCCGCCCGGGGCCTCACGTGCGTTTCGTCTTCATCAGCTGCGCCACGGGGACGTTCCCTATCACGTTGCGAATGCGCTGCGCCTGCGGGTCGCTCACGGCGCCGTGGATCTCCACCCGGGCCCGGTCCCTGGCGCGGACGATGCGAAGGCGGGCGCTCTCGATGCGTGGGCGCGCCGCGATGTCGCGCAGATCAGAGATCACGCGCGGCGCGAGGCCACCGCGCGTGATCTCCAGCTTCCCCTGCCGTATCTCGACGACCGCGATGGTGATGGCCGAGCGCGCGCCGCTCCACACCAGGAGCAGCAGGATCGCCAGGCCGATGGCGCTCGCCCCGAAGACGGCCATTCGACTACTCGACCCAGGGGAGGCTGTGGCGCGCGATTCGCACCCCTTAGCCCCTCAGCGTCTCCAGGAGGTCCACGTCGGGAATGGCGACCGAGAAGCGCGTCTTGACGACGGCCACGTCGATCTCCTCGAGGAGCTTGCAGATGGCGATGCCGTCGTAGAGCGCGACCGGAGGCGCTCCCGGGGCGGCCGCCTCTTCGCGGGCGCCGGAGAGGCACTGACCGGTGGTCATCAGCCAGCCGACGCTGGCCGGACCGTAGTGATGGAGCGCGCCGCGCAGATCGGTCACCCGTTCGCGGCCGATCTCGCGCCCGTCCTTGCGCACCACGATGGCGGTCGGGATGGCGTCCCCCCCGGTCTTGTGGATCGCAGCGAAATGCGCTTCGCCTCCGGGCGAGCCAGCGCGCCGGACGGCTCGCAGGCTGGACATCCCCACGCGTTCGAGGGCGACGAGGAGCAGCTCGATGAGCGCGTGCCCCGGTAGCTCCTGGAGGCGGCGCAGCATGGCGCGGCGGGAGGCCTCGCGGTAGCGCTCGATCGCGGCGACCACGTCCTGCTCCAGCCGCGGCAGCTCTCCGCCGAGCGACCAGTCCGTCAGGGCGATGCGGCCGCCGCTGGCGAAGCGAAAGCGTGTGCGCTGCCCGTTGCCGGCGCGTCGCAGGTTGTCGGCGCGCATCGACGCGCCGGCCTGCGCCGTCGCGGCGACGGGATCGCCCTGGAGGCGTCCGCGGCGCATCAGCGCTTCGGCGACGGTGCGCAGGGGCACCGGACCGGCGTTGCGATCGAACGAGGAGAGGACGGTGCTGACCGCGTCGGCCAGGTCGCGGCCAGCCAGCTCGTCGCCTTCGCCCAGCGGGATGTCGATCCCCGTGGGCTGGCCCCCGGCCATGATCTGCTGGCGGTCTCGCACCACCGGCCGCGCCGGGGCGAAGGCCTCTCGCGTGTCGACGCTGCCGTCGCCCTCGACGGAGACGATCGGCATCGGCTGGATCGGCGCATCCAGGCGCGGTTGCGATCCGTCGGGGCGGGGCCCGTTGAAGCGCGGCTCGGCGGCCGCGTCCCCCGGTGCGCCCCCACGTCCGCGACGGCGACGGCGACGGCGACGGCGCCCTCCATCCCCTGCCGCCTGCGGCCCGGTGGCCCCGACCCCGCCGGGTTGCGACAGGGGCGCGAGAATCGGCTGGTCGTCGTCGTCCTCGTCGTCGAAGAACTCGGCCCCGCTAGCCGCCAGATCGGCCCGCAGAGCCTCTTCTCCCGAGACGGGTGTGGCGTTGCGCTCATCCACGGAGTCGCCATCGTCGGCTTCCTCGGCGGGCTCGGGCGCAGCGGCCCTGGCCTCGGCCCCGCGAAGGGCGGCTTCGATCTCCAGCGCGTTGACGTCGGCGGTCCCGTCGGTCTCGTTGTCAGCGGCGGCCTCTTGCTCCGCGGCGGCCTCGCGCGCGGCTGAGGCGGAGCCGCGCTTGGGCTTTTTCCCCTCCCATTCGCGGAGGGCGAAGACCCCCGGCTTGAGCTTTACGATGGGAACTTCCTTGTCGTCCTTCTTGATGGCCGCCGTTAAGCGGTGGCTCATCGTGACTTCGGGCGTCTTGCCCACGTGCGAGAGGAGGTTCTTGGCGATGGCCGCCTCGGTAATCTCCTTGTAGTGCATAGGCTTGCCGGCTTGACGGAGGACCTCCGCAGCAGCTTCGATGAACGTCATGTTCCGATTTTCGCCCGGCCCCTCTCCAGGGCCCTCTATGGGGAGAGCACTTCCCGGGCCGGCCCTCAGTGGCCGCGTCCCACGCCCTCCTCCCTTCTCTCGGCGCGCCGCCCGCGGGCGCTGCGCCTCCCCGAAGAGAGCCGCGAGCCACGCGAAGCACGTTCCGAGCGGCTTACTTAGCCCGAGCGGGCTGCGGCGTCAATGCGATGCGGCAGGCGGCGGCTCGGCGGCCGGCGTCGGCTCAGGGGCTGGCGCGCCGCTCGCGGCTCCCTCCACCGGAGGAGAGCTCGCCGCTTCGGCCAGCGGGGTCCCCGGCTTCGACTCCTCCAGCAGCTCCTTCAGCCGTTTCTGGCGCGTTGCCTCGTCGATGGTCGCCCCTCCCTTGCCGACGTCGAAGGTCAGCATGGGGAGCGCCCCTGCGTTGTACCCGGGGAGCTTGCCGTCCCAGTGCTCGATGGCGCGGTACTGCAGCACCGCCGGCGTGGTGGAGAGGCGGATGATCTCGTTGGCCTGAGCCATCGCGCGCGCGTTGATGAGCAGTGCGTCGGCCTCGCCCTGCGCCCGCTGCCGCGCCGCTTCGGCCGCGCCGTGCGCCTGGGTGATGGCCTGCGTCGCCTCGGCCTCCACCTGGGCCACGCGGTTACGGCTCTGGATGGCGTTCTGGGTGGCCTCCATGGCGCGATTGATGGCGTCGGAGACGTTCTGCGGCAGGCGCAGCGTCCCGTTGATGGTCAACTGATCGATGATGATGCCGTCCTTGCCGAAGACGTCGCGGCACTTCTGCGTCACTGCGCCGAGCATCTTGCTCTTGCCCGCCCCGTAGATGTCCTGGACGGCGAGCTTCGATGCGACGTCGTTGAACGCCTCGCGCACGGTGTTGTGCATGTACCCGTCGGAGAGCTTCTCCAGATCGTTCAACCGGAAGCGGCCATAGAGCCTGGGCGCCAGACTCGGCTCGATGTGGAAGCTGAGGCCGATGTCGGCATTGACGTTGACGCCCTCCGCCGAGCTGAAGGTGATGGACTCGTCGTAGGCCTTTCCCTCGTGCGACGACTGGGTCCAGACCACGTTCTGCACGCTGGTCGGAAAGAGGATGATCTGCTCGGTGAGCGGATTGTAGGCCACCCAGCCCGTCACCACAGGCATGTCCTGGATGCCGCGGTCGCTCCCGGCGAGCTTGACGCGAATGCCGACGTGACCGGCATCGACGCGCTCCGTCGTTGCGCAGCCGAGGTAGAGCGCACCGGCGGCGATGAGGCCGACGACGGCGATCCGCCGCAGCGACCGGCCTGCGCCTGCCGTATCGAAGGAGACGAGCCGTGCCATGGGAGAGCAGTACCAGAAGTCCAGCCGATCGATAGTCGACGTCGACGCGGTGGGCGATTGCGGCTACGGATGAGCGCGTTCATGCGCCACGCGGCCGGTCTTTTCATTGCGGTTTCGGTCATCGTCACCGCGGTCGCGTCGTACTTCGCCTTCCTCCCGCAGCGCTCTGGCTCGCTCGGGTTCTGGCTGCTGGCCGGCGGTCCCACGCTGCTCCTTGCAGCGCTCGCGGCGGCGTGGGCGCATCGCGAAGAGCTCCTGCGAGAATGGCTCTCCCCGCGCTGGGGGGACTTCTCGCGAGGCGTGGCCAGCGCCGTCCTTCTCTTCGGAATGGCCTGGGCGTTCGCCCGCCTGGCGACGCCGTCGGGCTCCACGCACGAGATCTGGCTGGTATCGCTCTACGGGCAGATCGGTGATCCCCGGGTGCTCCAGTCGCACGCCCCGCTCGTTGCCGTCGTCATCGCCGTCCTGGCGCTCGCCGAAGAGCTGGTCTGGCGCGGGATGGTGACGCAGCTGCTTGCGGACCGCGTCGGGACGCGGACCGCGTGGGTGTGGGCGGCGGGGCTCTACGCCCTGGCGTACGTGCCGACGGCGTGGTCGCTGCGTGGAGGGACCGGCGGGTCGCTCGACCCTGTGCTCCCGCTCGCGGCCCTCGGCGCGGGGCTGCTCTGGGGAGGGATGTCGCGTGCATTCGGGAGGCTCACGCCGGGGGTGCTGGCGCACGCGCTGTTCGACTGGGCGGTGGTGATGATGTTTCCGCTCTGGGGGATGCGCTGAGCGAACCAGGGCCGCAACATAGCGCCACAGCGTCGCCGGATTACCCTCCCCTGCCGTGCCCCCGGTCGACCTGCGCGCCATGCTCTGCGAGGCCTACCCCGCGCTTGCACCCGGCATCGACGCCCATCCCGAGGATCTCGCCGGCATCGTGCGCGGGACGCGGCAAGCACGGGACCTTCGCGCCTATCGGCGCCTCGCCGCGATCGCCGTGGGTGACCCCACGGACGCGGGCGCGGCGAGCCGCGGGCTGAGGCGCTTCGCCAGCCGCGAGAAGCTACGCATCGCGGCGCGCGAGCTGCTCTCTCACCCCGGCCAGGACGTCGACGTGACCGCTCGCGAGCTGGGGGATCTCGCGGAGGCGTGCTGCGAGGTGGCGCTCGCCGAGGCCCTGGCCTGGGGGGAGGCGCGCTTCGGGCCGCCGCTAGCGGGGGGGGGCAAGCCCTGTCCCTTCGTCGTCATCGGCATGGGCAAGCTCGGGGGACGAGAGCTCAACGCCGGCAGCGACATCGACCTGCTGCTCTTCTACGAGACCGACGACGGACTGGCCGGCGAGGCGTCGTCCGGCTCGCTGCACGAGCACTTCACGCGCGTCGCCCAGCGCTTCGTCGCCACCCTCGACAAGCCGACCGAGGAAGGCATGGTCTGGCGCGTGGACCTCCGGCTGCGCCCCGAGGGGACGCGCGGGCCGCTGGTCAACGCCCTGGCGGCGGCCGAGCGCTACTACGAGAGCTGGGGGCGCACCTGGGAGCGCGCCGCCCTGGTGCGCGCGCGTCCGGTGGCAGGGGACCTGCGCTTCGGATCGCGCCTGCTGGAAGCGCTGGCGCCGTTCGTGTGGAGGAGGGCGGTCGATCCGGGGATCGTCGAGGAGATGAAGTCGATGCTGGCGCGAGCGCGCGCCGAGGCAGGGGAGGAGGCGGCGGCGGGCGACATCAAGATCGGACCCGGAGGCATCCGCGAGGTGGAGTTCTTCGCCCAGTCGCTGCAGCTGGTGTGGGGTGGGCGCGAGCCTCGGGTGCGCTGCACCAACACGCTCGACGCGCTGAAGCGCTTGCGAGCGCATGGCTTCGTCAGCGAGCGCGAGGCCACCGAGCTGTCGGACGCGTATCTGTTTCTGCGGCGGCTGGAGCACCGCATCCAGTTCGCGACGGGGCTGCAGACGCAGACCCTCCCCACCGACCCGCGGATGGTGGAGCGGATCGCCCGATCGCTGGGGTACGATCCCCCCTCGCTGGCCCGGGAGCTCGCCGCCGTGCGCGCCCGGGTGTCGGCGCTCTTCGCGTCGCTCGGTCGCGCGCCGGCGACCCGCGATGTGGCGTTCGAGCGACTGGATGCGGCGCTGGACGCAGGCGACGAGGCAGCGGTGGCCGCAGCGGCTGCCGAGCGCTTCGGGACTCCCGCGTCGGGGGATCTGCCGCGCCACCTTCTCGCGCTGGCCCGGCGTCCTGACGGACCGCTCGGCGCGACGACCCGTGACCATGACGCGGCCTTCGCCCGCCTTCTGGTCGACGCGCTCGCCGGCGCCGCGGACCCCGAGCAGGCCACGCGCTTGCTTGCGGCGTTCTTCTCGCGGCTCACCACGCCGGGGCTCTACGTGCGCGGGCTGGCCGAAGACCCGCGGGTGGCCCGCGCCCTGGTATCGCTGCTCGGCGCGAGCGTCTTTCTCGGGGAAGCGCTGGTCGGTCACCCCGACCTCGCCGACCAGGTGCTCTACGCACGCGGCGTCCCCGGGCCGGAGGTGGCGCGCGCGCAGGTCGACGAGGAGGTGGCGGCGCTGGGCGACGACGAGCGCGACGTCGAGGCCTTCGTCGGCGCGCTCCGCCGGGCCAAGCGGCGTGTCACCTTCGAGGTGGGCCTGGCCGATCTCGCGGGCGAGCTCGGCACGCGCGCGGCGACGCACGCGCTGACCTCGCTGGCCGACGCGACGCTGACCCACGCCTGCCGCTTCGCCATGCGAGAGCGAGAACGCGACGGTGCGCGCGGGCTGGCGCTGGTCGCCATGGGCAAGCTGGGGGGACGCGAGATCGGTTACGGCTCGGACCTCGACCTCCTCTTCGTCTACGAGGACGCCGACGACGACGCGCCGGAGCGCTTCGCGCGCATCGCCCAGCGAGTGCTGCGCCTGGTGGGTGCGCCGCATGGCGAAGGACCCGGCTACGAGCTGGACACGCGCCTGCGTCCCTCCGGCAGCCAGGGCTTGCTGGTGGTGTCGCTGGAGGCCTTCGCGCGTTATCAGGCGGAGCAGGCCGAGGCCTGGGAGCGGCAGACGCTGGTCAAGGCCCGGTTCTGCGCGGGAGACGCGGAGCTCGGGGAGCGCGTCCTGGCCGTCGCGCGGGCGGCGGCGTACGAACGCGGCGCGCCCGATCCCGAGCGGGTGCACCACCTGCGGACGCGCATCGAGCGCGAGCTGACGCACGAGCGCCTGGATCGGCGTCCGGCGCGCTACGACGTGAAGCTCGGGCGAGGCGGCGTGGTCGACGTCGAGTTCGCCGCCCAGTGGCTCCAGATGAAGCACGGCCGCGATCCGCGCGTGCGCACCACGGAGACGGCCGTGGCGCTCGCCGCGCTCGAGACCTGCGGGTACCTCGAGCCGTCGCTGGCCGAGGCTCTGCGCGAGGGTTGGCGCTTTCTCCGCCGCCTCGAGCAGCGGCTTCGCGTCTCGCACGGAACGAGCGCCACGCTCCTGGAAGAGGGTGCGCCCGGCCTGGCCGCCCTGGCGCGAAGCATGGGGATGCACGACGCCCCCCGGGCTCGGGCCGAAGCCTCGCTGCTGGAGCGCTACGTCGCCATCACGCGGGAAGCGCGTGCCGCATACTTGCGGGTGCTCGGGATCGACGAATCGGCGGCCGAGCGCAAGCTGGGGGCGCGCTGACGATGGTAGCGTGGAGTGGGTCCGATGAAGCTGTGCCCGCGCTGCTCCGAGTCGTTCGGCGACGACGCCGGCTTCTGCCCGTTCGACGGCACGGCGCTGCCGCGCCACGCCGACCCGCTCATCGGGCGCACGCTCGCCGCCCGCTACCGCCTGATCCGACCGCTCGGTAGCGGCGGGATGGCCCTGGTCTACCTCGCCAAGCACGTGATGATCGACCGCCTCTCCGCCATCAAGGTCCTGCGTCGCGATCTGGCCATGAGCGCTTCGCACCGCGAACGGTTCCTGCGCGAGGCGCGCGCCGTCAACCGCATCAACCACCCGAACATCGTGGAGATCACCGATCTCGGGGAGAGCGACGGCCTGGTGTTCCTGGTGATGGAGTACGTCGAGGGCGAGTCGCTCCTCGCCACCTTGCGTGAGGGGCGCTTGCCGTGGCCGCGGGCCGCCCGGGTCGCCGCGCAGATCGCCGCCGCGCTGGGTCGCGCGCACGAACTCGGGATCATCCACCGGGACCTCAAGCCCGAGAACGTCCTTCTCACCCGACGAGGAGGCGAGGAGTTCGTGAAGCTCACCGACTTCGGCATCGCCAAGATCCTCGACGCGCCCGCGCTCACCTTCAACGAGCAGCGCTTCGGGACGCCGGGCTACATCGCGCCGGAGTACGCGGAAGGAGCGGCAGCCGATCCGAGGGCCGATCTCTACGCCCTGGGTATCGTCCTCTACGAGATGCTGACCGGGACCATGCCCTTCGACGCGCGCGGCGTCGCCCTCCTCCTGGCGCCGCTGCGGGAGGCGCCGAGGAAGCCGAGCGCACGCGTCGACGGCATCCCTGCCGAGGTCGAGGAGCTCATCCTGCGTCTCATCGCGCGCCATCCCGACGACCGCCCGCGCGACGCGTTCGCCGTGGTCGACGCGCTCGGCGATCTGCTGCGACGCCTGGGCGGGGGGACGGCCCCGTCGCCTCCGTCGTACGCCGAAGCGAGTCTCTCGATGCCGACGGTGGCGGTCGACCAGCCCGTCCTCTCGACTCGCGGGGAGGTGGCGCCGGAGATCGTGGTGCTGCCCACCTCGGAAATCGCCGCACGCTGGCACGGAATTCTGGCCGAGCTGGCGATGCAGGTCGGCGCGGCGGGAGAACAGCGCGGCGACTGCGCGGGCGTCCGACGTGCACGCGAGCTCTCGGTGCAGGCGGCGGACCTGGTCGCGTCCCTCGAGCGGGCGAAGTCGACCGTTGGCGAGTACCAGGCGCGCGTCGATCGCCTGGAGACGCAAGGTCGCAACTTTCGTGGCACGCTGGGACACGCCATCGACACGCTGTCGCGCGATCGATCGCGCGCGCGATCGCACCTCGAGGCGGTCACGCTGCGCCGTGAGGGGGTCGACCGGGACCCGACCCGCACCCGCGCCGACCGCGTGGGCCGCGAGGTGCTGGTGTGGGAGGACGCGGCGCTGCAGGCCGAGGAGGCGCGCGCCCGTGCGGTGGAGGACGATCTCGCGGTTCAGGTCGAAGCCCTGCAGCGTCAGCTCGCTTCCAGGAACGAACAGCTCGACGGCGAGCTCTCCGATGCCACCGGCAAGCTCGAAGGGGCGCTTGCGGCCCTCCGCCGTATGACCGGCGACCTGATTGGCACCATCGAGGAAGCGGCCAGCGAGGCGGGGCGGTGACGTTCCAGGACGGGGACGGCATTCGCCGCCCCTAGCGGCGCAGCAGCCCTCCCAGCGCGCGGGGCCGGGGCGACGGATCGTTGTCGCGCAGGAATCGCAGGTTCGCGCCGTTGATGAGGGCGTGCCCCGCGATCGGACCGACCAGGCTTCCCGTGGCCGCGAAGATGCCTCCGAAGAGAAGCCCCATGACCGTCGCCCAGGCCATCCAGGCCCAACGTGCCGGACCGCGGATCTGGTGAAGCGCCCCGAAGACCGCCGACGACACCGCCACTCCCACGAGCTGGAGGAGCAACCCGCGGAAGAGCAGCTCCTCGCCGACGGCGCTGGCCACGGCAATGGCCAGCAGGCCGCCGGTCCCTGCGCCGTGCACGGCGGGTCGCAGCGCCGCGTGGAGCGCGCGAGCCCAGCTCGCGCGGCGCACCATGATGCGCGACGCCGCGACGGTCGTCGCCCCGACGCAGACGCCAAGGCCGACGCTGACCAGCACCCCAGCCATCCCGCGTGTGCCCAGCCACGCGTCGCGGGTCAACGGGTCGTAGCCCAGCGCGAGCGATACGCCCGCCGCGGACGCCCCCGCGGTGCCGTAGGCCCCTACCATCAGCGCGACGCGCCTCCCTCTCGCCAGGAGGCTGGGGCCGTCGTCGCCCGCGCCGAGTCGCTCCGCTTGCGCTGCCAGCGCTGCCATCTTGCTGCTCCTCGGACTTCCACGGCAAACCTTTCACGCGCGGGCGGTCGGCGCAAGGCGACTCAGCGGGAGACGATGCAAGGGTTTACATTGGAGGGGATCTGGTAGGCTTCCTCTCTCGCGCCTCGCACGAACATGACGACGTCGATGTCCTCAGCCCCCGACGAACGACCGCGGGTTCTCATCGTCGACGACGAGAAGTTCATCCGCGACATCCTGGCCGACTTCCTGGGAATGGAAGGGTACATCGTGCGCACCGCGGAGGACGGCACGGCCGCTCTGACGGAGCTCGGCAACGCGCACTACGACCTCATCATCAGCGACCTCAAGATGCCCCGCATGGGAGGCATCGAGCTCCTCGACGCCATCGGCACGGCCGCGCCCAACGCGCTCACTGTCATCATGACGGGCTTCGGCACCGTCGAGACCGCCATCGATGCCATGAAACGGGGCGCCTACGACTACATTCTCAAGCCCTTCAAGGTCGAGGAAGTCATCCGCGTCGTGCAGCGCGGTCTGGAGAAGCAGCGGCTCTCGGCCGAGAACCTGCGCCTCCGCGAGGCGGTCTCGCTCTATACGGTGAGCGAGGCCATCGCCGCCAGCCTGTCGCTGGAGGAGGTCCTGGCTACGGTGGGCGACACCGCCATCCACGAGCTCAAGGGGGACCTGGTTTCCACCTGGCTGGACGACGGAGAAGGCGGATACTTCGAGCGCCAGCGCCTGGTTCAGCCGCGGGGGCTGGAGTCGCTCATGCCCCCGCCGACGTTGCGCGTGTCGGAGCTGCCGGTGGCCGGGGAGCGGCAGGCCCTTCCCCTGGCCGACTCCCTGGGCGAGCCGCGCATCGGCGCCGAGTACGGCGTCCTCGCGCCCCGGGCGTTCATCGATCACTACGCCGCCCACTCGACGCTCCTCGAGCAGGCAGGCAAGGGCGCACGCTTCTTCGCGACGCCGCCGGTCGCGCCGCTGGGATCGCTGGTCTCGGTGCCGCTGCGCATGAAGACCCGCCTCCTCGGGTGGATCGCCGTCGCCAGCTTCACCAAGCAGAAACGCTTCAACGAGGGGCACCGCAAGCTCCTCTCCATCGTGGGCTCGCGCGCTGCGGCGGCCATCGAGAACGCGCGCCTCTACGAGGACCTGCGCGCCACCTTCCAGCAGACCATCCAGGGTCTGGCGCGCGCCATCGACAAGATGGACCGCTATACCGCCGGCCACTCCGAGCGTGTGGCCACCTACGCCACCTACCTGGCCGTTCGCCTGGGGCTGCCGCCGGAGGCCATCGAGATCGTCCGCCAGAGCGCCCTGATGCACGACATCGGCAAGATCGGCTGCGTGATGAACCTGAACAAGCCGGGCAAGCTCACGCAGGACGAATACGAGATGTTCAAGCGCCACCCGGTCTACGGCAAGGACATCCTCGATCCCATCAAGTTCCTGCACCCGCTCGTCCCAGGCGTGCACCTCCACCACGAACGGTGGGACGGGCGCGGCTACCCGCTCGGCCTGAAGGGCAACGGCGTTCCGCTCATCGCCCGCATCATCGCCGTTGCCGACACCTACGACGCGATGACCAGCGACCGCGCCTATCGCCGCGCGCTTCCCCACGAGGTGGCGGTGGGCGAGATCGAGCGCTGCAGCGCCACGCAGTTCGATCCCGACCTCGCCTACTCCTTCACCGTGGGCCTCGACGAGTTTCGCGAGGAGCAGTCCACCAAGGGCCACCGCGTCCCCGACTGACGCGAGGGTGGCCGAGCCGTGGACGCGGGGGGGCGAAGGTCTTTCCCCGGGGGGCTCTACCGGCCTCCCCGGACGGGCGCTATAGAGGGGCATGCTCGACGACAAACTCCGCGAGTGCCTGACGTTCGACGACGTCCTGCTCGCCCCGGCGTACACCGAGGTGCTGCCCAAGGACGTCGACGTGAAGACGCGACTCTGCCGCGGCCTGGATCTGGAAATGCCCATCGTAAGCGCGGCGATGGACTCGGTCACCGAGAGCCGCACCGCCATCATCATGGCGCGCGAGGGAGGGATCGGCATCCTCCACAAGAACCTCCCCATCGCCGCACAGGCTCGCGAAGTCGAACGGGTGAAGCGCGCCGAGAGCGGGATGATCCTGGGGCCGGTCACCGCGCGCCCCTCGCAGTCGCTCCGCGCCGCGCTGGAGGTCATGCGCGAGCACGACATCAGCGGCGTGCCGGTGGTCGAGGGCGAACGCCCGGTCGGCATCCTCACCGCGCGCGACATCCGCTTCGAGCAGAACCTCGACCAGCCAGTCAGCGCGCTGATGACGCGAGAGCTGGTCACAGTTCCACCCGGCGTGAGTGCCGACGAGGCCAAGCGCCTGCTCCACAAGCACCGCATCGAGAAGCTTCTGGTGGTCGACGGCGAGGGCAAGTTGGCCGGGCTCATCACCATCAAGGACATTCTCCAGGCCGACAAGTACCCGCAGGCCAACAAGGACGGGCAGCGGCGCCTCCGCGTCGGGGCGGCCATCGGCCCGGGCCCGGATCGCCACGAGCGGACGGCGGCGCTGGTGGCTGCCGGGGTCGACGTGGTGGTCATCGACACTGCGCATGGTCACTCCAAGGGCGTTCTCGACGCCGTGCGGGCGACCAAGAAGGAGTTTCCGGGACTGCGCGTCATCGCCGGCAACGTGGCGACGGCGGAAGGAACCGAGGCTCTCATCGACGCCGGGGTCGACGCGGTGAAGGTCGGCATCGGCCCGGGGAGCATCTGCACCACGCGCGTGGTGGCCGGCGTCGGCGTTCCCCAGATCAGCGCAGTCAGCGACTGCGCGCGCGTGGCCGACCGCTTCGACATTCCGGTCATCGCCGACGGCGGCCTGAAACACTCCGGCGATCTGACCAAGGCGGTCGCCGCAGGGGCCAGCAGCGTGATGATCGGCTCGCTCTTCGCCGGCACCGACGAGTCGCCGGGGGACCTCGTCCTCTACCAGGGTCGCAGCTACAAGGTGTACCGCGGCATGGGCAGCATCGGCGCCATGAAGAAGGGGAGCCGCGATCGCTATGCCCAGTCCGGCACGGCCGACGAGAAGCTCGTCCCCGAGGGAATCGAGGGGCGCGTTCCCCACCGCGGCTCGCTGGCCTCCATCCTCTACCAGCTCGTCGGCGGTCTCCGTAGCGGCATGGGATACACCGGCAACAAGAGCATCCAGGAGCTACGCACCCGCGCGCGGTTCGTTCGCATCACCTCCCAGGGCCTTCGCGAGAGCCACGTGCACGACGTCATCATCACCGAAGAGGCTCCCAACTACTTCCGATCGTAGCCCGGGCTAGCCGGCGAGGGCGGAAAGCGATGCGCTCCTTCACCGCCCACTGGCTCGGCCGTATCGGATATGCCGAAGCCCACGCTTTGCAGGAGCGGCTCGTCGCGTCGCGCATCGCCCGCAAGGTAGGCGACACGCTGCTGCTGCTGGAGCATCCGCCCGTCGTCACGCTCGGCCGGGGCGCGCGCGTCGAGAACGTCCTAGTTTCGCGCGCCGAGCTGGAGCGACGGGGTCTCGACCTGGTCGAGACAGGACGAGGAGGGGACGTTACCTACCACGGGCCCGGCCAGCTCGTGGCCTACCCGATCTTCGATCTCCACCCCGATCGCCTCGACGTGCGCCGCTACGTGCGCGACCTGGCCCGGGTGATGATCGCCCTCGCGCGCGCGTACCGGGTGGAGGCGAGCTTTCTGGAAGGCGACGCCAAGCTGGTCGGCGTGTGGGTAGACGAGGCCAGCCCTGCGAGCTGGCCGGGCGATCCGCGAGAGGACGGCGGCGCCACGAGGCCGGCAAAGCTCGGCGCCATCGGGGTGAAACTGTCGCGGTGGGTGACGATGCACGGCTTCGCCTTCAACGTGTCCACCGACCTCGCGGGGTTCGGCCTCATCGTACCGTGCGGGCTCACGCGCTACGGGGTGACCTCTCTCGATGCGCTGGAAGGTGAAGGGCGGCGAGCGCCCGGGCTGCAGGAGGTCGCGATCAAAAGCCTGGAGTGCTTCGAAGACGTGTTTGCGGCCGAGGGAAGGATGGCCGGCGAGGCAGAGACGCTGGCGCTCACCGACCGACGCGCACCCTGAGGGCTACTCGCTCTTGGCCTGGACGGGGGGCGGCGGCGAGCTCAGCGCCGCCGCGATCATGCGCAGGTACATCTTGGCGCGGACGTTCTCCGGCTCGATTTCCAGGGCCTTGCGCCACTCCTCGGCCGCGGCGTCGCTCTCGCCGAGCGACAGCAGCGTCACGCCGAGTTGAATGCGCGCCGGGACGTAGCTCGGACGGGCGCTCACCGCGGCCTCGTACTGCTCACGAGCCCGCGGTAGATCGTTGATCTCGCGGAGCAGGGTGCCGAGTCGCGTGCGAAGGTCGGCGAACTGAGGGCACAGGCCCACCGCCTTTTCGTACTCGACGATGGCCTCGCGTGGCAGGCCGGAGTCGGCGTAGGCCTGCCCGACCTCGGCGTGCATGTTGGCGATCTTCCCGCGCGCAAATGGGTCGAGCCCGGCCAGGGTGCCGCCCGGCGTCCCCTTGATACGCGCGTAGACCTGGCGGGCCGCCTCGTACTTCCCCCGGTCGTTGTAGGTCACCGCCAGGTTCAGCGCGGCCTCGGTGTAGCTCGGGTTGATGGACAGGGCGCGCTCGAAATGAAACTCGGCCTGCGCGAAGTTGCCGCGCGAGTGGCAGATGACGCCGAGCATGTCGTGCACGTCGGCCAGGCGATCGTCGCCCTCGAGCGTCTGACGCAGCATCAGCTCGGCCTTGTCGAACTCGCGCTTGCTGTAGTGCTCACGGCCGAGAAGCAAGATTTGCTTGGTGTGCTCGTCCATGGCTCTTCTTGCGATCTCTTCGCCGAGGCCCCGTGCGAGCGTACGCCGAAACGCTCCCTTCGGGGATCCCCTTTCGCCACATTGGAAGCCTTTGGTTGCAGCCGGGCTCGTCTCCCGGTAAGGCCCAGGGCCAGTGGACGGTCCCGAGTGCTCCACTCCGCCGCGCAAGGGGCGCCTCTCGCCGCGCAAGCGGGTGGCCCTGGCCCTGGCGGGAGGGGCGGCGCTCGTCGCGGCCATCGCCGTGCCGCTCGTTGTCGGCTCGACGCGGTCCCCCCCAAGCGTGGCCAAGGCGGCCGCGGTGGCTGGAGCGGTCGCGGGGGTGGAAGCCGCGGCGGAAGTCGAGGCCGGCCACGAGGACGCCGGGGCGGATGGCGCACCCGACGCCGCAGATGAGGCGCCCCCCGTTCGGCCCGGCAGATGGCGCGTGGCAAGCCTCGCTGACGACACGACGGTGATGCTGGTCGAAGGCGTCCTCGCGCGACGCCCCTTACTCGCTGCGCTGGGTTCGGCCGGAATGCCGCACGCCGAGGCGCAGCGCGTTGCCCGGTCGCTGGAAGGCGTGCGCGATATCGAGCGCTTCGGCCCCAAGGACACCTTCACGGTGGCGCGCGACAAGGCGGACGGACACGTGGTCGCTTACGAGATTGCCGGCTCCCCGTCGAACGTCTGGCAGGGCCGCGAGGAGGCCCTCCCGGACGGGAGGAGCGAACTCGTCGCGCGCAAGCTGGAACTTCCTTCGGAGCGCGTGCGCGTGAAGAGAGCGATCGTCGTGGGTAGCGATCTGCGCGCCTCGTTCACGGACGCTGGGCTGACCCCCATCGACGACGTCCTTTCCATGCTCGACGACGCGCTGGAAGGCCACGCCGAGCTGGCGGACATCCGCGCGGGAGCGCGCCTGCGCCTGGTGGCCACCCAGGAGCGGGTCGACGGTGCCTTCGCGCGCTGGGCGTCGCTCGACGCCGTGGAGTATTTCCCCGCGACCGCCGGCGCGCCGACGGTGCGCGTCTACCTGCTCGGCGGTGACGATGATCGTCCCCGCGATCGCCGCGGATGGTTCGACGCCAGGGGGCGGCAGCCATACCACGGCGGTTGGCGCTCGCCGGTGCCGCTGGCGCGAATCGCGTCGCGCTTCGATCCGCATCGCATGCACCCGGTCCTACACGTAATCCGGCCGCACAATGGCGTCGATTTCGCTTCCCCCGTCGGAACCCCGGTGTACGCCACGGCGGCCGGGGTGGTGCAGAGCGCGGGCAACGGCGGACCCTGCGGGAACATGGTGGAGATCGCCCACCCTGGCGGTATCACCAGCGTCTACTGCCACCTCTCGCGTTTTGCGGCGGGCCTTCATCCAGGACAGCGCGTCGAGAGCCGGCAGCTCATCGCCTACGTCGGCCAGACGGGACGGGTGACCGGGCCTCACCTTCACTTCGGCATCAAGAAGAACGGCGTCTTCATCGACCCGATGACGCTGCGGCTCGACGGCGTGCGCGTTGTCCCCCGAGGGAGGCGCGAGGAGTTCGATCGCCTGCGCGCGACCCTCGACGGGGAGCTCGACTCCATCCCGCTCCCTGCGCCCGGTGCGCCCACCCCGCCGGAGCCCGCCGACGGCGAGACGTTCTTCGAAGAAGTGCCATGACGGCTTCGGGCGAGGCGGCCTGAGCCTCACGCGTTGGTAGTTCCTTCCCACGAGTTAACGTGAGGCTGTTAGCGTAGCCCCGGCGATTCCATGGCGGCGAGAGGCACCCAGGTGGCGAAGGTGGGGATCTTCGTCGCGCTGTCGGGAGCGGCTACGTACGGCATTTACCGGTACGTCAGCCCCGAGGTGAGCGGCGGCAGCGGTTACACCGTCCATGCCTTCATCCCGGATGCCACGGGGCTCGCCTCTCGCTCCCGCGTGACCATCGCCGGCATCCCGGTGGGCACACTCGACGCCATCAAGCTCGAGAACGGGCAGGCCCGCCTCGACGTGAAGGTGAAGAAGGATCTCGACCTCTACGAGAACGCGACCCTCGGCAAGAAGAGCACCTCGCTTCTCGGTGAGTCGGTCATCGTCCTGACGCCCGGCACGCCGGACCGCCCGCGTTTGCACGACGGCGACGAGATCCACGTCATCGCCACGGAGGCCACTCCGGGCGACATCATGCAAGAGGTGAAGGAGATCGCCGACAGCATCAAGCTCGTCGCGCAGCAGCTCGCGGCGTCCATCGGCACCGACCAGGGGGGTCAGAACATCAAGTCCATCCTGCAGAACGTGGCCGACGCGACCGACGCATTGAACAAGACGGTGCGCGAGAATCGCGAGCTCATCCACAGCACCCTGGTCAACGTCGACGAGATCACCGGGAACGCGAACCCCCAGATCGCGAAGATCCTGGAGAACGTGCGGGTGGTCACCGAAGACGTGCGCCAGCTCCTGGCGGCCGCCAACGAGGCCAAGGACGGCCAGAAGGGAGCGGTGCGGGACACCATCGAGCACATCGATCAGTCGAGCAAGGACCTCCAGAGCACGCTCGAGCACGCCGACAGCGTCGCCGGTCGCATCGATCGGGGCGAGGGGACCATCGGCCGGCTGACCAAGGACGAGGCGCTCATCAACGAGGTGCAAGGCGTGGCGGAGGGGGTGAACGACTACGTGCAAAGCATCGTCCGCCTGCAGACCATCGTCGGCCTCCGCGCCGACTACAATTTCCTGGCCAACACCATCAAGAGCTACGTGTCCCTGCGCCTCCAGCCCAGCGAGGACAAATACTACGAGATCGAGCTGGTCAACGATCCGCGCGGGCTCACCTCGATCACCGACACGCAGACCGACACCACCAATCCCGACGAGCCGGCGCACTTCCGCACCATCACCACGACCACGACGGACGCCTTTCGTTTCACGCTGCAGTTCGCCAAGCGCATGGGGCCGTTCACCGGGCGCTTCGGCATCAAAGAGTCGACCGGAGGCATCGGCCTCGACGTCCATCTCCTGCAGGACCGCTTCGAGATCGTGAGCGACCTCTTCGGCTTCAGCGAAGAGGTGCAGCCGCGCTACCGCGTCTACATCTCTTACGAGTTTCTCAAGCGCCTCTGGATCGACGGCGGCGTCGATTACCTCTTCGAGCCGAGCTTGCGCGACTATTTCATCGGCCTCCAGCTGCGGTTCAACGACGAGGATCTGAAGACCATCCTGCCGTTTGCGGGCGGGGCGGCGGCGGCCAAATAAGGAGCCTACCTCTCGCAGCAGTGGAGATCAGCTCGTCGCGACGAGGCCCGCGATGAGGAGCACGTCCAGCGCACGAAGCGCGTCGTTGGCCGTTGCGCCTCCGGCCTGCGCCACCGTGGCGAGGACGTCGCGCACGCGCTTCGGCGGGTCGCTGGCGTCGAGGACGCGCTTGACCACCGGTGGCCACGAGGCGGAGCGGAGCTTGGGCTGGGGACCGCGCGCGGGCGACGGACCAATCACGACGTCGAAGCGCGCGCGCCAGGCCCTCAGCGGAGCGTCGCCGGGTTGCGCCGCCTCGACGCCGGCCATGACCAGGGGCGGCAGATCGAGGTCGAGCGGAAACTCCACGTGCGGGGGCTTCTGGTCAGCGTAGAAGGTGAGCTGGCCGGTGCGCCACTGGAAGAGGTCCACCAGGCGGTCGCGCCCCTGATCGCGGATGGCGCGAAAGATATCGAGCGAGGCCACCAGGCCCAGAGAGATGAGCGTGTCGCCCATCCGACCGCCATAGCGAGGGAGGACGGCGAGAGCGAAGTCGAGCTCCTCGCGCGAGATGACCTCGCGGCGCACCAGGTACTCGCCGAGGAGCTCGCTCGCGTTGTTCGACGCCACGTGGTGGAGCTTGCCGGACACGAAGTAGAGCTCCTTGCGACCGCCCTCGCCGTCCGCCCGCGGCGTGCTGCGGGACTCGGTGGGGCCCTCGGCGAAGAGCACGCCGCTCGCCTCCGACTCGATGACGCGCAGAAGCACCGTCACCAGCGCCTCGGTCGACACTGCGTCGACGAAATCCGGCGAGCCCACCCCTCCCAGACGATTCGTGGTCGCGGTGAGGGGCGGGAGGAAGCGCGAGAGCTCTTCGATCGACTCGATCGGCGCGAGCCCACGCCCCATGTAGTCCACCTGATCGCCGCGCCCGACTCGCCCGGTGGCGATCGCCTCCACCAGCCGCGCGAAGGCCCAGGGCCCGTGCGAGTCCCCCCCTTGCGTCCGCACGTACGACGGGATGGGATCGTACGCCTCGGTCGATCGCTCGCCGTCGGCGCCGCCCGAAGCCGCCTCGCGCGCGGCCACCACCGCGCGGACTTTGCCGGCGCTCTCGCGTACGGCCTTCAGGCTAGCAGTGGATGGGGCCGACTGGACCCAGCGCACGAGGGCCGCCAGCTCCGCGCGGGACCTTTCCGGGGTCGGATCGAACGGCGCGAGCGCCTCGGAGAAAGCCGAGGCGCTGGGAAAGCGCTGAGCCGGGTCGCGCGCCAGCGCGCGCTCGAGGACCTCGAACAGGCCGGGGGGGAGCTGGCCGCGCGCTTCGCGCAGCGGGTCGATGCGGCAGTCGCGAATGGCGAGCAGCACGGCGAGCTGTCCGCTCCCGGCGAAGAGGGGCTTGCCGAGGAGCATCTCGCTTATCACCACCGCCAGCGAGAAGAGATCGGCGCGCTGGTCGAACGCCTCGCCCGCCACCTGCTCGGGCGACAGATAGGCGAACTTACCCTTCAACATGGCGCTTCCGGCCGATCGGATGGTCGCGCGGCTCGACGAGCGCGCGATGCCGAAGTCGCCGAGCTTCACCTGGCCGTCGACGGAGAGGTAGAGATTGGAGGGGGTCACGTCGCGGTGGATGATGCCGAGCGGTTGCCCGGCCGCGTCGCGTGCGGCATGCACGCTCTCCAGCGCGCTGAGGACCTCGCGCCCGATGTAGGCGGACACGGTGAACTCCAGGGTGCGCGTCTCACTCCCCAGCCGCCGCAGCAGGCGGTAGAGATCGCACCCGTCGACGAGCTCCATGGCCAGCCACGGCTCGTCGGCGTCCACCCCCGAGCCGTACACCTGAACCACGTTCGCGTGATGCACCGCCGCATGCAGCGCAGCTTCGCGCTCGAACATGGTGCGTCCCTCGGGGTCGGTTACGAAGTGCGGCAGGAGGCGCTTGACGATGAGGCGCGCGGGCCGACCGAGCGCTTTGGCCGCCTTGGCGTCGATCGGCCGCGCGACGTACACCTCTGCCGTCCCCCCCACGGCCAGCCGCGAGTCCAGCCAGTAGGGGCCGAACTTGACGGGTCCTCCCGACAGCGGACGCGGGATGCCTCGCGACCGGTTTTCGCCCGACGACATCGACCGAGAGTGTATCTATCCACAAGCTCGCGGATCACGAAATGACTCGCCACGCGCTCAGGCACATCGCATTCGCGCTCGCCTGGCCCGTGCTCGGGCTCGCCGCCTGCGAGGGATGTCGCACACCGGGGGCGTCCACGGCCGCGGTCCCGTCCGCCGGCCCGGCGTCCAACGCCGCGTCGCCGACCGCGCGCCTCTACCTGGTGACGGACCTGGCCGGTGCTCTCGAGCCGTGCGGTTGCACCAAGGACCAGCTCGGGGGACTGAACCATTTTGGCGCCTGGGTGAAGCACGAGGGGGGGCACGCCGCACAGGCCGCGGTCGCGTCGTCGGGACCCCTCTTCTTCATGGACGACCACCTGGAGGGAGACCGCGCCGACCAGGACCGCATCAAGGCCCAGACCATCGCGCGCGTGTTTCACGGCCTCGACTTCGCGGCGTTCGCCCCCGGAGCCAACGACTGGGACGACGGACCGGAGGGGCTCACCAAGCTGGCCGAGGCGTCGGGCGGCGCCATGCTGCTCGCGTCCGGAAAGGCGGTGATGCGCGAGGTAGGGGGTCTCGTGGTCGGCTTCGTGGGATCCGGGCAGACGGCGGGTCAGGCGCCGGCGGCGAGCCCCGAGGACATAGTGAAGCGGGGAGTGGAGGATGCGAAGAGGCAAGGGGCCGAGGCGCTCATCGCCCTGGTCGCGGTCGGGCGGGGCGAAGCCAAGCGCATCGCCGACGCGGTGCCGGAGCTGACCGCCGTGGTCGTGGGCGCGGCCAGGTCGAATGGCGATACGAACACCGACGCGCCGCAGGGCGAACAGGTGGGCGACGTCCTGGTCGTGCAGGCGGCCAACCACCTTCAGAGCGTGGCGGTTCTGGATCTCTTCGTGCGGGAACCACTGGTCCGCGGCCAGATCGTGAAGTTCGCCGACGCGACCGGGCTCGAGCTTTCGCGAAAGCGGGAGGATCTCGCACGTCGGATCGACGAGCTGCACGTGAAGATCGCCGCCTGGGAGCGCGACAAGAGCGTGGCTTCGACGGACTTGGCCGCCCGCCGCGGGGAGCTGGCGTCGCTAGAGATGCAGCGTGACGCGCTCGACCTCAGGCCGGCTCCCGCCAAGGGGAGCTTCTTTCGTTACGCGCTGAAAGAGATGAGAGACTCGCTGGGCACCGACGCCGACATCGAGTCCGACATGCTGGGCTACTACAAGGCGGTGGACGACCACAACCGCGTGGCCTTTGCCGACCGTCTCCCGCCCCCGGCCCGACCGGACCAGGCTTCTTACCTGGGGGTCGACGCCTGCACGGTCTGTCACTCCGGCCCGCGCCAGGTGTGGGACCGGACGACCCACGCGCACGCGTACGCGACCCTGTCGTCCCAGTTCAAGGAGTTCAACCTCGAATGCGTGGGGTGCCACGTGACGGGCTACGACCAACCCGGCGGGAGCACCGTCACCCACGCCGCCAAGCTGGAGAACGTGCAGTGCGAAGTGTGCCACGGCCCGGGCTCGAGGCACGTGCTCAATCCGGCTGACCGGACGCGCATCATCGCCAGGCCCGACGCATCGCGATGCCTGGACTGCCACCATCCGCCCCACGTCGAAGGCTTCGACGCGCTGGCCAAGATGAAGGACATCCTCGGCCCCGGCCACGGGCGGCCCCAGTAGGTAGGTGAGGAGCTGGGCCTCATGGCGCGATGCTGCAGGGCAGAGTAGCCTTGCTGGCCCCGGCGCCCGAAGTTGCCGACCCGTCCGGATGCGGGGTATGAAATGACCGTGCCCCCCCCCAGCGACCGCCAGGCGCCCCCGCCGCCGGTGAACGCCGACGTGGCGCGGCCCTCCCGTCGTGACGCGCTGGTGTGCCTGGGAGCGATGACGGGC
>Ga0302314_10003366_pt1 | contig 29494 bp, 27 predicted proteins | sample III_Palsa_N2_3_FD_200533 | JGI IMG/M metagenome (GOLD analysis project Ga0302314, IMG submission 200533) | Peat permafrost microbial communities from Stordalen Mire near Abisko, Sweden - III_Palsa_N2_3 | ecosystem: Environmental > Terrestrial > Soil > Palsa > Peat permafrost | place: Sweden...
CACGCCAGGTGTCGACCTCATGGCCGTCCGGCCGGATCAGCACCGGGTCGTACCCGTCCGGGTAGTCGACCCGGAGGTTGGCGTGCGTCCGGTAGTCCTGCACCCAGCTGCTGAGATTGCCATCGATCGCGGTCAGATCGACCAGCGGCGAGCGGACCGGCCCCGGAGCCGAAGCTGAGCCCGAGCCCGAACCTGGCGTCGTCGCACCCTCACTCATCCGCCCAGTCCTTTCCCGGCACCGTGATCGACTTTCATCCTGGCAGGTGAACCTCGGGATTGCATCTCGGCGCCAGGCGGCGGGCCACGGAGAGGGGCTGGGTCACCGCCTCCTTCTCTTGACTTTTTCTCAACAAGACCTACTGTTGAGTAACATTCAACAAGAGCGAGAGGCCGCAGGTGCCGGAGTCGACCGTCAAACAACCGCGCGACGTACCGCTACCTGCTTGTCGGCCAACGGGCGCCGATAATGTTGTGCGGCGACGGACAGTTACTTCGGGTGGTGTGCCTCTGGCTGTATTCGAGCGCGGGGATCCTGCCAGTCCGGTGATTCTGCTTGTGCATGGGTATCCCGATACGCATCGAGTGTGGGACCGGGTGTGCGATACGTTGAGTGCTGACTACCTGGTTGTGCGTTATGACGTGCGTGGGGCTGGGCTTTCGGGGGTGCCGGAAGAGCTGCGGAGTTATCGGCTTGAGCAGCTTGCGGATGACCTGTTCGCTGTGATGGATTCGGTGAGCCCGGACCGGCCGGTGCATCTGGCCGCGCATGACTGGGGTTCCATCCAGGCCTGGCAGGCGGTAACTGATGCCAGGGCCGATGGGCGGATCGCTTCCTACACGACTCTTTCGGGTCCCTGTCTCGATCATGTTGCTTACTGGATCCGCCATCGGTTAGCTCATCCCACACCGCGGCATTTGGCCCAACTGGTCAACCAGCAGGTGCGGTCCTGGTATATCGGGGTCTTCCACGTGCCGCTGCTTGCGCCGGCGGTGTGGCGGCTCGGTCTGGCCAGGAACTGGGAGGGCGTTCTGCGGCGGGCCGAAGGGGTCACGTCCTGGCCGGGGCATCCGCAACCGACGTTGGCTGACGATGCCGTTCGCGGTATCAGCCTTTATCGGACGAATATGCGTCGACGCATGCGTCATCCTGAGCGACGCTTCGCTCAGGTGCCGGTTCAGCTGATCACTTTGACCAAGGACCGGTTTGTCAGCCCCGCGCTCTCTGAAGACCTGGACCAGTGGGTGCCGAGGTTGTGGCGCCGGTCGATTCCGGCCGGCCATTGGTCCGCGCTCACCGAGAAGGGAACCACCGTGGCCCGGATGATCCGCGAGTTCGCCGAGCGCGTTGACGCGGGGCTCGCCGAGGATGCTGAGGGTGAGAGAGCCGAGCAGTCGTAGCGGTCTGGGCGGAGTGGGCGGCTTGGCGCGCCGCCGCTCGGCTCAACGCGGGTTGAGGGTGTGAGCGGCGGCGCGTGGTGCGTGTACGTGGTGCGCGGCGCTGGTCCTACGTGTGATCTGCGGTTCGACGGGTTAATCGTCCTGCACGGTGATTGCGCCGGACGGGCACAGGGAGGCGGCGTGGCGCACCGCGTTCTGGAGCCGGTCCGGCGGGGACGGCTCCAGGACGACTCCGACTCCGTCCTCGTCGCGCTGGTCGAAGATCTCCGGCACGTTGAGCGCGCACATGCCGGAGCTGCAACACAATTCCTGATCGATCTGGACCTTCATGGCCTCCACCTTCCTCGGGGCGATCAGATTCACCATGCCACGGGAAGCGCGTGGACGCCGTAAACCAACATCTCGTGCCGGAAACTGACGTCCTCGAATTCGGTCGCCAGGCGCAGATCGGGCAGGCGGCGCAGGATGGTCTCCAAGGCGATCTGCAGTTCCGCGCGGGCCAGCGGCTGGCCCAGGCACTGGTGCACGCCGAAGCCGAAGGCGACGTGGCGGCGCGCGTCGCGGTCGACGTCGAGTTCGCCGCCGTGCGGGAAGGCGTGTTCGTCCCGGTTCGCCGTGTTGATCATGCAGACGACGCCCTCACCGGCCTTGATGAGCTGGCCGCCCAGGATCAGGTCCTCGGACGCGACCCGGGGCAGGCCCGAATGGACGATCGACAGGTAGCGGAGCAGTTCCTCCACCGCTGCCTTGATCCGGGTCGGATCCTCCCGCAGGCGGGCGAGCTGGTCCGGATTGCGCAGGAGCGCGAGCACCGACAGGGCCGTCATGTTCGCGGTCGTCTCATGGCCGGCGACGAGCAACAGCAGGCCCATGGACGCCACCTGATCGGGGGTCAGTTCATCGCGCTCGACCAGGCGGCTGACGATGCCGTCGTCCGGAGCGAGCCGCTTGTGCTCGGCCAGTCGCTCCATATAGTCGGCCAGGTCCCGCCGGGCGTTGTTGACCTCCTCGGCGCTCGACTGCGTGTTGAGCATGGTCCGGCTGCAGTCCTGGAAGTAGCCGTGGTCCTCATACGGGACCCCGAGCATGAGGCAGATCACCAGGGACGGCAGCGGCAGCGCGAAGTCCGCCACCAGGTCGGCCTGCGAACGGCCGTCGATCATCCGGTCCAGGAGCTCCTCCGCGATGGACTGGATCCGCGGGCGCACGACCTCCATCTTCTTGAGCATGAAGTCGCTGGTGAGCATGCGGCGCAGGCGGGCGTGCTCGGGATCGTCCATTCGGATGAAGGTCTGGGCCGTGTTGCTCAGCGCCCTGCGCGACTCGCTGAGGAAGGGGAAGCCGGGCCGGGTGATGTCGGCGCTGAACCGCTGGTCGCCCAGGACGGTCCGGGTCTCGTCGTATCCGGTGACCATCCAGCACTGGGAGCCGTCCCACAGGTCCACCCGGGTGACCGGGTTCTCCTCGCGCGCCCGCTCATAGCTGGGCGGAGGGGCGAAGGGACAGGTTCCGCGGGCGGCCGGAACGGCGAGGAATTCGGTCTGGTCGGTGGTGATGCTCATGTCTTCGAACCTCCCGTGCGCGAGCCACTTTCGTGGCGGGGCGGGCGGCCTTGAGGTCCGTTCGGCCTCCCGGTGCGCCGCTGCGACATCAGGGGAGGCCGGGCGAATCAAGTTAGCCACCCTAAGTAATCGGTCGGTTGTCACAGTACCCTGCGTTCTGGGGGCGGGCAACCGGTAAATGAGAATTTATCCGGAAACTACTGCATTTGGGAAAGCTGTGCGCCGTGGGGTGGTTTGTGCGACGGGTGGGGGTGGGGCTATGGCTGCTCCTACTGCTGCTACTGCTACGATTGCGCAGTTCCGCCGCTGAAGTCGGCGGAGAACTGAGTCTCGATCAGCGAGCAGTCGCTGCCGTCGTGCAGGATGATGCCCAGCTCCCGGTTGTTCTCCAGCGATCCCGCGGTGTAGTTCATCGAACCGACCTCGACCGTCTGGTCGGACTGCCCGGCGTCGGCGATGACGGCCTTGGCGTGGATGTAGAGGCCTGTGCTGGACGAGTAGCCGACCACCTTGCCGCCCGCGGCGACGACCTTTTGGATCTCGCTGGTGTAGGAGGACGGGGATTCGACCATGACCCGCACGGCCACGCCCGCCTTCGCCCTGGCCACGATGGCGTTGACGACCGCGGCGTCGCTGAACTCCTCGCCCTCGACGTCGAGGGTCTTGGTCGCGCCGTTGATAACGGACAGGACCCGGGACTGGGCGGTGGTGGGCGACCAGAGCAGGCTGTCGCCGTCGCTCGGGGTGACCGAGGAGTGCGTGTAGTCGGCGTCGAACACGGCGGTGACCGCGGCGACGTCCATCGAGTCCTTGTCGAAGACCCCGTAGTCGCGGCTGGTCGAGTAGTACGAGGCGGTGAGGTTGCCGGTGAGGATGAGGGACTCCCGGTCGTCCACGGTGATCGTCTTCTGATGTGTATAGGCGAAGGTCGGGGACGACCAGACGACGCCGACTCCCCCTGCCTGCAGCGCGTTGTACGCCGACTGGTTCGTCGACTTCTCCGCCTGGTCGAGGATGACCCGGACCGTCACACCGGCCTTCTTGCGCGCGATCAGGTCGTTCACCGCAGTGGTGTCGGAGAGCTCGTACATGGTCATGTTCAGACTCTTGGTCGCCGAGTTGATGAAGCTGTAGATCTGCGGCTCGGCCTTGGTACCGGTGGCGAACACGAACGCCGAGGCCACAGAGGAGGATGAGCCTGCCGCGGGCGGGGACTGCGCCGGCGCCGCGGACGCTCCGGGTGTTGACGAGGCCGAGATCCTACTTTCCAACTTCGACAGCACGCCGTGGGACTGCAGAAGTTCGTACCCGCCGGCCGCAAGGAGTACCGCGACGATCATTACTTCAAAGTTGTTGGGCCCACGGCGGCTCGATCTGCGTCGACTGGAGGAGGAGCGCCGTCCGGAACTCTTGGTCTTCCGAGCGGTTTTCTTTGTTTTGCCAGTCACTTCGGCCTCTTTCAGGGGTGGGCGGATACACCCCTTAGTGCTCGGTCGGCGTATATCCAAACCCTATGGCCGAGCAGTGCGCCGGCAATGCCAAACGAGCCCGGCGGCCGGCTAGGACAGGACCCGGCAGAACCCGATGACGTTCTTCGTCGGATCGGAGTGCAAGGGCTCTGACCAGCCGGTCGGGAGGTAGCCCAGGCGCCGGTAGAGGCGTTCGGCGGGCAGATTGCCGTCGACCACGTGGAGCAGGAGCCGGCTCCAGTCATGCTCGACGCACCACTTCTCGGCCGCGCGGACCAGAGCCTCGGCGAGGCCGGTGCCGCGAGCCTCCGGCGCGACCCACATCGCGACCAGCAGGGGCACGCCGCCGAGCGGCTCGGGGCGGATCACCGCGCACATTCCGGAGGCCACGTCGTCGAGGTGACCGACGAAGTTGGCGCCTTGGGAACCCAAGGGGAAGTATCCGCGCCAGTTCTCTTCAACGTAGGAGAGCTCCCTGGCGAGCGTGCTGCCGAAGGCATAGGGCGCGTCTTCGAGGGCGGTCAGGCGCAGGTCGCGCCATAGTTCCCAGTCGTTTTCGGTGATCTGTTCCACGGTGAGCTCCGGCATGGGTGGAATTCTTGCAGGTCGGGCCGCAGGCGCCCAAGCCGTTTTCAGGAGGAAGATCCGCCACTCACGGGGTATCCGACTAGCCGATCGCCTCAGTCTCGCCCCGACCGTTCCAGAGCGCGTAAGCACGATCGCCCAGGCTCGGTCCGGCGGTGCCGTCGTCCGGTCCGAGCTCCGGTTTGGCGACCGTGGCCTCGGTGCGGCGGTCCAGCCGCATGATGGCCAGCGGTGCGCGCGGCGCGATCGGCCCGGTCCGCTGGAACGAGACGATGGCCGACCCGAGGATCGTGGCTTCGACCACGTAGTCCGAGCGATGAACGCCCAATGGGCATTCGCGTTCGGTGAAGTGCAAAGTCGACTCCTGGAGCACGGCACCCTCACCGCCCTGGAACCGGACAGCTGTGTCGAGTTCTTTGCGTGCTTGCCGTCGAGCGTCGTTGACGATACGCGTGTACCCGGACACCTCCTGGTTCGCGGCGGCGCCGACCCCGCGTTGCGTCTGCTGGAACATGAGCGGGTCGAAGTGGCCGGCAGCGATCCCGGTGCCGAACACCAGCGCGAACGGCATCCAGCCGGCGCCCAGCAACTTCGCGAGGTCCTGCCCGCCGACGTGAGTGGTGAACGGCACGGTCGGGCGGTTCTGTGAGCGCGCCCGCACCGCCGTACCCTCGACGGTGAACTCCGTCGCCTCCATGAAGGATTCCACGCAGTTCATCCGCATCCCGATAATTCCGTCGCCGCCGAGCGCCCGGCACTCGGCCACCACACGTTCGAATGCGAGCGTGCGCGCTGAGGTGAGCCGCCCAAGGAAGGGGTTGTACGGGTCGGCGCTCGTCTTATCGGCACCCTTCGCGGAACTGGTCACATAGCAGCGGTCGTAGGCGATGGGTTGTAGATACGCCACGGTCGTGCCGAAAACCTGGCCGACGGGATCGAACCCGGCGATCGACGCCGCCGCGAACCCGCCTATCGAACCTTGGGAACTCCAAGCACGCGCGCGCCCCAGCCGTTTGAGTCGCGTAAGCCGGGGATCCCACCCCGACCGCGTGCTGTCATAACTCGCCTGCGCATCCACGCCAGCATGCTAGTACGTCCGTCTACCTTCATCACCACTTGAGGTATCACACTGAATCCGTGGCGAGCTCTTCCATGCCGCGCATGAGGGCCTCGGCGTCTTCCCGGGAGAACGACCGGGTGTCGATGTGCAGGGTGATCTGGATCGCCTCGGCCGTGTCGTCGATGTGGACGAAGAGCGGCTGGTAGGCGGGAGCGTCGCGGCCGAGGACCCATTCGAACGTGCCGGGCAGGCCGCGAGCGTCCGGAAGCTGCCGCGGCGCTGCGTCGGGCCGGTCGCCCTGCGGTTGGTCCCTCTGTGGTTGGTCGTCCTGCGGTCCGGCCGAGGTGCGGCGGTCGTTGTAGTGGAAGGCGATGTCGAGGTCGACGCCCCGCTCGCGGCTGATCCGGTCGCGGAGCCGGCTCAGGTCCTCGGGATCGAAATAGGCGTGCTTCAGGGCACTGAATTCCGAGCGCCGCACCCGCTGGAGCGCCTCGTCGAACGGAACATCGGCGACGTCCAGTACGCAAAGCCCGCTTTGCGTGAGTATGCACACGACTTCGCTGAGCCCGGGCCGGAACCGGTTGCTCACTATCGTGCGGACCACGACCGGGTTGGCGCCGGTGATCCGGTTGAGCGCGACGGCGAAAACGGTCAGCAGGACCGTGGACGTTCCCAGACCACTGCGTTCGGCGGTGGCATTGAGTGCGCGCAGGAGCGTGGGAGAGGTGAATCGTCCGTGCCAGTAACGCGGAAGCTTCGAGTCGTACCGGGCTACCGTCGTTCGCGGCTCGACTGTGCGCAGGACCGATTCCCAGTAGCGCAGCGCGGAGGCGTTCTGCCGCCGCCCGGCTGCGGACTGCTGCCAGGCGACCTGCGCCAACGGCTGCATCACGGGCGCCGGCGTGCTGCGGCGGGCCGCCACCTCCTCCATCATGACCATGGCCCCGGCGGCGTCGAGAGCGAGGTGGCTCGACAGCACCACCATGTGCGTCGGCTGGCCGTCGCGGCAGACCACTGCCATCCGGATCGGCCACTCGGCGGTGAAGTCCAGGTCGGTCCGCCGGAACCGTTCGTCGACGGCGTCCGCGGTGGCCTGCGGATCGCTCTCCCCGGCGTCGACCACCTCCAGCGCGATCTGCCCCGAGCCGTGCACGATCTGCCGCGGACGGCCGTCGGCCTCGAACCGCAAGCGGGTGCGCAGCGGAGGATAACGGCTCATCAGATAACGCAACTCGTCCGCGATCTGCTCGACTGTCGTGCCGGCCGGCAGCGGCTTGATGCCGCCGAGCGGGCCCCAGGTCTTCTCGGCCACGGCCGTGGACCAGTACTCCTTCTGACCCCAGGACAGCTCCCCCTCGCCGACGCCGTCTCCCTGGAAATCGACCATGACCTGTTGCAACGTGCTCTCCATCGGCCCACCTCAGGTTTCGTGCACGATCATCAGGGCACAGCAACAGCCGCTGACTTGGCTGCGGCGCAAAACAAATCCGGGCGGACGAGCCGTAAGATAACTCACCCGACGACCGGCCGCCAGTCCTGATCGTCCCCGATGAAGTTGACCAGTATCGAATACACAGCGCACTCGCGGAGCTACACTAGGCCCTTACCAATGCAATTGCATGGCCAGGGCAGCAGAGGAGACGCGATGGCAAGAGACCATCCGACGCCGTTCGGCGTCGATTCGGAGCGGCCGAGCACCGCCCGGATCTACGACTACTTCCTCGGTGGGAAGGACAACTATCGGGCGGACCGCGACGCCGCCGAACAGATGATGGCGGCGGTGCCCGAATCGGTCGCGACGGTCCAGTCCAACCGGGCCTTCCTGTACCGCGCGGTGACCTTCCTGGCCCGCGAGGCCGGGATCACCCAGTTCCTCGACGTCGGGTCGGGCCTGCCGACCCAGCTGAACGTGCACCAGGTCGCCCAGAACGCGGCCCCGAACGCCCGCGTCGTCTACGTCGACTACGACCCGTCGGTCCGCGCCTACGGCGACGTGCTGCTGAGCACGAGCGAGAACGTGCGCTTCGCGCTGCAGGACCTGCGCCAGCCGAGCGAGATACTCGCCGACCCGGCGGTGGCGGAGTTGATAGACCTGGAGAAACCGGTCGCCATCCTGCTGATCGCGATCCTGCCGTTCATCAGCGAGGCGGACGATCCGGACGAGATCGTGGCCCAGTTGCGCGCGGCGATGGCCCCGGGCAGCTACCTGGTCATCTCGCACATCCTCGACGACCCCCGGGCCCAGGCCATCGCCGCCACCCAGCGGCACGCCCGCACCCATCCGTGGGCCCCGCGGACGAGGTCCCGGATCGGCAGCTTCTTCGGGGACTTCGACCTGGTCGAACCGGGCCTGACGATGGCCTCGCAGTGGCGTCCGGAACTGGCCGCGGCCGAGGACGGCTTCGCGCAGGCCGGGGCGGGAACCCCCGACGCCGTCAACTGGCTGCTGGCGGGCGTCGGCCAGAAGAGGTAGCTCGCGAAGTCCTTGACCGTAGAACTGGTGAACGAACCAATGCGGCGCAGAGATCTGACTCTGCGCCGCATCGTCGTGTTCTGATCATCGCGTTCCGCACCGAACCGGTCGCTCGGCTCAGAACGGCCAGCCCTGAGACTCGGCCCGCTCCAGCAGCGGGATCATCCCGAAGGCGCGATCGGTCAGCCCGCCGAATGTGTGACGGTTGGCCGATCCGGACGGCGCGTGCCCGACCCGGTGTCCCGCTTGTGCCGACGGTCCAGCGCGTGCGCGAACAGGTCGCCCTGCCACAGCTTGTCGGCGCCCGGAGTCGGGTGCACGAGGTCGATGACGTCGGCGAACCGGAACCCGGCCGCATCGGAGTCGTACTTCAGCAGCGAGCGCTCACCGTAGAGGCGCACGACCGCGTCGGCGACACCGCGCTTGACCGGCTTCGGGATCGCCCGGCCGTAGCTGGACGTCCAGTAGGCGAGCACCTCGCCCGGCTCGTCGGCCCGGCGGCACACCGCGTCGATCAGCTGGCGGTTTCCGCCGGCGAGATCCACCTGCAGTCGCGCCCACACCGCCTCGACAGCGGTGACGATCGAAGCGGAACGCATGTTCGCCTCCTGACGCAGCCAGCCGGCGAGCAGGAACAGCTCCGACTTCGCGTCGCGGGTGACTCCGGCCGCCCCCTGCGCGGTCGGTGCCGTACCCACGCTGCGGATCGGGCTGACCGTGCGGGTCAGCACGCTGGTTGCCTTGTTGAACTTGGACATCGTTCCCCTCCTTGCTGCGTCGTGCGTTTTGTGGCAGGAGGGGCAACGACAAGAGTTCGCGCCCGAGATCGAAGTCGGCTGCGGTTTACCGGCCGAAGCCTGGCCTATTGCTCTGCCGCTGAGCTACCTGGCCCAGACATCGAAGATGCCTTGGTCAGAGCCGGATTCGAACCGGCGACCCATGAATTACGAAGTAACCGCTGCCTGCGCACCGGGCCGGACATCAGTATTCAGCTGTGAGTGTCTGCTGCTTGCGCAGCGGCACACCTCGACTCTAGCGGCTGGAGCAGTTCGGGCGCGAGGGATTTATGGTGCGCCGGATCGCTGCTCAGAGCGCCAGCGTCTCGACGGACACCTGCCAGAGCCGCTCCGCCGCCTCCGGGTCAAGCGCGTACGCTGCGACACCGTGGCGAGCACTCAGCTGGTTGACTTCCGCCTCGTTGCAGTCCTCGAAGTACCGGCCTCCGATACCGGCAAGCAGAGGCGAGGTCGCCACCAGGATGGAGGTGGCGGCGCCCTGCTCGGGCGTCTTCCACTTCAGTTCGCCGCCGCCGGCCGCCGCGCGCAGCCGGTTGAGCTCCTCTTCGTCGACGTGCCGCTGCAGGTTCGTGCGGATTCCGCCAGGCATCAGGGCATTGACGGTGATGCCGTCGGCCGCCCACCGCTTGCTGGCCTCGACCGCGAACAGCACGTTGGCGGTCTTGGACTGCCCGTACGCGGACCACGCCTCATAGGGGCGCTCGTGGAAGTGGATGTCCTCGAACACGACCGGCGAGCGGTGGTGCGCACTGGAGCTGACGGAGACCACTCGGGCGTCGCCGCTCTCCTTGAGCGCCCGGTGCAGCCCGGTGGCCAGGGCGAAGTGCCCGAGGTGGTTGGTGGCGAACTGCAGCTCCCAGCCCTCGGGCGTGCGCGTCTCGGGCGCGGCCATCACGCCGGCGTTGTTGACCAGGATGTGCAGCGGACCGTCCCACTCGAGAACGAACGCCGCCACGGAGTCCTGGTCGGCCAGGTCCAGCGGCGCGACGAGAACCTGCTTGTTCCCGGTCGTCTCGGTGATGTCCTGCGCGGTGCGCTCCCCGGCCGCGAGGTCGCGGACCGCGAGGGTCACCTGCGCGCCCGCGCCGGCCAGCGCGCGGGCCGTCTCGACGCCGATGCCGGAGGCCCCGCCGGTCACGACGGCCCGGCGGCCGGTCAGGTCGATCCCCGCCACCACCTCGGCGGCAGTGGACTCGGCGGTGAAAGGGGTGGTGATTCGTGCGGTGGAAGTCATGGTCGTTCCCGTCTCACTCGGCTCTTCGGGTCCGGAGGGATACTCGGTAGACTATGAACCGGAGGATCCTCCGCTACACTCGACTCTAAGCGGAGCTTCCTCCGTTTAGCAAATGCCGACGTCACCAGCGACACTGGAGAAAGGAAACCTCGGGCCACCGAAACACTCCGGCGCCCCGAGGGACCCGACCGAGATCCACTCCGATCACCTCGACCACTCCCACCAGGAGGAGCCAGCCGTGCCGGCCACCGACCCCCGCCCGTTGCGCGCCGACGCCCAGCGCAACCGCGACCGGCTGCTCGACGCCGCCGTGCAGGCCTTCTCCCAGGAAGGGCCGGAGGTGACGCTCGACGCGATCGCGAAGAAGGCAGGCGTGGGCATCGGCACCCTCTACCGCCACTTCCCCACCCGCGAGGCGCTCGTCGAGGAGGCCTACCGCAACGAGCTCGCGCGCCTGTGCGACGCGGTCCCGGGCCTGCTGGAAACGATGGAACCGGACCGAGCGTTGCGGGACTGGATGGACCGCTTCTTCGACTACATGACGACCAAACGCGGCATGGCCGAAGCGCTGCGCGCACTCATAGCCTCCGGCGGAAACCCCTTCGCCCACAGCCGTGACCGACTGCTCGCCGCGATCACCGAACTGCTGCAAGCCGGAATCGCCGCAGGCTCCGTGCGCCCCGACATCGAAGCAGCCGACGTACTCACCAGCCTGAGCGGATTCTCCCTCTCCGCCGGCGCACCCGAACAGCGCGACCAGGCGCGCCGGCTGCTTGACTTGCTGATGGACGGACTTCGCTACAACTCGACTACTGCGCCCTGACGGGACCGTCCGTCAGGCGAGTGCTGCCACTTCGGCGAGCCGTCTGGTCAGAAAGCGCCGCTCGGCCTCGGTCGTGACGAGCGCGAGGGCCTCCCGGTATGCTTCGCAGGCCTCTTCATTGTGGCCCATCCGGCGGAGCAGGTCGGCGCGCGTCGCGGGCAATAGGTGGTAGCCGGTCAACGTGCCGCCGGCCTCCAGCTTCCGGACCAACCTCAAACCCGCGTCCGGGCCCTGAGACATCGCGACGGCGACGGCCCGATTCAGTTCCACCACCGGCGAGGAGATCATTTCCTCAAGTCGCCGGTACAGCAATGCGATCTGTGCCCAATCAGTGTCCGCCGACGATACTGCGGTGGCGTGGCACGCAGCGATGGCTGCCTGCACCTGGTAGGGCCCTGGTTTGCCCAGTCCGAGAGCCGCGTCCAGGCCGGCGACCCCTTCGTCGATGGCCGTCCGATCCCATCGGGTGCGGTCCTGGTGCTCCAGTGTCACCAGATCGCCCTCGTCGTCGAGCCGGGTCGCTCGGCGGGCGTGGTGCAGGAGCATCAGCGCGAGCAGTCCGGCCGGTTCGGGTTCGTTGGGCATCAGTTGGGCGAGTGCGCGGGCGAGACTGATGGCTTCGGCGCACAGGTTCTCGCGGATCAGATCGTCCCCGGCGGTCGCTGCGTATCCCTCGTTGAACAGCAGGTACAGCACGGCCGTCACGCCGGCGAGGCGGTCCGGCAGCAGGTGCGCAGGCGGAACCGAGAATGGGATGCCCGCGTTGCGGATCTTGCTCTTGGCCCGGACCAGCCGCTTGGCCATGGTCGCTTCGGAGACCAGGCAGGCTCGGGCGATCTCGGCCGTGGTCAGACCGGCCAGCGAACGCAGGGTCAGCGCGACCCTGGCCTCCAGCGACAGCGCCGGGTGGCAGCAGGCGAAGATCAGTTGGAGCCGATCGTCGCTGATGCCGCTCTCGTCGCTGTCGCCGTAGCCGCTGCCACCATTACCACTACCGTCCCCATTGCCACCGTTGCCACGGCCGTTGCTTCCGCTCCCGCCCCGGCCCCCGCCGAAACCCTCGCCGAAACCTCCGTCGTCGCCGACGACGCCGTTGCCGTCACCGGGAACGCCCGGCCCCCCTGCGAGCCGAGCGTTCTGCGCCACCTCTTGCAGCTTGGCGGCTTCGGTGCTCATCCGGCGCAGCCGGTCCATGGCCCGGTTGCGCGCGGTGGTGGTGAGCCAGGCTCCCGGGTTGCGCGGCACCCCGTCGCGCGGCCAGCGCTCCAGGGCGCGCGCGAAGGCGTCCTGTGCGCATTCCTCGGCCAGGTCCCAGTCACCTGTGGTGCGGATCAAGGTCGCCACGACACGGCCCCACTCCTGCCGGAAGGCATCGGAGAGAGCCGCCTCGATGGACGCGTCCGCTACTTCCAGAACGGCCGCACCTCGATCGTGCCGAATTCGGCAACCGGGTGCTTGGAGGCCACCTCGACGGCCTCTGCCAGGCTCGCGCACTCGATCACGTCGTAGCCCGCGATCGCCTCCTTGCTCTCGGCGAAGGGGCCGTCGCTGATCAGGACGTCGCCGCCGCGCACGCGCACCGAGGCGGCCTCGCTCGGCGGGCGCACCCGGTCACCGTCCAGCCGGATGCCGCGGGCGATCATCTCGTCCAGCCAGGGGAAACTGTCGTCGTCCTCGACCGTCTCCGCAGCGTCCTCCTTGGCGGTCTGCGCCTCGAACGCGGCCGCGTCACAGCACACCAGCATCAAGTACTTCATGGTCTTGGTCCACCTTTTCCTTGTGTTCCTACGATTCCACACCGGAGCGCCGGTGTCGCCCCGACAACACGACGAACGGGGACACCCAAATGGACAGTCCCAAGAGATCTTTTTTTGAGAAAATCCGGCAGGCGGTCGGCAAGCCGGTCAGTAAGAAGGTCAGGCTTATCAGATGATTCTTGCAAGCCAAGACTTGTAAGGCTAGGCTTCCAATATGAGCGATGAGGAGTCCGACCTGCGCGATATCGCGGCGGCGCTGCATGTGAGCGTGGGCCTGCTGGTCAGGCGGCTGCGCCAGCTTCCGCGGGAGGGCGGGCTGACCATGCCCGAGACCTCCGCCCTGGCCCGGCTGGACCGGGGCGGCCCGGCCACCGCGGCCGCGCTCGCCCGGCTTGAGCAGATCAGCCCGCAGTCGATGGGGGCGACCTTGGCCGCACTTGAGGCGCGCGGCCTGGTCGAGCGGCATCCCGATCCGGAGGACGGACGGCGGGTCGTGCTGTCCGTGGCGGAGTCAGGGCTGGCGTTGCTGCGCGACCGCCGTACCGCGCGGGCCGAGCAGCTGGCCCAGGCCTTGTCCACCGGGTTCACCGCCGAGGAACTCAACCAGCTGAGAGCGGCCGCGCCCCTGCTCGAACGACTGGCCCAGAGCATATGACCGGCCTACTCACATGGAAGGCGCGATCTGGCGCGACGGCGGGCAAACGCTCCGAGGAGGACCGCTACAAGTGGGTGGCGCTGTCGAACACGACAGCCGCCGTGTTCATGTCACAGCTCGACGGCTCCATAGTCATCATCGCGCTGCCGGCCATCTTCCGGGGCATCCACCTGGACCCGCTGGCGCCGGGCAACGTCGCCTACCTGCTGTGGATGATCATGGGGTACCGGCTGATCCAGGCCGTCCTCGTGGTCACCGTCGGCCGCTTCGGCGACATGTACGGCCGGGTCAAGATCTACAACGCCGGTTTCGCCGTCTTCACCGTGGCCTCCATCCTGCTCTCCTTCGACCCGTTCGACGGAGGCCACGGCGCGCTGTGGCTGATCGGCTGGCGGGTGCTCCAAGCCGTCGGCGGGTCCATGCTCACGGCCAACTCGGCCGCGATCCTGACCGACGCGTTCCCGTCCGAGCAGCGCGGTTTCGCCCTCGGCGTGAACCAGGTGGCCGGGCTGGGCGGGATGTTCATCGGCCTGGTGGCCGGGGGTCTGTTGGCGGCCCTGGACTGGCGAGCGGTGTTCTGGGTCAACGTGCCGGTCGGCGTCTTCGGCACGCTCTGGGCCTACCGCAAGCTCCGGGACAACGGCCGGCGCAGCGGCGGACGGATCGACTGGTGGGGCAATCTGACCTTCGCGGTGGGGTTGGGCGGTGTCCTGATCGCCATCACCGACGGCCTCCAGCCTTACCAGGGTCACGCTATGGGCTGGACGAACCCCATGGTCAGCGGCATGCTCGTCGGCGGGGTGCTGCTGCTCGTCGCGTTCGTGCTGATCGAGACCAGGGTCGCGGCGCCGATGATCCAGCTCAGCCTGTTCCGGATCAGGGCCTTCACGGCCGGCAACATCGCGGGCCTGGCCGTGTCCATCGCCCGCGGCGGGCTCCAGTTCATGCTGATCATGTGGCTGCAAGGAATCTGGCTGCCGCTGCACGGCTACGACTACAGCGACACTCCACTGTGGGCGGGCATCTTCCTGCTGCCGCTGACGGCCGGCTTCCTCGTCTCGGGCCCGGCGGCCGGCTTCCTGTCCGACCGCTTCGGCGCCCGGGGCCTGGCCACCTCCGGCATGCTGGTGTTCGGCGGCAGCTTCATCGGCTTGACGCTGCTGCCGGTGGACTTCCCGTACTGGGCGTTCGCGCTGCTCATCGCGGCGAACGGGATCGGTACCGGAATGTTCGCCGCGCCCAACTCCTCGTCGATCATGGGCAGCGTGCCGTCGAACCAGCGCGGAGTCGCCTCCGGGATGCGCTCGACCTTCCAGAACTCCGGCACGGCGCTCTCCATCGGGGTGTTCTTCTCGCTGATGATCGCCGGGTTGGCGAGCAGCCTGCCGAAGTCGCTGACCAGCGGCCTACAACAGCAGGGTGTGCCTTACGCCATTGCGCATCACGTCGGCACGTTGCCGCCGGTGTCGTCGCTGTTCGCCGCCGTTCTCGGGGTGAATCCGGTGCAGCAGCTGCTGGCCCCGAGCGGCGCGCTGGCGAAGCTGCCGGCCGCGAACCAGCAGGTCCTCACTGGGCGGCAATTCTTCCCGGACTTGCTCTCCGGCCCGTTTCACCAGGGCCTGATCGTGGTATTCGGAGTAGCCGCCGCCTTGTCGGTGCTCGCCGCGCTAGCGTCACTGATGCGCGGCGCCCACCAGACCCCGCAGACCGTCAAGACTGCCCAGATGGCCCAGTCGGCCCAGACCACCCAGACCACCACGATCCCATCGGCGGCCGCCGCACCGGCGACCGTGCCAGCCCCTCGAGGAAAGAAGAACGCGATGACATTGAGCTCGATCGATCCCAAGCCCGCACTGGTCGTGATCGACCTGCAGAAGGGGATCCTCGCCCTGCCCACGATCCACCCCCTGGACGCGGTCGTGAAGCGGTCGGCGGATCTGGCCGAGGCGTTCCGCCGGCACGATCTGCCGGTGATCCTGGTCAACGTCACCGGCGGCGCGCCCGGACGGACCGAGGCCACCCGGGCCGCCCAGTCCGGACAGGCCAGCCCGACCAGCCAGGCCAGCATCACCCGGACCCCCGACTGGGCCGACCTCGTCCCGGAACTCGGCGCCCAGGCGACCGACCTCCTGATCACGAAGCAGACCTGGGGCGCGTTCCACGGGACCGCGCTGGACACCATGCTGCGGGAACTCGGAGTCACCCAGATCGTGCTGACCGGCGTGTCCACCAGCGCAGGGGTCGAATCCACCGCGCGCGCGGCCCACGAGCACGGCTACAACGTGATCGTGGCCACCGACGCGGTGACCGACCGCGACGCCGACATGCACCAGAACAGCGTCGAACGGATCTTCCCCCGGCTCGGCGAGACCGGCACCACCGACGAGGTCCTCGACCTGCTGGAGAAGACCCGCTGAGCCGCTGATCTTCAGCCACTGATCTGTTGTGCGGACAAGCGGAAACGGCGGGCGGAGCATCTGCTCCGCCCGCCTCCCGGTTAACCGGGAATCACCCTGGAGATCTCACTCGCACGCGATGCTGTTGCTGCACCCCGGCAGGGTCCACGACTGGTTCAGCCCGCCGTCCGGGTACCAGGCGTCGACCGACGCGCCCGGCGAGTAGCTGTCGCCGTACACGTCCATGACCAGGCCGCTCCACGGGTTGAGGAACGTCACCATCGTCTTGCCCGGGTTCCACCACGCGGTCCACGGCTCCGCCAGCCACTCCTGATCGGCCGCGTTTTCGCAGGGCAGTTGGAACAGCGTGTCGCCGGCGGTGCCGTCCGTGCTGACGCACATACCCGAGTTCTGATTCCGGATCTCGGCCACCTGGCCGCTGTTCTCCGGGTAGGTGAACTGCTGGTTGGCATTGCCGTTGTCGTACCAGACGTCGATCGGCGCGAACAACGACGTGGAGGCGCCGGAAACGTCCAGGCTGTACCAGCTGGAGGTAGAGGTCAGCTGGTTGTAGCTCGCGGTGTCCGCCATCGCGGGTGCCGATGCCAGCACCGCGCTTCCCCCCACCAGTGCCGAGACGATCGTGAGCGTCGCGGCCAGCCGCCGGGTGCGGTGACCGATGGCGCTCGGGCGCAGTCGGCTGATAAACTTGTGCATGGCTCTCCCCTTCGTTTTCCTCCCGGCTCCCCGCCGGGATTTCCTGACAAGTCCGAAGGTACGGGCCGGGAGTGGTATCGCCGCTGTATCGCGACTGGAGGAAGAATGAGCTGGTCGCAGGCCCCAAGCGGCAGAAATCGGCAGAACCGCGCCGCCCCGGGGGCTGCGGCCGGGCGATGAGCGCCGCTGCCACCGGCCCGGCGGGCGCCGCCGGAGGCGAGCCGCTGCGCCGCCTGCGCACCCGGGCCGGACTGAGCCAACAGGACCTCGCCACACGGGCTGGCATCAGTGTACGTACGTTGCGCTCTCTCGAACAGGGTACTGTCGGACGACCGCACGCGGCATCCGTCAGCCGACTCGCGGCGGCCCTGGACGTTTCAGTGGACGAGCTCGCGGAACTGCTCGGGGAGGTCGGCGATCCGGGTCGAGCTCGGCAGGCAGCATCGGCCGTGGCAGCGGCAGCGGACGGCTGGGTGCGCATAGGCATACTCGGGCCGCTCATCGTCAGCCGTGACCGCGCGGTGCACGACATTCCGTCGCCGATCCTGCGCACGCTGCTCGGATTGCTCTCGCTGCAGGCCGGGCGGACGGTCGGCACCGAGGAGATCGTCGACGCGCTCTGGCCGGACGACCCGCCGCGCACCTGCCTCCAGCTGATCCACACTTATATCAGGCAACTGCGCCAGGTGTTGGAGCCGGGGCGCGAAGTGCGCGCCCCCTCGCAGCTGTTGCGCCGGGTGGCGGACGGATACCGGCTGGACCTCGGCGCGGACCAGCTCGACCTGGCCGAGTTCGGACAGCTGGCCGGCCGGGCGGCGCAGGCCTGGTCCGCGGGAGCGGCGGAGTCGGCCTGGCAGCTCTACTCCGAGGCCTGGTCCTGCTGGCGCGGGCCGCTGCTGGCCGGATCCGAGGGGCGGCTGCGCGGGCATCCGGCGGCCGCCGCGGCGGCTCGAGCCCGGATCACCATGATCGTGGAGTGGGCCGATGCCGCGCTCGGGCTCGGCTACTGCGACCGGATGGTCGGGCCGCTGCGCGCCGTGTGCGCCGAGGAGCCGCTGCACGAAGGGTTGGCCGCCCGGCTCATGCTGGCACTTGCGGGCGACGGCGATCAGGCGGCCGCGCTCGGATTGTTCGACGCCATCCGCAGCCGGCTCGACGAGCAGCTCGGGGTGACGCCCGGCCGAGAACTCCAAGCCGCGCAATTGCGGGTGCTGCGCGGGCAGCTCCCGGTCGCGATGCGGCCGATGGCCGGGTCAGCTGCCACATCGCAGATGAGCACTGATGATCGCGGCACCGGCGGTAAGAGCGCTCACGGCAGCTCCCATGGCAGCGCAGGTGCACCAGGCCCTGCGGTCGCGGCGCCGCCGGTCCGGATCGTGCCGGCCCAGCTGCCCACCGACGTGGCCGGGTTCACCGGCCGGGACGCGGAGCTGCGCGCCCTGGGCAAGCTGCTCGCCCAGCCGGACGCCGCCGACGCGCAACCCGTGATCGTCACCATCGGCGGCATGGGCGGGGTCGGCAAGAGCGCCATGGCCGTCCACTGGGCGCACCGGGTCCGCAAGCAATTCCCTGACGGCCAGCTGTACGTCAACCTGCGCGGATATGCCGAGGACGGGCCGCTGCGGCCGATCGACGCGCTCGCCGGGTTCCTGCACGCCTTCGGCGTCCCGGCCAACCGGGTTCCGGCCGATGAGACGCAGGCTGCTGCGATGTATCGTAGCCAACTGGCAGGCAAGCGGGTCCTGGTGCTGCTGGACAACGCGGCCAGCGCGCAGCAGGTGCGGCCGCTGCTGCCGGCCGGTTCCGGGTCGCTCGCCGTGGTCACCAGCCGGGAGCGGATGGCGGGCCTGGTCGCCCGGGACGGCGCGCACTGGTCGGCCCTGGACGCCCTGCCCCCGCGGGAGTCGATCGCCCTGTTGAGCCGTCTGCTGGGAGCCGAGCGGGTGGCCGGCGAGCCGGAACCGGCCGCGCACCTGGCCCGGCTGTGCGCGCACCTGCCGCTCGCGCTGCGGGTCGCGGCGGCGAACCTGACTTTCCGGCCCAGCCACCGGATCGCCGACTTCGTGGCCAAACTGACGGCCGGCGACCGGTTGGCCGCGCTCGAAGTGGACGGCGACAGTTCCACCGCCGTGCGGGCCACCTTCAAGTTGTCCTGCGCCTCGCTGCCGGCCGTCGAACGGCGGGTGTTCCGGCTGCTCGGCCTGGCGCCGGGCCCGGACGCGACTGCCGAGGCCGTCGCCGCGCTCGCCGGGCTGACCGCGGCCGAGGCCGAACACACGCTTGAGCGGCTGACCAGCCGCCATCTCGTCAGCGAATACCTGCCGGGCCGGTACACACTGCACGATTTGCTGCGCCTTTACGGCGCCGAACTGGCCGCCGCGGAGGAGGAAGCAGCCGAGCGGGAGGCGGCCGTCCTGCGGTTCGCGGCCTACTTCCGGGCGGGCGTGGCGCGGTCGGCGCAGCTGCTCTATCCCCACTTGCTGCACCTTCCGGCGCCGGACGCTCCAGTGCTACCCACCTCGGGGTCGTCGGCCTCGCCCCACGACAGCTCCGCCGCGTTGGCCTGGCTCGACGCGGAGCGCGCCACGCTGGTCGCCCTGATCGTCCACCTCGCCGACCACGGTCACCACGCCGCCGCGTGGGGGCTGGCCGACCTGCTCAACGGGTATTTCATGCTCCGGCTGAACCAGGTCGACTGGCAGGTGGTCGCCGAGGCCGCGGGCCGGGCCTCCTATGCGGGCGGGGACGCCGCCGTGCAGGCCGCCGCCGAGATCCGCCTCGGCATGGCCTACGACGTGCAGTGCCGGTATCCCGAGGCGGCGCACCACCACCGGCTGGCGGCCGAGCTCTCCCGCGAGTCCGGCTGGACCGGAGCCCAGGCGGTCGCCCTGAACAACCTCTCCCGCCACCACTGGATGGACGGGGACGTGGGCACCGCCATCGACCTGATCACCGAGGCGTTGGCGCTGAACCGCGCCGCCGGCCGCCGGGAGGGCGAAGCGGTGACTCTCGCCAACCTCGCCGTCGCGCACACCGAACTCGCCGCCGAACGCAAAGCGGGCCAGGACCCGGACGGGTATCGACAGAGCCTTGAGACTGCCCGGGATCTGCTGACCGAGGCACTGGAACTGCACCGGCGGATCGGCGACACACGCAACGAGGCCTACACCCTTAGATCCCTGTCACAGGTGTGCCGGGACGCGGGCGAACTCCCCCAAGCCCTCGAACTCGCCGAGCAGTCGCTGCGGCTGGCCCGGGCCGCCGAGGACAGCCGGTTCGAGATCTCCGCGCTCAACGCCCTGGCCACCGCGCGGGTACGGCTGGGCCAGGGCGAGGAGGGCCTCGGCCTGCACCGGCGAGCCCTGCGCGCCGCGCGGGAGATCGGCGACCTGCGCTTGCAGGCCTTCATCCTGCTGGACCTGGCCGATGCCCAGGTCCGGCTCGGTCACCCGGACGAGGCCGAGGTGGCGGTGCACGACGTGCTGACCGTGGCCGGCCAGATCAACTCCCGGCTGTTGGAGCGCCAAGCTCGTCGAGTGATCCCCGACTACGCACGCTGACGGGCCCGGCTGGATCCACAGCAGGGACCGAAGGATCATCGCAGACTATTGCCTGACTCCGGGACCCTCGCTACGTTGATGGTGCCCGCCGCCGATCCTTGGCGGCAGAGTGCGACACCTGTTCACCATCCCCCGGCGCGGCGCCGACCATGAGTGCGTACAGGAAAGGGTTCGACGTGTTCCCCAGGATCCGCACGGCCTCGATCACCGCTGTTACCTCGACGTTCCTTCTGCTCGCCAGTGCGGGCGTCGCGGCGGCTTCCACCGCTCCGGCCGCCGGGCCGGCCGGTCCCGCGCCGGCCACGCCCTGCGCCACCAGCAGCGTCATCAAGGTCGACTCGTTCGTCTTCGACCCGTCGTCGGTCTCCCCCGGGGAGAGTTCGGCCGCCACGCTCTCGACGACGAACTGCACCGACGTCACCCAGGCGACTTCCGAGACCTGGTACGGGCGGTTCCTCAGCCCGTCCTCCTCCGGATTCCCGGCCGGCTGCCCGGTCATCGACCCGTACTCCCGCAGCGTGACCTATGCGCCGCTCGCCTCGATCACCACCGCCACCTCATATCTGGTGCCCTCCAGCTGCACCGCAACCGAACTGGAGGCCATCGTGACGATCTACAACAGCAGCGGCACCGAGATCGCCTCAGCGACCGCCTACCTGCTCATCTGAACCTGGACAACGCTTTCACCGTGCCGCAGCGGCGGCACGGTGAAAGCACACTGACAAGAACGGTCCGGATCAGACGTCGCGGCGCTTGAGCAGGAACGCGGCCACCGCGAGCAGGGCCACGGCGTATCCGGCGAAGAGCGCCATCCCGTTCCAGGGCTCCATCATCGTGGGATCCGGCACGACGCTGAGCGCGGCCGTTCCGGCGTTGCTGGGCAGGTACGGGATCACGTTCGGGTCCCAGCTGGACGGCAGCAGGTCGGCCAGTTCGGGCAGGATCAGCAGCACGCCGAAGAGCGCGGCGATCGCGCCGGCCGAGTTGCGGATCAGCGCGCCGAAGGCGATGCCGAGCAGGCCGACACCGGTCAGGTACAGCGCGGTCGCGAAGACCACACGGGTCACGCCGGGGTCGGACATGGTCACCGCGAGGTTGTAGTGCTTGAGCACTGACTGGCCGCCGTAGAATGCGGCCAGCGCCGCGATGGTCATCAGCACCAGCACGACCACGCCGTAGACGACGGCCTTGGCCCACAGCACCGGCAGGCGCTTGGGGACCGCGGACATGCTCGCGCGGATCATGCCGGTGGTGTACTCGCCGCTGATCACCAGCACGCCCAGAACGCCGACCGCGAGCTGCGCGAGCCGGTACATGGCCAGGCTCGCCTCGGCGCCGTTGATGTGCTCGACGACTCCGTGCCGGTCCGGGTGGCTGGCCCGCAGCCAGGTGGTCAGGATGCCCAGGCCTACCATGGCCACGACGGCGACCACCAGGGTGATCGGCGTGGAACGCAGTGTCCTGAGCTTGATCCACTCGGACTTGAGCACCCGCAACTGGGTGACCTTGCCCTGAGCGGGGGCGGACCCTGCAGTGGGAACGGCCGCGGGGGTGACGGTGGCGGTGCTCACGTGGTGCTCCTTCCGGCGCCGACCGGCTCGGTCGTGTCAGTGTTCGTTGTTCCTGCAATCGTCGTACCTGCGTGGTACTCGACGGCGTCACGGGTCAGTTCCATGAACGCCTCCTCCAGGGACGCCTTCTGCGGCGCGAGTTCGAACAGGGTCAGGCTGTTCTCGGCGGCGATGGTGCCGATCCGGTCGCTGTCCAGGCCGGTGACCTCCAGCGTGCCCGGCTCCAGACCGGTCACGCTCACGTCCGGGCCCAGCAGCAGGGCGCGCAGCTGCTCGGCGTGCGGAGAGCGCACGCGCACCACGTTGCGCGAGGCGCTGCGGATGAACTCCTCGACCGGGGTGTCGGCGATCAGCTTGCCGCGCCCGATCACGATCAGGTGCTCGGCGGTCAGCGCCATCTCGCTCATCAGGTGCGAGGAGACGAAGACCGTCCGGCCTTCGGCCGCCAGGCCCTTGAGCAGGTTGCGGATCCACAGGATGCCCTCCGGGTCCAGGCCGTTGACCGGCTCGTCCAGGATCACCGTGGCGGGGTCGCCGAGCAGCGCGGAGGCGATGCCCAGGCGCTGGCCCATGCCCAGGGAGAAGCCGCCGGCCCGCTTGCGGGCGACCTCGCGCAGGCCGACCAGTTCGATCACCTGGTCCACCCGGCGGGTGCCGATGCCGGTGGTGGCGGCCAGGGCGAGCAGGTGGTTGCGGGCGCTGCGCCCGGTGTGGATGGCCTTGGCCTCCAGCAGCGCGCCGACCTCGTGCAGCGGCGCGGGGTGCTGCGCGTACGGCTTGCCGTTCACGGTGACGCTGCCGGAGGTCGGCGCGTCCAGGCCCATGATCATGCGCATGGTGGTGGACTTGCCGGCGCCGTTGGGGCCGAGGAAGCCGGTGACGATGCCCGGCTGGATCGTGAAGGTCACGTCGTCGACGGCGGTCTTCTCGCCGTACCGCTTGGTCAGGTTGCTGGCTACGATCATCGCAGTTGTCCGCTCATGCCCCCAACCCTGGCCCGGACCATGGTCCCGGCGCGTCAGCCTGCGGGATCGATCTGGTCTACTGCGTCCGCAGTACGTCCGGGGCCGGTGTCATTCCGGAGGCGGGCAGCACCAGGCCGCATTGGTAGGCGATCACCACGAGTTGGGCCCGGTCCCGGGCGCCGAGCTTGGCCATGGCCCGGTTGACGTGGGTCTTGACCGTGAGCGGGCTCAGGAACAGCTGCTTGGCGATCTCGTCGTTGGACAGGCCCAACGCGACCTGGCCCATCACGTCGAGCTCGCGCGGGGTGAGCGGGTCCAGCCGGGCCGGGCCGGCGACAGCGTTGGCCGGATTGGTCTGCGGCTGAGCCAGGAAACGGGTGATCAGGCTGCGGGTGGCGAGTGGGGAGAGCAGGCTGTCGCCGGCCGCCACGGTGCGCACGGCGTCCAGCAGTTCTTGTGGGCGCATGCCTTTGCCGAGAAAGCCGCTGGCTCCGGCGCGCAAGGCCTCGGCCACGTACTCGTCGAACTCGAACGTGGTCAAGATCAGCACCCTTACCCCAGCCAGTGCTTCGTCCGCGCAGATCAGGCGGGTCGCAGCGAGTCCGTCGAGCTCCGGCATCCGGATGTCCATCAGCAGCACGTCCGGCTTCAGCTCCTCGGCCAGCGCCACTGCTTCGTGGCCGTTGGCCGCCTCGCCGACGACCTCCATGTCCTCGGTGGAGTCGATCAGCATGCGGAAAGCGCCGCGCAGCAGGGCCTGGTCGTCGGCCAGCACCACCCGGATACTCACCCGGCGGCTCCGAGACGGCCGGGCTGGCCGGGTTGGCCGGGTTGGCCGACATGGTCTGTCGGCACCGCGGAGAAACGCAGCGGCAGATCCGCCGCCACGCGGAACCCGCCCCACGGATCGCGGCCCGCGCTCAGGGCTCCGCCGACCACCGCGGCGCGTTCCCGCATCCCGATCAGGCCGTGCCCGGAACCGGTGTAGGGGCGCATCGGGGCGCTGCGCCCGTCGTCCTCGACCCGGATCGCCAACTGGTCGTCGCCGAAGTACAGCTGGACCCGCGCGGTCGGCACGCCCGCGTGCTTGCTGACATTGGTGAGGGACTCCTGGACGATGCGGTACGCCGTCAGGTCCACCGACGGCGGCAGGGCGCGGACCCGGCCGGTTTCCTCCAGCTGCACGTCGAGGCCGGTGCGGGCGAAGGAGGCGAGCAGTTCGGGCAGCTGCGCGATGCCGGGGGCGGGTTCGAGCGGCGGGTCCTGGGCGTCGCCCTCGGACTGGCGCAGCAGGCCGACCGTGGCCTTGAGCTCCTGTAGCGCCTCGTGGCTGGTGTCGCGGATGTGCTCCAGCGCTTCGCGGACCAGCGGGGGAAGCTGGTCGGCCAGGTGGACGGCTATCCCCGCCTGGGCGTTGATCAGCGCGATGTGGTGGGCCACGACGTCGTGCAGCTCGCGGGCGATCCGGATCCGGTCCTCGGCCACCCGGCGGCGGGCCTCCTCCTCGCGGGTGCGCTCGGCCCGCGCGGCCCGCTCCTCGATCGCCGCGATATAGGCGCGCCGGGAACGGACCGCGTCGCCGAGGGCGGCGGCCATCCCGGACCAGGCCAGCACGCTCAACTTCTGCGGCTGCTCCAGCCAGGACCCCGGCGCGAAGGCCTCCGCCGACCAGACCAGCACCCCGGCCGCGGCGATGGCGGCGTAGACCGCCGTGCGACGGTCGGTGCTCAAGGCCACCGAGAAGAGTGCCACCACCGCCGGGCTCATCAGCACCGGGTTGAGTTCGAAGCCCAGCTCCGCGTAGAGGACGCCGCATCCGACGGCCACAGTCAGCACCGACTTCGGGTACCTGGTCCGGAACAACAGCGCGCTGCTCGATACGGCGGCGAGAGCGATGACTGAAGGGTGCAGCGAGCTCAGGGACGGCAACACGTGCCGGGACGGACGAACCGCCATGGCCGTTGCGGTCAGGCAGCACGCGAACAGCAGCAGCGCGATGAGCTCGTCCACCAGCGTCGGCCGCCAGCGCGAACCCGGCTGTGACCGAAACTGGGACCGAAACTGGGACCGGAACGGGGGCCGGAACTGGGTCCGCGACCGGAGCCGCAACATCTCGATCACTGCCATTTAGCCACCGTACGAATCATCACTAGTCCCGGCATCCTCCCTGGACTGTACCTGGCGGATACAGCAGGTGCGGTACCGGCGGCTATGGTCGCAGGTCGCAGTCGTGAGTATTCTTCGGCCATGGGCGAACGGATGGGCCTGGGGGAAGGTATTCGGCGCGCACTGTTCATGCGCCGCGTCCGCAAGGCCCAGGAGGAGTTGTCCGGGGTCGGCGGGCCGGAGATCAACCGGAGGATGCGGCGCGCGCTGCGGGTCATGCTGACCAGCCCGGGCCGGGCCTGGCCGCTGAACCTGCTCGCCTCGAAAGCCCTGATCAGCCAGAAGGCACTGTACGACTTGGGCAAGGGGCTGAGCGCGGCCGGACTCGGCGAGGTGGTCTGGTTCGACGGCCTGCGCTGTCTGCGGCTGACCGACCTCGGAGTCCTGGAGGTTCCGCACATTCTCGCCTCCTACCGGTCGCAGTACCTTGTGATGATCCTGCTGCGCGAGGGCCCGCGCTCGGCCGGATACGCCTGGGTGGCCAGGCACCGCGACCGCAAATGGCGGCGGGCGTTGAAGCGGGAGCACGACTCCGCTCCGCCCGACGCGGACGCCAACGAGCTCGACGTCATGCGGTGACCTGGTAACCGGGTATTCCGAAAAAGCCTACTTGCTAGTAACCTGCGCTTCACATCCTCGGTTGCCCCGAAGCTGGGCGACCGAGGCTATTTCCTGAAAAGAGAGGGGCCGGAGTGGGACACCGTCGTTTCATCCTGTTCACCGGAATACTCGGGGCCGCGCTCGCGGCGGCGGGCCCGGCAGCAGCAGCCAGCAGCCCGGCGGCCACGCCGCAGCACAGCGGCCAGACCGTGCAAAAGTACGACTACTACCTCGCGCTGGGCGACTCGCTGGGCGCCGGGTGGCAGCCCAACCCGGTCACCGGCGTGGGCGCGATCACCAAGCAGGGCTACGCCGCGGACATCGACACCGACCTGAACCGGGACGATCCGAGTCTGCAGTACGTCAACCTCGCCTGTCCGGGCGAGACCACCACCACGATGCTCGACGGCGGCTGCCCCTACCCGGAGTCGTACAGCTCCCAGGAGGCGGCGGCCGAGGCCTTCCTGGCCGCGCACCGCAGCTCGCACATCCTGGTCACGATCGACATCGGCGCCAACAACATCGACGGCTGCCTGACCTCCACCGGCATCGACACCACCTGCATCACCGATGGTATCGAGGCGGCGGCCACCGACCTGCCGCAGATTCTCGGCGGGCTGGAGGCCGCGGGCGGGCCCAACACCGCGATCTACGGCATGAACTACTACGACCCGTTCCTCGCCGAGTGGCTGACCGGCTCGGCCGGCCAGACCCTGGCGACCGAGTCGGTGCAGCTCTCCGGTGAGTTCAACAGCGTGCTCTCCTCGGTCTACGCGGCCTTCCACATTCCGGTGGCCAACGTCTCCGGGGCCTTCAACACCACGGAGTTCACCCCGCTGGTCCCGTTGGCCCCCGGCGTGACCGTCCCGCTGAACGTGGCCACGGTCTGCGAGTGGACCTGGATGTGCGCCCCGGCCCCGGTCGGTCCGAACATCCACGCCAACGCGGCCGGCTACCGCCAGATCGCCGACGCGTTCGACCAGGTGATCGACCCGAGTCGGCACCGCTGACGACAGGCGTCACCAGTTGAGGGGCGGGAGGCTGTGCTCAGGGCAGCCTCCCGCCCTTCGGCGTCAGCGGGTGTCGCCGACGTGCGTCAGTGCGTCTCGCCGAGTTGGGTGGCGAGCTCGGCCAGTTGCTCAAGCCGCTTGTCCAGGCTCGGGTGGGTGGAGAGCAGGCCGGAGAGTCCGGGCTGCGAGCCGCGCACCGGAGTGATGAAGAAGGCGTTGAAACTCTGCGCGGTGCGCAGGTCCCGGACGGGAATCCGGGAGACCGAATTGTCCAGCGTGGTCAGGGCGCGGGCCAGGTCGGAGGGGCGTCCGGTGAGCATCGCGCCGCTGCGGTCGGCGGCCAGTTCCCGGTACCGCGACAGCGTCCTGATCAGCAGGAAGCTGAGGGCGTAGACCGCGGCGGAGACCAGCATCATGATCGCCAGCACGCCGAGGATCGCGGGATTGCCCCGGCCCCGGCCGCGCAGCAGCGCGCCGTAGAACGCGAAGCGCACCAGGAGCCCGGCCAGGACGCCCAGGAAGGACGCGATAGTGATAACGGCAACGTCGCGGTGCGCGATGTGGGAGAGTTCGTGCGCGAGCACGGCTTCCAACTCGGCGTCGTCGAGGCGCTGGGTCAGTCCCTTGGTGACGCACAGCACGGCGTGCTTCGGGCTGCGGCCTGTGGCGAAGGCGTTGGGCAGGTTGGTGCCGGACATCGCCAGGGCGGGCTTGGGCATGTCCGCCGCGGCGCACAGCCGGTCGACGATCGCATGCAGTTTCGGTTCCTGCTCTTCGGTGACTACGTGGCCCCGCATCGCGAACAGGGCGATCTTGTCGGAGTACCAGAACTGGGAGACCAGGAGTGCTGCGGCGATCAAGACCACCCAGATCCATGACCCGAGTACTTCGAACAGGACAACGGCGAATACCGCGTACAGCAGCCCGAGTAAGAACATAGTGGCCAGCATGCGGGCGGTCAGCTGACGGTCCAGGGGGAAGCGCGTACGCGTCCTGCTACTCATCTTCAATCCCGATCCTTTCACGGCAGGCTTTGCTTCCAGTGTGCAAGCGGGTTCGCCGGAAGAACAGGGCCGGTCGGCCTGTTTTAGTCCCTTTTAATCTTTTTATCGCCGCGCATGGCAGCTCGATTCACGCGATTCATACGTATGCGAGGCCGACCAGTCGCGCCTGGACCCGTGCCACGGCCTCGGCCAGGTAGGCGCTGCGCTCCGCGGCCGCCTTCACGTTGGCCGATTCCGGCCCGTGCCGCCGCAGGCTCTCTTCGATCCGCACGGAGGCCGGCCAGACCTCGCCGTGCGGCCCGGTCGTCTGATCCGCGTACAGCAGGGCGTCGGTCACCACGGAGGCTTCGTCCGGGTACCGGCTCAACTCCGGCCCGAACTGCGCCGCCCGGGCGACGAAGGAGGCTCCGGAGTGGTGGGCGACCAGGGCCGTGAGCCGCAGCGGATACCCGCACCGATCCAGCAGCCGGGCCCCGTCCAACTGGTGGAAGCCGGAGTCCCGGGCCGCACCGCTGTACCCCACGTCATGCAGCCAGGCGGCCGCGACCAGGAGCTCCCGATCAGCCGGTTCGACCGTCCCACGCACGGCCCTGGCCTGCGCGGCGACCGTCACCGTATGCGCCCAGCGATCGGGCAGATCCGCGAGAAGCCCGGCCGCCAGGGCGCGGGCGTCCTCTATATCCGTACCTGAAACCAAGTACCGCATGTCCAACAGACTATGACCGTGCCGGGATTCCGCATAGCGCGACAGGTCACGCGGCCCTCCCGGGCAAAGGCGGGAATATACGTCAATTTCAGGACAAAAAAGGGCATGTTGGGTAGGGTTTGATTATGGCTCAACCAAACGAGACAGCACGGTTCACGATCGGCAGCGAGGTCCACTGCGAGGACGGCGCTTGCGGGGAACTGCGGCGAGTGGTCGTCGAGCCGATCGACCGCGTGCTCACCCACCTGGTCGTCGAGCCGAGGCATCGGCACCGGCAGCGGTCGGGCCGTCTCGTCCCGATCGACCTGGTCGACGTCGACGCGGCCGCCCCCGAGCTGCGGCTGTGCTGCTCCCTCGCCGAGTACGAAAACCTGGAGGCGGCCGAGGAGACCCGTTTCCTGTCGGGCGCGGACAACCAGTGGGGTTACGGCGAGGAGCAGATGCTCTCCTGGCCGCACTACGGCCTCGGCATGGGCGGCGGGCTGGGCGCCTCGGGCCGGATCGACGGCCTGGGCCCCGGCGCCGCGATGGGTCCGGGCTTCGGCTTGACCGGCACGTCCCGCGACGTCGGCGCCCACGTGGTCGTCCGCGACCGGGTGCCGCTGGGCGAGATCGAGGTGCGCCGGGGCGAGCACGTGCACACCGTGGACGACGGGACGATCGGGCGGGTCCAGGGCCTGGTCGTGGACCGCGCCGACCACCACGTGACCCACGTGCTGCTCGACGAGGGCCACCTGTGGGGCCACAAGCAGGTCGCCATCCCGATCGGCGAGGTGGCGGACGTCGACGACGGGGTCCGGCTCACCCTCACCAAGAACCAAGTGCGCGATCTGCCCGCGATCGAGTTGGAGCAGCCAGTATGAGAGGGCGGTATGGGGCTAATAGTGTGTCTTGTCCTTGGTGGTGCGCTGAGCTGGGTCGTTTACCGTTAGTCGGGCTCGATCGTCACGCGTTCTGGTGAACGCTTCCGGGTTCGGGGCCCCGCT
>Ga0302314_10003367_pt1 | contig 29494 bp, 29 predicted proteins | sample III_Palsa_N2_3_FD_200533 | JGI IMG/M metagenome (GOLD analysis project Ga0302314, IMG submission 200533) | Peat permafrost microbial communities from Stordalen Mire near Abisko, Sweden - III_Palsa_N2_3 | ecosystem: Environmental > Terrestrial > Soil > Palsa > Peat permafrost | place: Sweden...
GGCCAAGGGACAGCCAAAGGTCGGACGTATGATACAATGAGAGGGACGAACTCGCCCAAGATCGGGCTGATCGCATGCGCGACGCTTGTGGGCCTTGGCGCCTGCGCTTCACACCCAAAGCCCCCGCCGCTCGCCCGCGAAAACGAGCCGCCGGCGGCGGCGCCCGCCAGTCCGAGCTATCCGGCGCCCGGCTCGGGGGAAGTCAGCAGCCAGCCGCTACCCGGCACGATCCGGGACTTCGTCATCAACGTCGGGGACCGCGTTTATTTCGACTTCGACCAGGCCGAGATCCGCGCTGGCGCCCGCCCGACGCTCGAGGCGCAGGCGAATTGGCTGCAGCGCTACCCGGACGTCCGCGTCCGCATCGAAGGAAATTGCGACGAACGCGGCACGCGAGAATACAATTTTGCGCTGGGCGCGCGACGCGCCGACGCGGTGCGGGAATTCCTCAGCGACCATGGCGTCGCGCCAAGCCGCATCGCGACGATCTCATACGGCAAGGAGCGCCCGGTCGATCCCGGCCACGACGAGACGGCTTGGGCCAAGAACCGCAACGCCCACACCGACATTGTCGAAGGCGCACGTTGAGCAGGGTTTAAGACGGTGTCTCGGACCGAACGGGGATCCTCTTGAGGATCGCCATCAGCGGCGCGGGCGTGGCAGGGCCGACCCTGGCCTATTGGCTGCTTCGGGCAGGGCACGAGGTGACTTTGATCGAGTCTGCGCCGTCGCTGCGAACGGGCGGTTACATGATCGACTTCTGGGGTGTCGGCTACGACGTCGCAGAGCGAATGGGCCTGGTGCAGGACATACGTGACGCTGGATACGATCTTCAGGACCTCCGTTATTTGGACCGCGATGGACTTCTCGCAGGCAGAATTTCGGCCAACACCATTCGGCGCGAACTGGGAGATCGTTTCACCAGCCTGCCGCGTGGCGACCTGGCCCTGCTGATCTTCCAGTCGCTGGGCAACGACGTCGAAACGCTGTTCGGGACCAGTATCGCCGCAATCGATGACAGCCGGGGTCGGGTCAGACTGGCCTTTACCGACGGGGCGGAACGAACCTTCGACCTGCTGATTGGGGCCGACGGCCTCCACTCCAATGTCCGGCGACTGGTCTTTGGTTCGGCGTACCGGTTCGAGCACCACATCGGCTATTACGTCGCGGCCTTCACCGCGCGCGGCTATCGTCCGCGCGACGAACTTGCCTACGTCAGCTACGGCGCCCCGGGGCGTCAGATCTCGCGCTTCGCACTCAGCCACGATCGCACGATGTTTCTGTTCGTCTTCGCGGCGGAGCGCCTTCAAGGCAGCGAACCGGATGGCCTCGCGCAACGCAAGAAGACGCTTTGCGACGTCTTCGCTCACACCGAGTGGGAGTGGCCCAGAATTCGTCTGCTGCTGGAAGCGTCCAAGGAGGTCTATTTCGACCGCGTGAGCCAGGTGCAGATGGGGACCTGGTCCAGGGGGCGCGTGGCGCTTGTGGGCGACGCGGCGGCCTGCATCTCCCTCACGGGCGGGGAAGGTACAGGTCTCGCCATGACCGAGGCTTATGTCATGGCTGGCGAACTGGCCCGCCACGATGGCAACCACGCGATTGCGTTCGCCGGTTATGAACGGCGTCTGCGCCCATTTGTCCAACGCAAGCAGCGCGCCGCCCGCGGCTTTGCGGCCTCGTTCACGCCGCGCACCGCGATGGGCGTGTGGCTGCGCAACAAGGCGACCTGGCTGATGGCTATACCGGGCGTCCCCGACCTTCTTATCGGCGCACAGATGCGGGATGACTTCGAGCTGCCGGAGTACGTTTTCCTCAACAACGATGCCGTCGGCCGGGCCGGAAGCAAGATCGCGGCAGAGGCGATCAAGCCGGCAGTCCGTTAGATACCCTCCGGCGGTGGTCGGCGATGGGGCCTGATATTTCGTCAACCGCTACGTTCGATCGTCGTGGTCGATCCAGTCTCCTACCATCATCCGACCGCTGGATTTATATATCCCAGGAGGATATTCATTGCCTCGGCGGGCCGGACTGTTGGTCCAAGACGGCCGGTCCAGTTGCCGAACGTGGGGAATATCCTCCAGAGGCAGGCAGACGTTTCTGAGCGATCGCATTGGGCGATCGCCGGGAGGCGCCTTTGGCGCCGCGGCTTCAAGGGAGATGCGTAGCATGGATATCAGATTGGGAGCCGCCGCAGCCGTGCTGCAGGCAGCCGTTGCGGGCGCCGCCAGCGCCGCGACGTTGCACTTCACGGCCGCGCTGAAGGGCTCGGACGAGGTTCCCCCGAACACGACCACGGGCAAGGGCGACGTTTCGGCCACCCTTGATACCGCCACCAAGGCGTTCGACTACACGGTCACCTACGCCGGGCTTACCGGCCCAGCCAGTGCGGCGCACTTCCATGGACCCGCCGCGCCCGGCGCCAACGCGCCGCCGATTATAACCGTCAAGGCGCCCGCCAGCCCGATCAAGGGCGAAGCCACGTTGACCGCCGCCCAGATCGCCGACCTGAAGGCCGGCAAGTGGTATTTCAACGTCCACACCGCCGCCCACCCAAGCGGAGAGATCCGCGGCCAGGTCAGGACGACGCCCTAGTCGCCCGGCTGGCTCGCGCACCTGCGGCCCTCCGATCGAACGTCTGGCTCGCCCGCAAATCCGTTAGGGCCGCGCGACGGCTGCAGCAGGGCGGCCCACGGCCGGCCGCCCTGCGATCGAAAGTGTTGCTCCATGCTCGGATACAGGCCTCCCCCACCCGACCACTATCCTGACCGGTGGGGCCGCCTCCTGGCGTACGGCCTGGCTCTCTTGCTGACGCCATCGATGGCGCGCGCCGATGCCCGGCCGTCCGCGCAGGTGGTCTTGTCGACCTGGGATCTGACGCCGGACATTGTCGTTCCCACGCTTCTGGTCTTGGCCGTTTACGCTGCGGGACTGGCGAGGCGGCCAGGGTCGTTCGATGCGCGGCCGTGGCGCCACATGGCGTTCTTCTGGGGTGTGGTCATCGTCTTCCTGTCGCTGGCGTCGCCTCTGGACGCCATGGCGGACCATCTGTTCTTCATGCATCAAGTGCAGCACATGCTGCTGAGGGTCGTCGGACCCATGTTGATCGCCCTGTCCCAGCCACAGGGCGTCCTGATCGCAGGTTTGCCTTCCTGGACGCACCGAAACGCGCTTGCGCCGGTCCTGACCTCTGGCGCGACACGCGCCGTGTTCGGCGTCCTTACTCTGCCTGTTACGGTGACGGCGCTGTTCGTCGTCTCGCTGTACGTCTGGCAGTGGCCGCCGCTCCACAACCTCGCGATCATCGACGAAGGCGTGCACTACGCCATGCACGTCACCATGCTTTCGGCCGGACTGCTGTTTTTCTGGCGGGTGTTCGATCAGCGCCCCGCGCCAAAGGGCGCGCGCTACGGGGTGCGGCTAATGATGCTCTGGGTGGCGGTGCTGTCGAACATTCCGATCGGCGCCTACACCACGTTCAAGCAGCACGAACTCTACCCGGCCTATGGCCGGGTCGGTCGCCTGTTCCACATGACCCCAATGGGCGACGAGCGATTGGGCGGCTTCATCATGTGGGCGCCCGCCAGCATGATGATGTTGCTGGCCGTGCTGGTCGTCATCCACACCTGGGGCGTGCACGAAGAACAGATCGAGGATCGGCGCGCCCGGGATCGAATGTCTGTCGCCGAGGCGGCGCCACCCGTCACCATGGCTGCGCTGGTCGAAGAGCGAAGACCGAAGAACCGCGCCCTGGCGTGGGGATTGCTCGGTTTTGCCGCCTGCGTGTTGGCGGCCACGCTGACGATCGGTCTGCTCGCGATGCACGGGCGCCCCGGGGGGACAAGGAGCGCGGTTGCGGACCTCGGACGTGAACGTCCCGGTGCGCCGCTGGCGGCGCTCTCGAGCGCCTTGCCGGCTCCCACGACTTCCCACTAATTCAGGTTGTGGGCTGCGCGGCGCCCGCCACGCCGAGCGCGTGTCTTGACGCCCTTCAACCTATCTAAAGCAGCGCGAGGCGGTGGGCGCCGTCCGGGTCCGTTTGATCCAGGCGCGGCGAGCCGTCGCTCGCGCTTCCGCGGCTCACCCGCCACGCGGCGAACCCAATGCCTGAACGATCTTTAAGGATACAAATCGCCGTTCCTGCGTTAATATCATGGAAGGATATAATAAGGAGTTTCGAAGATGTCTGGACGGCTTGTGGTGGGGGCGGTCGCGGCGGGATCGCTATCCCTGGTCGGCGGCCTCTCGGTTGCCTGCGCCGGCGATTACAACGCCAAGGAGTCGGCCTGGGCGGCGCAGAACTGGGCGGTTCAGGCGTCCGCGCTCGCGCCAGAAGTCCCGGATAGGGCGGCGGAGAACCCGCAGGGCCCGACGGTGATCGCCAGCCGGCCGGTGCCGGACACCGCTCGCAACCGCGCGCGTTTCGGCGAGCCCATGTCGCGCGCCGGCAAGGCGACTGCGCCTATCGGCGACTGACGCTTCGGCCGGTGGAGACGTCCATGATGCGCGCAGTTCTTCTGCTTGTCGGCGCCGCCTCCCTCGCACCCGCGATCAGCAGTGCGGCGACGCCGCTCTCGTTCAAAGGCGCCCAGATGGGGATGACCGTGGGTGAGTGGCGCTCGCTGGCCCCGCCCGAGGGCGCCGGGCCCGACGCGGTGCCGGCCTGCTCCAACGATCCTCGCGTTGAGGCGGTCGGCGCGAACCCGCTAAGCGCGACGGTGGCGGCGAGCGGAGTCGTGACCTGCTCCTATGTGAGCCAATTCGGCCGCACGGTCCTGACGCATTCCGTCAAGCTGGACGACCGCTATCGTGCCAGCGAGGTCAAATATCTGTTCGACCAGGGCCGCCTCTCCGAAATCAGGTTCAGCGCGCCGATCGACGCCTTCAACGACGTGATGGCGATGCTGAAGCGCGAATGTGGTCCGCCGACGGTGACGCAACGAGACCAGATACGCACGGCGGACGGGCGGTTCGCGCGGGTTACCCAGACCTGGCGGGTCCCCGGCGGCGCAATCAAACTGGTCGACCCGGCAGGTGAACTGACGCAGCTCGAGGTCTCCATGGTTGGGCCAGGGGGTGACCGGGCGATCCAGGCTGTCGCGTCGATGGGGCCGTCCTCAGACCGATGAGAATTCACGAGAATTTGCGCCTCCACCTCGCGTCAGTTCACGACAGATATATCATATAAGGATGTAACTGGGCTCTCACCCGGAGCGGCGTGGAATCTGCGCCGTCGATCAGAAATGAAGAACAACATCTTGTTATTCCTCGCCATCGCCTCAACCGTAGGGGCCGTGGCCTACGCTCGCACTACAGTCCCAGCGAATAGCGGGGCGCTGTCCACGCTGCCGCCGCCAGCCGCGTCCGACGCAGTCAAGGCCCTGCAGCAGGTCTGCCTGCCGGTGCTGCGCGGCGGCGACCTGAAGTCAAGCGCAAGCGCCGCGGGCTTCAAGCTGAGGGATGGACAGTGGGTGCTGACCATCAATGGTGATCGGCGGATCGAACTTGACCCGCCAGACGCCGCGAATCCCCACGTCTGCAGCGCCACCATCTATGCCCGGCCGAGCAACTCCGCCGCCATCCAGCAGGCGTTGAACAACTGGGCCGGCGCGCAGAGCCCGCCCCTGACCTCGGTGAAGGTAGATGCGCACGTCTCGGACCCCACGCAACAATGGATCACATCGTCCTGGCGCGCCCAGACGCCAACGGGAATGCTGGGTCTTGCGCTCGGCCAGGCGCAGCCGACCCAAGGCGCACCAGAGGCGCTGACCGAGTCTGATCTCACGGTGAGCCTGACGCCCACCTGAGGTCGTGCGGCGCGGCCGCGGTGCGCCGTCTTGTTTGAGCTATTCTGGCGCCACCCCCGGCGGGCGCCGACAAGAGCCGGTAGGAGTGCATGTCCAAGTTCAGAATGAAGGTTTTCGCGTCGGGCGCCGCAATAGGCGCGGCCGTCTTGCTGGCGGCGGCGGGCGGCTATATCGCGCACGCGCAATCGCCGGGCGAAGCGGTCAATGCGCCGGGAAGTATGGTCGGACCGGGCGTTCCCGGTAGCTTCGCCAATATCGTCGCCAAGGTCGCACCGGCGGTCGTCTCCATCAACGTGGTCGAAAAGGCCCAGACCGCGCCGGCGGATCTCGGCCAGATGCTGCAAGATCCGTTCGGCCAAGGCGGCGAGAACCCGTTCGGCTTCCGGTTCGCCTTCCCGCAAATGCCCGGCGGCCAAAGCAACTTGCCGGTCCGCGTCTCCGGGTCGGGCTTCTTCGTCAGCCCCGATGGCTACATCGTCACCAACAACCACGTGGTTGATGGCGCGGAGAAGATCACCGTGGTCACCAACGATCAGCGCAGCCTGCAAGCGCGGGTGGTGGGACGCGACGCCGCGACGGACTTGGCGGTGCTGAAGGTGGATGGCGGTCCGTTCCAATATGTGAGCTTCGAGGACCGGGCGCAGCCGAGAGTCGGCGACTGGGTCGTGGCCGTGGGCAACCCGTTCGGACTTGGCGGCACAGCGACCGCCGGCATCGTCTCGGCGCTTGGGCGCCAAAACGTCAGCGGCTCCAGCTTCGTCAACTACATGCAGATCGATGCGCCGATCAACCGCGGCAACTCCGGTGGCCCGACATTCGACATCGATGGCCACGTCGTCGGCATCAACACCGCCATCTACAGCCCCTCCGGCGGGTCGGTCGGCATCGGCTTCGACATCCCGGCCGATGTGGCCGCGCAGGTGACCCGGCAACTGATCTCCGGCGGCATGGTTACGCGAGGGTACATCGGCGCCACGATCCAGAGCCTGTCGCCGGAACTGGCGGCCAGTCTGGGGATTCAGGCCACCAGGGGCGCCTTGATCGATCAGCTGACCCCGGATGGACCGGCCGCCCGTGCCGGACTCCAGTCCGGCGATATCATCACCAGCGTCAACGGCCGCCCCGTCACCTCGTCGTCCGAGCTGACCCAGCAGGTCGCGCTGGCGCGGCCCGGCGCGGAAATCCACCTCGGCGTGCTGCGCGATGGCGCGGCGCGAGACGTCGCGATCACATCTGGCCGCCGTCCGTCCGAAACGTCGCTTGCGGCGGCCGAGGGGAACTCTGGGGAGGCGGGAGAAAGCGGCCTGCTGGGCATGCGCGTTACGCCCGACCCAAGCGGCGGCCTCGTCGTCGAGGGCGTTTTGCCCGACTCTGACGCGGCGCAGAAAGGCCTGCGGCAGGGCGACGTCATTCTGCGCGCCGGTGCGCACCAGACCCAATCGGCGACGGACCTCTCCCAGGCGATCGGCAGCGCGAAATCCGCCGGGCGGCCGAGTGTTCCCTTGCTGGTCGCGCGCGGGAGCCAGCGCTTCTACGTCGCCGTCCAGATCGGGACGGCCGGCGCTGGCTAGCTTAGAAAGTTGCGTTTGTGAGCTCTAACCACCAGCAGAGAAAGGTCGACCCGGCGTCAGATACGCACCCAACTCCAACAATAATCAAAACAGTCACGTTAAGAGGAGTAAGCATATGGCTCGTCATCTCTTGACTCATTGGCCGAGCGTTCACTTATCCGCCGGCCAATCGGGAATACTGATGTTTACAGGAGCATTGCTGTTCTGCTTCTCGGTTGCTGCGGTAATCAGTGTCCTGTTTCATTGGAGTTGACGGGGAACCGTTCCTTGGCGGCTGCCGATTGGAAACGAAGCGATGGCCTACCTCTAGACGCCTTCCCGCGACGGGCCACTCGCGGATGCCGGCCTCGGATCGAGGTCGTTAGCGAGATAGTCGGGTCGGCGGAATGGCTGCCGAAGACAAGGGGTTGAGAAGCAACGTGGACCTTCCATCCGTCAGCGAGAAGCTTGATTATGCCCTATTTTGGCGCCGCCTGGTTCCAGATCGGCCGCCGTCGATGCTTCAGGGCCAGCTGGCGGCGATCGCGGCCGTCGCCAGCGCCGGATTGGTCCGCTGGGCCATCCAGCCCCTGATTGGCCAGGAAGCATCGTTCCTGATCGCTGTTCCCGCCATCCTTCTGGTTACGCTCGTTTGCGGCCGCCCGGCCGCCGCCACTTCGCTCACCGCCGGGGCGGCGTTGGATTTGCTGTTGTCGGTCGGGATCAGCGGCGAAACGCTGTCGGATGCGCTGCCCCGCTTTGTCGTTTGGCTATGCTCGGCCGGTCTGGTTGTCATTGTCGGGCTGGGCCTCAGAGGCGCCCTGTTGTCCTTGAAGGCTCGCGAGCGCGACCTTGTCGTCGCGGGTGACCGACTCAAGCTGCTGGTTCACGAGCTCGAGCATCGCGGACGTAATGCCCTTGCGATCGTTCAAGCCGTCTCCCGGGACACCGCCCGCACGGCGCCGTCGGTGAGGGAATATGAGCGGCGCCTGAGCGGCCGGCTCGAGGCGCTGGCCACATCCTATTCGAGGCTGACGAGAGCCTCCTCCGAGCAGCCTGACCTTCTGCAACTCGTCCGAGACGTGCTGGCGCCGTTCAGCGAACGAATAAGGATCGAGCCCAGCGAAGCCTGTCGCATACGCAGCGAGGCGAGCGTGCCGATGGCCCTGGCGCTCCATGAGCTTGCGACAAACGCCTCGAAATACGGCGCCCTATCAACAGCCGCGGGCGAAGTGCTCGTCTCCTGGGAGGTCGTTCCAGGTGGCGCGATCGAGTTTCACTGGACCGAAAATGGCGGTCCCGCGCCGGCCGAGGCCGCGCCGGACGGCTTCGGCTCGCGGCTGCTGCGCAACGTTTTCAACGGCGCCGGAGGCAGCGATCTTCAAGCAGTACGAAGGCCGGAGGGGATGGCCTTCGAGATTCGCCTTCCGCGCGCCGGAAACCCCGAGCTGCTGGCCAGCTGGCAGGCCGCGGCGGCGTGAATCTGGGCGAGCGAGAGATCTTCGAGCACAATCGCCGGCGTCGGCCCCGGCCATCAGCGGGGCCGGCCGGTGCGCGCCTCAACCGCGCGCTCGTACTGAGCAGATAGTCGCGGGTGATCGGGGGTACGCCGGCGCGCTTGGACAGCTGGCTCCGAGGAAGAGACCGCGAACCGCCACAACTATCCCGGCGTGATCAAATTGGAGGAACAAACTTCGATTGGCGGAGTTTGCCCGGGGCCGATGCCGTTCCGTCGGGACGGTTGGTGCGGTGGGAGGGGCTCCGACATCGTCACTCAACCCTACACCTACACGCCTTACTGCGGGTCGCCCCCCCGTCCGGAGACCTGGCTTGGGCGTTGGAACCTCGATCCGATCCTGATCGGTCTCCTCCTTGTGCTGCTCGCGCTCTATTTCCTGGGCGCCCGCCTCGGCGGATCGTCGACGCCGCGCTGGCGTCGGATCGCGTTCTGCGCCGGATGGGCGATCGGGACGCTGGCGGTCATCTCGCCGCTGTGCTCGCTTTCGGTCGCGCTGTTCGCGGCCCGCGTGGGACAGCACATGCTGTTGATCGGCGTCGCCGCGCCGCTGATCGCGCTCGGCGAGCCCGGCCGCACGATGGGGTTAGCGCGGCTGTGGCCGGCCGGTCGCGCGCGACCGCTGGCGGCTGCGGCGACCCTCGCCGCAGCGCTGTGGTTCTGGCACGCGCCCGCGCCCTACACGGCGACCTTCCAGTCGGATTTGGTCTACTGGGCGATGCATCTGACCACCTTCGGAGCGGCGCTCTGGTTCTGGGCGGAACTGCTGGGCGCCGCCGGCGGCCAGCTCGGCGGGTTCGCGGCGGCCACGTTGCTCACGACCGGGGAAATGGGCCTGCTGGGGGCGCTGATCACCTTCGCCGGCCGGCCGCTCTATCTGCCGCATCTCAGCACCACCTATGCCTGGGGCCTGACGCCGCTGCAGGACCAGCAACTCGGCGGCGTCCTGATGTGGATCCCCGCCGGCGTCATCTTCGCCACCGGGTTTGTCTTCGCTTTCACCCAGGTCCTGCGCCGCGCCGAAGCGCGCACGCTCGGCCATGCGCCGGCCTGAGACGGGAAGGGGGAGGGGCGGGGCATGCGAACGCGGTCGGATCACTTCAAGGTCGTCCTGGCGGCTGGCTTTGCGCTGGGGCTGGCCGCTTGCGGGCAGAAACACGAGCCGGCCGCGGCCCCCTCCGCCGCGAACGCGCCCCTTCCGGGCGCCACCGGCGCCACCGCCGACTTCGCGCCAAACGATCCGCCCGGCGAATGGCGCCGCCAGGCGCGCGACTACGCCAACACCCGCTACAGCCCGCTGGCGCAGGTCGACGCGACCAATGTCAGCCGCCTGAAGGTGGCCTGGTCGTTCTCCGACAGCGTGATCTACGGCCACGAGGCGGCGCCACTGGTGGTCGGGAACATCATGTTCCTGGTCGCGCCCTATCCCAACACCGCCTACGCACTCGACCTGACTAAGCCAGGCGCGCCGATCAAATGGTCATACGAGCCGCATCCTGACCCGATCGCCATCGGCAAGGCGTGCTGCGACGCGGTCAACCGCGGGCCGACCTGGGCCGACGGCAAGCTGGTGTTCACGTTGCTCGACGGCGAGGCGATGGCGCTCGACGCCAACACGGGCAAGCCGCTCTGGCGCACCCGGCTCGGCGAGCCTGCCAACGGCATGACCATCACCATGTCGCCGCTGGTGGTCGGGAAGACCGTCCTGGTCGGCAACAGCGGCGGAGAAATGGGCGTGCGCGGCCAGCTTACCGCCCTCGACCTCGACACCGGCAAGGCGCTCTGGCGGGCCTACTCCACCGGTCCGGACGCCGACGTGAAGATCGGCGCGGACTTTCGGGCGCCCTACCCGTGGCTGGCCGGCAAGGACCTCGGCGTAACGAGCTGGCCCGGCGCTGACGCCTGGGGCCGCGGCGGCGGCACGGTCTGGGGCTGGATCAGCTACGACCCGTCGCTGAACCTGATCTACTACGGCACCAGCAACCCCAGCCCGCGGGTGCCGGCGCAGCGGCCAGGTGACAACCTCTGGTCCAGCGCGGTCTTTGCCCGCGACCCGGCCACCGGCGCCGCCAAATGGGCCTTCCAGTTCACGCCGCACGACGAGTGGGACTACGACGGCGTCAACGAGAACATCCTGATCGACGGCCCGATCGGCGGCCAGACGCGCAAGCTGATGGTCCATCTGGACCGCAACGGCTTCGGCTACACCATGGACCGCGCCTCCGGCCGCATCCCGGTCGCCAAGGAAGCCAAGGTCGAGCAGGAAGTGCAGGACATCTGTCCGACCCACATCGGCAGCAAGGACTGGCAGCCCTCGGCCTTCTCGCCGCGCACCGGGCTGATCTACGCCGACATCTTCAACATCTGCATGGATTTGACCGACCATAGGGTCGGCTACATCGCCGGTACGCCCTACGACGGCATGGACCTTACGACCCACGCCGGCGGCCACACCAACAAATGGGGCGAGTTCATCGCCTGGAACCCGCTGACCGGCCAGCGGGTGTGGTCGATCCCCGAGAACTTCATGACCATGAGCGGCGTTCTCGCGACCGCCGGCGACGTGGTCTTCTACGGCACGACGGACGGCTGGTTCCGGGCGGTCGATGCGCGCAGCGGCAAGGTGCTGTGGTCTCAGAAGCTGAGCTCAGGGATCACCGCCCAGCCGATGACCTACCTAGGGCCGGATGGACGCCAGTACGTCGCCGTGATCGCCGGGGTGGGCGGCGTCGCCAGCCAGGTGATGGGGGCCAAGAACGGCTTCCCGCCGCGCGGCGGCACGCTGTACGTCTTCTCCCTCGACGGCGTCTCGCCTGGCAGCGCCAAGGGCATGCTGGAGACGCAAGGCTCGGGCGCAGCGGGCGGCCACTACGGCGCGCCGGACTGACGCCATGCACCGGTTCGCGCCCTCACTGATGCTGCTCGCCGCGCTGGCCCTGACCGGCTGCGGCCCCTCGCAAGGCGGTGGTGCGACCGCCGCCGCGCCGCCTGTGACGCCGGGCGAGCAGGCGCTCAGCAGCGTCCCGCTCGGGCAGCCGCCCGGCGAGACGGTCTCGCCAGCGTCGGCGCTCGCCAACCCCTACGAGGGCGACGCCACGGCGGTGGCGGAGGGCAAGGCGCTGTTCGCCTCGATGAACTGCGTCTATTGCCACGGCGCCGCCGGCTCGGCGCTGATCGGTCCGGCGCTGAATGCGCACGGCTGGCGCTACGGCGGCGCGCCGGCGCAGCTCTACAATTCGATCCACGACGGCCGCCCGCAAGGCATGCCGGCCTGGGGCATGCGGCTGCCGCCGGACCAGATCTGGAAACTGGTGGCCTATCTCGAGAGCCTGGGCGGCGCCTCGCCGCCGGCGACAGCGAAGATGGCGGCGATCGGCGGCGATACGCCCTCGAGCACTGGCCCGCAGGTGAACGGCCAGGCGGCCACCGACGCCGCCCACGCGGCCCTGGTCGCCGGCGACGCCAGCAACGAGGCGCGCTGAGATGGCGGGCCTCGCCCAAGGCCCGATGGGCTACCTGCGCACCTTCGGCCCGCACGCCGACCCGGTGACCGCCCTGACCTGGGGCCTGATGATCATTTCCATTGCGGTGGTGGCGATCGTCACGGCGCTGGTCGCCCTGGGCGTCTTCGCCCGGCGCGCCCAACCAGGTCTCGACATGCCCGGGGTGCGGGAGGGCGCCAGCGGTCTGGGGTGGATCTACGTCGGCCTGACGCTAACCTGCATTACGCTGGCGGGCTCGCTGGTCTGGACACTTGACGTGCTGGCGGCGGTCGACTCGCCCCGCGAGAAGCCGGCCTTCACCTTGCAGGTCGCCGGCCACCAGTGGTGGTGGGAGGTGCGCTACGTCGGCGCCGCGCCTGGCGACGCCTTCAGCACCGCCAACGAGATCCACATCCCTGTCGGCCAGCCTGTGCTCGTGGAGCTGACCGGCGCGGACGTCATTCATTCCTTCTGGATCCCGGCGCTGGCCGGCAAGACCGACACCATCCCCGGCCGCACCAACCTCACCTGGCTGCAGGCCGACCGGCCAGGGGTCTACCGCGGCCAGTGCACCGAATACTGCGGCGCGCAGCACGCCCACATGGCCGCCTTCGTGGTCGCCGACACGCCGGCGGCGTTCGAGGCCTGGCGGCGGGGCCAACTGGCGCCCGCGCCGACGCCGGCATCGCCGCTGACGATGGCCGGCGCAAGGGTGTTCCAGGCTCACTGCAGCGCCTGCCACGCCGTGCGTGGCACGCAGGCGGACGGCATCGTCGGACCGGATCTGACCCATCTGATGAGCCGCCAGACCATCGCGGCCGGGGCGTTGCCGAATGACGGCGCCAGCCTCGCCGGCTGGGTGGCCAATCCCCAGGCGCTCAAACCCGAGGCCAAGATGCCGGCGAACAACCTCACCGGCCCGCAGCTGAACGCCGTCGTGGCCTATCTGGAAACCCTGCGATGAGCGCGACGCCATGACCGCCCTGGGCGATGCGCGACGGCCTCGGATCGTCGGCGAAACCGACGGCTTCCCCGGACCGCGACTGCAGAAGATCTGGGAGACCCGGCCCGGCCTGGTCGGCTGGTTCGCCACCGTCGACCACAAGGAGATCGGGCTTCGCTACATCGTGACCGCCTTTATCTTCCTGATCCTGGGCGGGCTCGAGGCCCTGGCGATGCGGCTGCAATTGGCCGGACCGGAGCGCCAACTGCTGACGCCGGAAGCCTACGACCAGCTGTTCACCATGCACGGCCTGACGATGATCTTTCTCTACGCCTCGCCGGTGCTGTCGGGTTTCAGCAACTACCTCTGGCCGTTGCTGCTGGGCGCGCGGGACATGGCCTTCCCGCGCCTGAACGCGCTCTCCTACTGGATCTATCTCGCCGCGGGGGTTTTCCTCTACGCCGGCTTCGTGGTCGGACGGGGCCCCAACGCCGGCTGGTTCAACTACGTCCCCTACGCCGCCAAGGCGTTCAATCCCGGCGTCAACATCGACATCTATGCGCTGGGCCTGATCCTGCTGGGGATCTCAACCACGGTCGGCGCCGCCAACTTCGTGGTCACCTTCCTGCGGCTGCGGGCGCCCGGCATGTCGGTCAACCGCGTGCCGATCCTGATCTGGGGGACGCTGACCGCCTCGGTCGCCAATCTCCTGGCCGTGCCGGCGGTGAGCCTTGCGTTCTTCCTGCTGTGGATGGACCGTCAGTTCGGGACCCACTTCTTCGATGCGCAGCAGGGCCAACCGCTGCTGTGGCAGCATCTGTTCTGGCTTTTCGGCCATCCCTGGGTCTACGCGATCGTGCTGCCGGCGATGGGCATGGTCTCGGACGGCCTGCCGACCTTCTGCCGCCGACCGCTGGTTGGCTACACGCCGGTCGCCCTCTCCACCGTCGCGACCATGGCGCTCGGCTTCGGCGTGTGGGTGCACCACATGTTCGCCACCGGGATTCCCAGCCTGGCTCTGTCGTTCTTCAGCGGCGCCTCGATCGTCATCACCGTGCCGAGCGCGGTGGCAGTGTTCGCCTGGACCGCGACGATCTGGACCGGAAGGCCGGTGATCACGACCGCCTTCCTGTTCTTCGCCAGCATGATCGTGCTGTTCGTGATCGGCGGGGTGTCGGGCTTCATGACCGGGGCCGCGCCGGTCGATTGGCAGCTGACCGACACCTACTTTGTGGTCGCCCATATCCACTACGTGCTCATCGGGATCAACGTCTTCCCGGTGGTCGGCGCGATCTACTACTGGTTCCCGAAGTTCACCGGCCGGCGCCTGAGCGAGACGCTCGGCTACTGGAACTTCTGGGTCATGTTCCTCGGCTTCAACCTGTGCTTCCTGCCGATGCACTGGCTTGGGCTCATGGGAATGCCGCGGCGCGTCTACACCTACCCCGCCGGCATGGGCTGGGACGCCAGCAACCTGGTAATATCCGTCGGCGCCTTCCTGTTTGCGCTCGGCGTCCTGCTGCTGCTGATCAACGTGGCTGTGAGCCTGAAACGCGGGCGGCTGGCCGGCGCAAATCCGTGGGATGCGCCGACGCTGGAGTGGTCGGTTCCATCGCCGCCGCCGCCCTACAACTTCGCGGTCATTCCCTCCGTCGCCAGCCGCCATCCGCTCTGGGAAGACGCGCTCGCAGGCTCGGGGCCGCGCTCGCGCCTGGACGAGGGCCTGCTGCTCGACGAGGGCCGCGAGACCATCGGCACCAGCACGCTGGACGGCGAACCGGACCTCATCCTGCAGATGCCGGGCGACACGCTGGCGCCATTCTGGCTCGCCGCGGGGCTCGCGATCGCCTTCGCGTCGGCGCTCCCGCACGCCTGGTGGGGCGTTGCCGCCGGCCTGGCAGTCTGCTCGGTCTCCCTGATCGCCTGGTTCAGGCCGCGTCGCATCCGCGGCGAGCCGGGCCAAAGGGAGCCGATCGATGCCTGAGGCGGTCGACACGCTCCCGCCGCTCCCGATCGGGGCCGCCGGCCGCAACAGCGTCGGCTGGGCCGGCATGCTTTGCCTGATCGCCACCGAGTCTTCGCTGTTCGCCTATCTGCTGTTTAGCTACTACTTCATGGCCCTGCAGCGCGGGCCCGCCTGGCTGCCGGAAGCCCATCCTTCCATGGCGCTCGCGGGGCCGGATACCGTCGTCCTGCTGGCGAGCAGCGCGGCGGTCTGGTGGGGCGAGGAGGGGGTCAAGCGGGGCCGCCGCGGCCAGCACCTGGCTGGCCTGGGCCTGGCGATCGCGCTTGGCGTGGTCTTCCTGGTCGTCCAGGCCCTGGAGTGGAAGGCCAAGAGCTACGGCCTCGACACCAGCGCCTACGGCTCGCTCTATTTCACCATCACCGGTTTCCACATGGCGCACGTGGTGGTCGGCCTTGGGGTCCTCGCCACCGTCTTCGCCTGGTCGCTGCTCGGCTACTTCAGTCCCCGTCACCACGCCCGGATGACCATCGCCTCGGTCTACTGGCATTTCGTCGATGTGGTCTGGCTGTTCGTCTTCACGACGTTCTATCTCAGCCCCTACGTGCTGACGTGAGCGCGGCGGCGGACCAGCCCCGGACCCGCGACGCCCTGCGAGCCGCCGCGCCGCTGCTCATCGCGCTTGGCTCGGGTCCGGCGGCCTGGGCGCTGCAGCTCATCGCCAGCTACGGCCTGGCGAGCTGGGCGTGCTATCCGCACGACGCGCCGCACCGGCGTGTTCCACTGCCCGGCTGGGGCGCCGAGCCGGCGATCCTGACCACCATCAACCTTGTCTGCCTTGGGCTCGACGCCGTCGGCCTGGCGGTCTGCGTCCTCGCCCTGCGCCGCGCGGCGCAGGGCGAGGAAGCGCTGAACATTCGCGTGGGATGGACACGCTTCCTCGCCGCCTGCGGCGCCCTCGCCTGCGCCGGCTTCGGCGCGGCCATCCTGGTGAGCGCGGTCTGCGTTTTCATGGTCCCCGCCTGCTGGAACATCCCCCCATGAACAGACTCACCACTGGCGCAGGGTTGGCGGCCGCCGTGCTCGCGGCCGGTCTTGGCGGTTGCACGCGCCAGCGCACGCCGCACTGGCCTGACTTTGGCGGCGACGCCACTCGCGGTGCGGTGATCGTCGGCCAGGTCCAATGCGGCGCCTGCCACGAGATCCCCGGCATTCCCGATGCCCATGGTCTCGTCGGCCCGCCACTGGCCGGCTTCGCACGCCGGACCATGGTCGCGGGCATGTTGCCCAACACCCCGGATGCGTTGGCGCATTGGCTGCGCGACCCGCAGTCGGTGACGCCGGGCAATGCCATGCCCGGCACCAACCTCACCGACCAGCAGGCGCGCGACGTCGCCGCCTATCTCTACACCTTGCGCTGAACGGCGATGCGACGCTCGCTGATCACTTTCGTCGCCGGAAGCGTCAGCGTGCTGGTGCTGCTGGGCGTCGGCGCGCTGGGTGTGGTGGGGCTGGGCGCGTTCGATGTGCGCGCCAGTTCGCCCCATTCGCCGCTCGTCGCCTGGGCGGCGCACACCACGATGATCCACGCCGCCGAGCACGGCGCCGCCAACGTCCATCCCCCGCCAGCGTTCACCCCGGCCGAGGTCGTCGCGGGCTTCCGAGACTATGACGAGGATTGCGTCGTCTGCCATGGCGCGCCTGGCGTCGCCCGCGCCCACTGGACCGACGGGCTGACGCCGTCACCCCCCTACCTGATCGACGCGCCGCGGCACTGGACGCCGGCGCAGCTCGACTGGATTATTTGCAATGGCGTCAAGATGACGGCGATGCCGTCCTGGAGCGCCACACGCTCGCCAGGGCAAATCTGGGACATCGTCGCCTTCCTCGAGGCGCAGCCCTACCTGACAACACGAGATTACGCCCAGCTGCGCGCCACGAAGCGCGCGCCCATCCCAACCCCGGGTTTGGCAACAACGGATCAATCTCCCAGGTAAGGGACGCCGCGCGCGCAAATCGCCGGCACACACGCCTGGGCCGTGAAGGCCGCTCTCCGCGAGCCCCTCAGCTTCGTTTCTCCGACGTCGGTTGTCCGCACTGGCTTGGGGTCCCGTGATTGGCGAGTGCAAAGGCTTGGTGCAACGATCCCCGGATCCTTTGGTCGTTCAGCCGCCCAGCGGCATTCGGCGGCGCTAAGCGGAGGGCGGTTGTCCCGCGTTCAGCAGCTGGGAAACAGCGGTAACCACCTGGGCCGGGGCGAAGGGCTTGGTGATAAGGACGCTGTTGGGCACCCCGTTGGCCGCCCAGTCCGACCCCGCGTCGCCGGTCATATAGACGACCGGGAGCGTCGGATTGAGCTCGCGACCGCGACGCGCGACCTCCCAGCCTGTGGGCGCACCCGCCCCGAGCCGGATGTCGGTCACCAACGCCGCATAACTCGTGACCGGGTCTTCGAGGGCGGCGAACGCCTGGTCCGCTGTCGGAGCGATTGTGACGCTGTAGCCTGCCTCTTCCAGGACCTCCTGAAGAAGCTCGTGGACGTGCGCCTCGTCTTCGACGACCAGCACGTCGATCGAATCCATATTCATGACCCCCACGCGCAAACCAAACAATTCTGCAGTGCAGTTTCGGTTCCACCAGATCGCAAATGCGGCCGAGCGCCGAAGTCGGGCTTAGCCCTACGATTGAACCATCGCCGACACGCGCCGGTCCGGAGCGGTCGAGTCTCTCCCGTGACGGCTCTCCTCCTGGGCCTGTCCGGTGAGCATCGACGAAGGGTGCGGGTTAGCCGGCAGGGTGAGACTGAGGGCCATTTTATCTCAATTGGCCCGGCTAGCTCCAAGGCGCCTTCTGTTCAGGGCCGGAAGGATCCCGTGCGGTCATAGGTCAGCCACACGGCCCTTCAAACGGCGCGACGCCACAGCCACGCGGCATGCTCGGGGTCGCGACTGTCAGCCCGGACGGGTCGGGGTGAACGACGTCGGTGCGGCGGCGACGGCATGGTTCACCAGGGGCCCGGCTGGGTGGCCCGCCACGAAGATGAGGGCTGACGCCAGGATCGCAACGCCGAGCACGGCCGGGACGATCCAGCCGTGGCTGCCGCGACGGGGCTCGTGCGTCCGGATCAGGACAGTGTTGTGAATCCCGTCTGCGCCGTCGGCGACTGCCGGCGGTGCTGGAGTTCTTTCAAGTGAAGGGGCCGCCATCGATGCCTCCGGGGCCGAGGGGCAGTTGAAGCCTCTCCAACTGTCTTTGTCCGCTCAACCTATATCACACTAGGAGATATGTACGCCCAAGTCCAGTGTTGAGCGACGAGGGCGGGATGGTTTGCTGGTCCGGCAAACCTACCATTCAGGCCATCGACCGGGCGCTAGACGGCCACTCCCAGCTTGCGCGCGACATAGGGCGTGAGCGGGGGCGCGATCGTCAGCGTGAGCAGGATGACCCACATGCCGATTTCGACGAGGCCATTGACGGGCGTCGTCAGGCGCGAGACCGCGGTCACCAGCAACACGGCGGGGATCGCTCCGGTTTCGCGCACGAAGGAGATGAACAACAGTTCGCGGACGCTGAGGCCGCGTGGGCTCTTGGGAAAAAGGCCGTAGACGCCGAGGGTGATGAACACCACCGCCGGCCGTATGACGAACATGAACGCCATAGCGACCGCGATGCCGATCGGGGCGTAGGCGATCAGTGCGCGCACATCGACGAGCGCGCCAACGAGAAGGAAGACGACCGGTTTGGCGACGCCGTCCATCACCTGGTAGAAGAAGTGCTCGACCGCCTTCATGTGCTCTTCGATGTGGAAGAGCAGCCCGGCGACGAACGCGGCCAGAAAGCCGCTGCCGCCGAAGGCGACCGCGCCCACGAACGCAACGATCGGCGTCACCAGGAAGTAGACCTGGTCGGCCCCGTAGTGCGCCTCGTGGGTACGCTTCAGGTGGGTCAACAGCCACAGCAGCAGGTAACCGCCGATCCCGAACAGCGCACCGAAACCGATCTGCTCCGCAAGGAAGAGAAAAGTTCCCTTGTTTACAAGCGCTTGATACGCGGTTGCGACCGTCAATCCGATCAACGAGAGCTTCAGGAACGCGGACGTCAGGAGTGTTCCGACGACGTCGTTCAGCGCGCTCTCGGCGACGACGATATCTTTGGTGTCGCGCCGCTTGAACTGCACGTCCTGAAGCACCGGGATGATCGCCGCCGGATCGGTGGACGCGAGGATTGCGCCGAGCAGGATCACCACCGCCGGGCCGATCACAATCCCCAGGGAAGCGCCCACGCCGCCCGTCACCCATGAGAAAGCGAATCCCGTCAGCAGGACCCCTGGGAACGCCAGCAGAGCGATCTTGGCGAACAGACGCACGAAATCCCGAAAGGGCATCTCGAGGCCGCCGCTGAACAGAATGATTGCCGCGCTGCCTGTGACGAGCGACGCCAGCACCGTGGGGCTGGCCACGATCGGCGCGAACAGGGTGCGCCCGGCGATGCCCAGGGCTATCGCCACCACGAACGAGGGCAACGCCGTTCCCCGCGTCGTGTGAAAGCTGGCGAAACTGCAAACTGCGAACAGGACGAGGGAAGCCAGGACCGGTGCGGTCGGCGCATCATCGAGCGACGCGAGGCGCTGCAGGATCTGGTGTCCCGCGCCATATGACAGGCCCGCGAAGCTGGCCACCGCCAGAACGAACCAGAGATAGGGGCGCAGTGGCGCCACCAACTTCATTGTGGACTCCGCCCCTATCCGAACCTGATCCGGCTAGCGATGCGCAATCCAGGAGTCGAGCCGAAGATTGAGATTGAACACTTCTTCCTTCACCCACTCGTAGAGCGTCTCGGGAGCGTCCGGCTGTTTGTCTATTTCCGCCATGCGGTCCTGCAGGGTCTGCCGTTGCATCTCGAGAAAGGTTAGCTCTCCGGCCGCGTCGACCTTCTCGCGATCGGTCCCCTTGGAGAGTGTCGATCTCGCGTCGAAGATCTTCAGGTTCGCTTGCGCGAGCATCATCTCGACCTCGTGGCGAACGACTTGCATGGACATTTGAACGGCCAAACCCTTCTGCGTCGGCGCTCGATGGAGCCGGGCGTCTCCGGCGCTGGCGACTGGGTTTTACCAAGCGCGTAAGAGCTGGCCAGTCGCTCGTTCCTCATACCCAGAACTTCTAGCTCGGTTCGCTTCCCGTCCCGAGCGGCCAAGTGCGCTACGCCGTGCGGCTAGAACCGGCAGCCTCGGAAACGACTGAAGGCCCCTGCAAACGACCTATGCGGCCGCGAGGTCTGGCTGTCGGTTCGGCCGGCTTTTTGAACGACATAGGCGACCGTCAGTAGATTCCGAGTCTGTTGGTAACGCGCTCTCTGCTCGAAACTGACGCGGAGCGGGTGCCGAATTGGCAATAGCGGGTGCCGAATTGGCAATGCTGGCTGAGCCGGTCAGACCGTCAGCGCACAGCCTTTGAAACCCAGGATATTGGGTGTGCCGAAAGCGGCGCGCCAGGAGAGCGTCATGCAAGGCGAACGACCGTTGACGAAACAAGCGCACACTGACGCCGGTGACGGTGTTGAGCGGACGGTCACCCAGGCGCGAGGCGGCGTCCGGCGCGGGATGACCAGGGTCCTGATGATCTCAACCCTGCTGGCGGTGATCGGCATCGGCGCCGTTTGGCTGCTCTACGCGCCTCGCTCCGAACCGTCGCACCCGGCACGAACCGCCGAGATCGCGTCCACGGCTCAGCCGAATTTGGTGAGAAGCCAGGCGTGGGACCAAGCCCACCTTGGCGCGGAGGGTCTGGTGAAGTGTAGCGCGTTGCGCAAGGTGCTCGATCGCACGGATGCGCTGCAAGGCGACGACCGGGGACCGATGGCTGCGTCGCAGAGGACCGCGCTTGTTGCTGAACTGGAGACAGCCAAGGCGATGCCGCCAGCGTCGCTTACGCCCTTTGAGTGCGGGATCCCGATTGGGTAACCGCAAGGTCCCGCAGAGGCCCCGTCAGGTCGCGGTCGAGGGCTTCGGCTGCAGCCTTTCGAGCAATCGTCCGATCGTCCCACCTTGGACCAGCACCGAGAACAGGACGATGATGTAGGTGGCCGTGAGGGCCGGTGATCGGGCTGCGCTTTCGGGAAGACCGAGCGCCAACGCCACCGAGATGCCACCCCTGAGCCCTCCCCAGATCAGCGTCGGCGCGGCCAGGCGCCCTAATGACAGAAATGGCCGTAGGCCGGCCAGAGGGATGAGCACTGAAAGGCCGCGGCCGGCCAGGGCCAGCGGAATTGCGATGATGCCGGCCAGGATCATCCGCGGATCGAACGGGATGGTCACGACGACGAGGCCGATCAGCAAGAAGAGCACCGCGTTGAGAATATCGTCGATCAAGGACCAAAACTTGAGCAGGTAGTCCCGAGTGTCTTCGCTCATGGCGTGCTTGACGCCGTGATTGCCGATCAGGAGTCCGGCGACGGCCATGGCGACCGGGCCGCTCACGTGCAGCCGGTGCGCCAGCGCGTAGCCGCCCATGACGACGGCCAGGCTGAGCATGACCTCGACATTGTACTCATCGATTGAGTGCATCGCCCAGTAGGCCAGCCAGCCGACGGCCAAGCCGAGGAGTACGCCGCCGACCGCCTGCAGGGCGAACAGTTGCAGGGCGTGGCCGAACGAAAACGGCGCGCCGCCGAGGGCTGTCTCGAGGATGATCGTGAAGATGACAACGCCGACGCCATCGTTGAACAGGCTCTCGCCAGCAATGGTGGCCTTCAAGGTCGGCGTCACGCGGGCGGTCCTGAGCACGCTCATGACGGCGACCGGATCCGTGGGGCTGATCAGGGCGCCGAAGACCAGACACCAGACAAGCGGGACGGTCAGGCCGAGCGCTCCAGTCAGCAGGTAGAAGCCGCCACCGATCAAGACCGTCGAGAGCGCGACGCCGCCGGTGCTGAGGGCGAGGATCGGCCACCGGCCGCGGCGCATTTCGTCCCAGTTTACGTGTAGCGCCCCGGCGAAGAGCAGGAAGGAGAGCATTCCATCCATCAGCGTCGCGTGGAAATCGAGGCTGTCGATGAAGCGCATGACACTGGGGCCAAGGTCGTTGCCCGGCACAAGATGGTCGATGCCGATCACGGCGAGCGAGGCGATCGCCCCCATGCCGGTGAGGCCGACCGACTGAGGCAGGCGCAGAAATCTCTGGTTCAGATAGCCCAGCGCTGCGGCCAGGACGATCAGGATCGCCGCGGCGTCGAACGGCGTGACGTGCAGGCCCGCGTTCACGGCCTGGTCGCGGATGCGGCGAGGGACAGTCGGAACGCCAGGCCGGCGGCTGGCGCTGAGACCACTTGCGTCCCTTGGCTCCGCAGGAGTTCTGCGATCGCGAGGGCGCGCCGCTGCGGTAGCAAAGGATGGGTGGGCGCGCTTGCCGCCGCGTTCGGCAATCCCGGGACGGCCAGCGATGGGCTGTTCCAACGTTGCGCCGCCCAGGCCGAGGTGAGGACTGCTTGATACGAGGCCCGATCGAGCACGTCCGACCCGTCGGCGAACCGGATCAATGGAAGCGGCTGGAACGGAGGCACGACGGTGATCCGCCAGTCCGGAGCGGCGGCGAGCGCGCGTCGCTCCAGCGCCTGATAGGTTTCCAGGTCGGCGCCAGGCGCACCGACCGCCGTCGCCGTGGCCCGCCTGTGATCCCGATCCAGCGTGACCTGGTCGGTTGAGACGCCGGCGGCCAGGGCCACCGCCATGGCGACGCGATCGCCGGCAGCCTTGGCCGCCGCAGCGGATTCAGTCGCCGCCTGCAATTGCCCGCGCTGGGCGTCGAGACTGTTCGAATTCTGCGCCAGCACGACCTGATCGACCTGAAGCGCCACGGGACGCCCGAGTTTCCGTTCGAGATCGGCCCGAAGAACGCTGTTGCTGGCGACCTTGGAGCGTGGCGCGACAATCACCGAGCGGACGGCGAGGGGTTTTGCGTCGAAGTCGACCGTGAGCTGGGTGACGCGGGAGGCCGCCCCGAACCGGTCGGAAAGAAAACTCCGGACCTCGGCGACGGTGACCGCCTCTTCGGCGATGTTGCTGAGCGATATTGCAAGCGGCACCGCGAGCACGATGAAAACCGAGATAAGCAGGACGGTCTGGATCCAGCCCTGGTGGCTGGAGAGCGACCGGCCGAAGCCAAAGAGGCGGGCCATGACGGTCGCCGCCAGAGCGATGGTCACGAAGTTGGTGACGAACAGCGCGAGCGCGCCGCCGAAGACCGGCACGTTCCAGGTGGCCACGCCGTATCCGACCACCGCAAGGGGAGGCATCAACGCGGTGGCGATGGCGACGCCGACGATCGTTCCGCCGCGGCCCTTGATGATCGCATAGGCGCCCGCCAGCGCGGCGAAAAGGGCGATGAGCAAGTCGAAGAGATTGGGCCGGGTGCGGGAGAGGATCTCGGCCGTCACCTCCTTGAGCGGTGAGAAGACCACGATCAGCCAGGTGAAGGCGACTGCGAGAACCGACCCGATGGCAAGCGCCGCCAGCGACCGCCGCAGTTCGGAAAAATCGAAGGTCGCCAGCGAGAACCCAAAGCCCAGGATAGGGTTCATCAGAGGGGAAATCAGCATGGCGCCGATCACGACGGCGGGCGACGAGATCAACAGGCCGAGCACGGCAATGCCCGCCGACATCAGGATCATGAACGCGTAGCGAGGCGACCACCCGCTTTCCGCCGTGATCGTCGCCATCACCTGTTGATGATCGATGTCCGCCGTGAAGGCGCGCCGCAACCGTAGTTTCGCATTCGATATGGAGAAGCGACGGGGCGGTATCGGGGGGAAGGCTTCGGATCGATCTCCAGACATGTCGCGCGCCCCACCGTTCCGGGGCGCGAAACTCTCGCCCCCGCGATCGTCGTGCAAGGCGCCGGCGAATCCAATCGCTGCGCCCTGCGCTGGGAGCGCCGAGGCGGAGCGACAAGCTCGCCCGCTTACGCGCGGACGAGCTTCAGAGCCTGCCACGACATGCAGCAGCCAAGCCGCTCAGGCTAGCGGTCGAGTTTGATCGCTACCCCAGAGCCGCCAAGCGACAGCTTGAGGCCGGCAGAGGTCGAGTGAGCGCGGATCTCGACGCCCTTGTCGTTCTTCATGTCGATCTCGCCGGCGCCCGCGCCCGCGGTCGCCGAGGCTTCCACGGCGGCATAGGCGCCTTCGATGTCGCTCGGACGGCGCAGGTTATAGACTTGGCCGACGGCGTCGTAGCTGTTCGCGCCGATCGCGCCGATCGAGAGCCCGTTCACCTTCAATCCGTAGCGATGGCCACGGTAGTGCATTCGTCCGCTGCCCCAGTTCACGCCGCCGATGAACGCGACCGATCCACCATGGAAACTGATGTTGGCGTCCGGCTCCGGCTGAGCGAAAGCTGACGACGATAATGCGCCTGTCAAAACGACCGCAATGGCCGCGCCGCGGCTGAAAGCAAATTTGTTCATGGGAAGGGCCTCCGGCCCAATCAGATGCAGCGGCTTGCCGCGCCTGGCGTCTCGCGGCAGGCTCGAAGCACGCACCCAACTAACGGCCCGTCCAAGGGATCGTTCCGCGTTTGGCAGCTGTGGCCGAGCCAGTCCGCGATTGTCCATCCACCCTTCTCGGCGTCTGCTCGATGTTGAAAATGCGGCTGCAGAGGCTGTGTCGGCCCCGGATTCCGGCGAAGGCGGGTGCGGGCCATCGCCGGTCCCGAACCCCAGCCCGCGCGGCTCGGTAGTTTCCGATTCTATCTTGGCCAGCGCCAGGCCGTATGGCTGCCGGTCTGCACGCTCGGCGGGACGCGCCCCCACGGGCCCGAGCCTCGCGCGCGCCTACCAGGAGGATACATGCGGCCCCTCATTGTGGGTAATTGGAAGATGAATGGCCTGGCCCCTCAGCTCCGGCAAATAGAGGCGCTTTCCGTCTCGGTGCTCGCGTCGCGACCGCTGGCGGACGTCCTGGTCTGTCTTCCCGCGACCTTGATCGAACGCGCGAACCGCGTCGCGGCCGGACGGATCGGCATCGGCGGCGAGGATTGCCACGTGGACAGGGCCGGCCCATTCACCGGCGATGTCAGCGCCGAGATGCTGAAGGACGCCGGCGCGTCGGCGGTGATCGTCGGGCATTCGGAGCGGCGGCAAGGTCATGGCGAAACGGACGCCATCGTGCTTGCCAAGGCCCGGGCTGCACGCCGCGCCGAGCTGCTGGCGATCATCTGCATCGGTGAGACGATGTCGGAGCGAAGCGATGGCAGGGCCCTGTCCGTGTGTGGCGAACAAATCGCGCGCGGCGTGCCGGAGGACGCCACCTCAACTTCCGTCGTGATCGGTTATGAACCGCTTTGGGCGATCGGGACGGGCGTTATGCCGAGCGCTGAACAGATCGCACAGGCGCACGCCCATATTCGCCAATGCCTTTCCGCCCGGATGGGCTGCGAGGGCAGGCGGGTCCGCATACTCTATGGTGGATCGGTCACCCCCGCGAATGCCGTTGAGATCCTGGCAACGCCCGATGTCGACGGTGCGCTGGTCGGCGGCGCGAGCCTGAAGGCCGAGACGTTTGAAGCCATCGTTGTGGCGGCGGCGGCGACGCCTTGGTCGGCGTGTCGCACACCCTGGGAGCAGGCCGAAAGCCGCAGCGCCTGGTGAGGCCGGCAGACCCCCGCATTCTGGCGATCAACGCCGGCTCGTCGAGCATCAAGTTCACGCTCTTCCAGGGCGACGAACCTGTCCGGCGTTTGTTCCAGGGCGCGATCGAGCAGATCGGACAACCGGGCGCCACGCTCCGCACGAAGTCGGGCGACACGGCAAACGCGTCGTCCCAGCCCATCGCGGCGGCGAACCATGCGCAAGCCGCCGAGGCGCTGATCGACTGGATCGAAGGGCGCTGCGGGGGCGACGGACCTACAGCGATCGGGCATCGGGTGGTTCACGGCGGCGCCGCCTTTACCCAGCCGCAAACGATCTCCCCTCGGATGGTCGCGGCGTTGCGCCAGCTGAGAGCGTTCGATCCACAGCATCTGCCAGAGGAAATCGGGCTGATCGAGGCGTTTCATCGCCGATTTCCTGGGCTGCCGCAGGTGGCGTGCTTCGACACCGCTTTTCATCACGACATGCCGCAGGTGGCCCGCCTGCTGGCGATCCCGCGCCGCTACGAAGCGCAGGGCGTGCGGCGATATGGGTTTCATGGGCTGTCGTTCGAATATCTCATGGGCGAACTCGCGCGCCTGGACGGCGCCCCGGCCGCGAGAGGCAAGGTCATCCTGGCCCATCTCGGGAGCGGCGCCAGTCTGGCCGCGGTGCGGGAGGGGCAGTCGATCGACACCAGCATGGGGCTTACGCCGGCGGCCGGGGTGCCGATGAGCACCCGCTCCGGCGATCTGGATCCAGGACTGGTCTCGTATCTCGCGCGGACCGAGAGGATGAGCGCCAGGCGGTTCGGCGAGATGGTGAACTTCCAGTCGGGACTGCTCGGCGTGTCGGAGACCAGCGCCGACATGCAGGTCTTGCTCGACCGGGAGGCGGAAGATGTGCGGGCCGCCGAGGCCGTCGCCTTGTTCTGCTACCAGGTGAAGAAATGGATCGGCGCCTTCGCCGCGGCGCTCGGCGGCGTCGACACGCTGATCTTCGCCGGCGGCATCGGCGAGAATGCGCCGAAAATCCGCGCGCGAATCTGCGAGGGACTCGGCTTCCTGGGCATCGACCTGGACCTGGGCCGTAACGCGGCCTCCGACGCGACGGTCTCTTCGGGCCGCGGCCGGGTCAAGGTTCGGGTGGTGCGCACTGACGAGGAGATCGTCATCGCGCGGGCTGTCCTCGCCATCCTCGGCGCGAAGCTGCCGGCCTAGACCAAGTCGCGGACTGGCAGCGGTCCCGGAGCGGCGTTCCAAAGCTCAATCACCCGCACCTCGGGGTGATGGGGATCGTGCGCCAGGATGCTCAGGGACGCGGGGGCGAGCGCGAAATGCTGCCCGTCCAGGACTGGGAGGCCGATCCATCTCGCCGCCAGCACACTTCCGAACTGTCCGTGCGAAAACAACGCAACGGCCCCGCGCACGGTTTGCAGACCGGCCAACAAGCGGTCGGCGCGGGCGCAGACCTCCGCGGGCGTTTCCCCGTTCGGACATCCATCGCGAAACAGGTTCCACCCGGCGCGGTGCTTGCGAATGTCAACCGAGCGCTGACCGTCATAGTCGCCATAGTCCCACTCGCTCAGGCCCGGCTCGACCTCGGCCGCCGGCCCCAGCCCCGCCAACTCGCAGGTTCGTCGCGCCCGCGCCGCCGGGCTGGTCAGCACGCGTGAAAACGGGATCTCGCAGAGCCACGGCGAGAGGGCGCGGGCACCGTCTTCGCCGAGCCTTGTCAACGGAATGTCCGTACGCCCCGTATGCTGGCCGGTGAGCGACCATGCGGTCTCGCCATGCCGGATGAAGTAGAGTCTGAGCGGCCCTGCCGGACCATCCGTGTCGGGCTCGTGGCTCACGACCTTTCCATCGCGGCGTCGTACTCGCCGCGTCGCGCAGCCTGGTTGCACCGCGCCCGGTGGCTCAGAGCTTTCTGCGCCGCCGGGACGTTGGCCGCCTGGCCGCGCCAGAGTTCCAGGGCCGGCTGCTGGAGGGCGCGACCGAACGAGAACGATAGCGCCCAGGGCGGCGGCGACCCGGCCGCCCTGAATCTGAGGTGCATGGCGTTCAGTCGTGCGGACGCCAACGCGGCGGATTGGCCTCCGGACAGGAATGCAATCCCAAGGACCGCGGCCGGCACGACGCGCAACAGGGAATCAACCGTAGCGCCCGCCGCCTGCGCCGCTGTCGGCTGCTCGGGGGAGGCTAGGCCCGCAAGCACCATGTTGGGCTTCAACAGCATGCCTTCGAGCGTCACGCGCTGAAGATGCAGTTGTTCGAAGACGCTGCGAAGCACCGCCTCTGTGGCCCGGCGGCACGCCTCCAGCGGGTGGTCGCCCTTCATGAGCACTTCCGGCTCGACGATCGGGACCAGTCCGGCTTCCTGGGCGAGGGCGGCATAGCGGGCGAGCGCCTCGGCGTTGGCGCTGATGCATCCTGGGCTCGGAATGCCGTCGCCCAGGGCGATCACCGCGCGCCACTTGGCGAACCGGGCGCCCAGGCGGACGTACTCCTGCAGGCGGCCGCGCAGGCCATCCAGCCCCTCGGTGATCCTCTCGCCAGGATGCCCCGCCAGCGCCTTGGCGCCGAGGTCGACCTTGATGCCGGGCACGATGCCCGCATCGCGCAGGACCTCGACGAACGGTTTGCCGTCCGTGGTCCGTTGGCGGATCGTCTCGTCATAGAGGATCGCGCCGCTGATGCTCTCCCCGAGGCCAGTTGTCGTCACGAGCAGTTCGCGGTAGTCGCGTCGCGCCGCCTCGGTCTGGGGAATGCCCAGCTTGGCGAAGCGCCGGTTGCAGGTTGGCGTGCTCTCGTCCATCGCCAGCAGGCCTTTGTCGCCAGCGAGCAGTTTCGCGGCGATATCCCCGAGCGACTGTGCGTTCACGGACTAATCACCCCACTTCCAGGCGCAGATTTCCGGAAGGTCCTGACCGTGGGCGTCGATGTAGTGCTTATGCTCGATGAGCTTGTCCCGCATGATCTGCTTTAGGTAATCGCCCTTGCTGCCCAGATGCGGCAGCCGGTCGACGACGTCCTGAACCAGATGGAAGCGATCGAGGTCGTTCTGCACCCGCATGTCGAACGCGGTCGTGATGGTGCCTTCCTCCTTGTAGCCGCGGACGTGAAGATTGCGGTTGGTCCGGCGGTAGGTCAGCCGGTGGACCAGCGATGGATAGCCGTGGAAGCCGAAGACAATGTGCTTGTCCTTCGTGAACAGCGAGTCGTAGTCCTCTTCGCTCAAGCCATGGGGGTGCTCGCTCGCCGACTGAAGCTTCATGAGATCGACGACGTTGACCACGCGAATCTTCAGTTCGGGCAGATGCGTTCGAAGAATCGAGACCGCGGCCAGAACCTCGAGGGTGGGGGTGTCGCCGCAGCAGGCCATCACGATGTCCGGCTCGCTGTCCTGATCGTTGCTCGCCCACTGCCAGATGCCGATGCCTTCGGTGCAATGGACCACGGCCGCATCCATGGTCAGCCACTGCGGCAGCGCGTGCTTGCCGGCAACCACCACGTTCACGTAGTCGCGGCTGCGCAGACAGTGATCGAACACCGACAACAGGCAGTTGGCGTCAGGCGGCAGATAGACCCGCACGACGTCGGCTTTCTTGTTGATTACGT
>Ga0302314_10003371_pt1 | contig 29480 bp, 23 predicted proteins | sample III_Palsa_N2_3_FD_200533 | JGI IMG/M metagenome (GOLD analysis project Ga0302314, IMG submission 200533) | Peat permafrost microbial communities from Stordalen Mire near Abisko, Sweden - III_Palsa_N2_3 | ecosystem: Environmental > Terrestrial > Soil > Palsa > Peat permafrost | place: Sweden...
CCTGGATGACCGTCGACCCCTACATGCGCGGGCGGATGAACGACGTGCGCAGCTACGTGCCGCCGTTCCAGATCGGCGAGGCGCTGCAAGGCGGCGCGGTGGGCGAAGTGATCGCCTCGAACGATCCTTCGTTGAAGGCGGGCGATCTGGTGCAGAGCTTCCTCGGCTGGCGCGAGGCGTTCAACGCCCCGGCCGGCGCGGTCCAGAAGCTGGAGACGCACGGCCTGCCGCCCCAAGCCTTCCTGGGCGTGGCCGGCATGCCGGGGATGACGGCCTACGTCGGCCTGCTCAAGACCGCCGCGCTCAAGGACGGCGACGTGGTGTTCGTCTCGGCCGCCGCCGGCGCGGTGGGCCAGATCGTCTGCCAGATCGCCAAGCTTAAGGGCCACACCGTGATCGGCTCAGCCGGCGGGCCGGAAAAGATCGCCTGGCTCAAGGAGATCGGCGTCGACCACGTCATCGACTACAAGGCCGAGAAGGACCTCACTGCCGCCCTGATGCGGGCCGCGCCCGATGGAATCGACGTCTATTTCGAGAACGTCGGCGGCGCACACCTCGAAGCGGCGTTGATGGCCGCCCGCCCATTCGGCCGCTTCGCCCTGTGCGGCATGATCTCGCAGTACAACGCCACGGATATGGGGCCCGGCGTGCGCGGGTTGATCATGGCGGTGGGCAAACAGCTGCGTCTGGAGGGCTTCATCGTCTCCAGCCACGCCGACATGCAGCCGGCCTTTATTCGCGACATGTCGACATGGATCGGCGAGGGCAAGATCAAGTGGCAGGAAACCATCGAAGATGGCGTCGAGAACGCCCCAGCCGCGTTCCTGAAGCTGTTCAAGGGCGAGAACCTCGGGAAGATGCTCGTCAAGCTCGCCTGAGGCCGCTTCCCCCCGCCATCGGCAGGCTCTAGAGAGCGGCGTGGCCCGCCTGTTCAAAGCCTATGTCGTCGTCCGCTGGAGCGCGGCGTCCAAGCCCACCACGGGCGGGGACTCCGTGTGGATCGGCGTGCTCAAGCCCGATGTGCGCTTCCGCCTGGCGTTCGAGGCGCACAATCCGCCGACGCGCGCCCAGGCCGAGGCCCTGCTCGGCCAGGTCCTCGAGGACCGCGCCAAGCGGCGCGAACGGACCCTGGTCGGCTTCGATTTCCCGCTCGGCTTCCCGCGCGGTCTGGCCGCGGGGCTGAAACTCTCCGGCGACGCGCCCTGGTTGGCCGTCTGGGATCAGATGAACCGGATGGTCAAGGACAAGGCTGACAACACCAACAACCGCTTTGGCGTCGGCTCGGAAATCAACCGTCGGCTGACCGGCGGACCGTTCCCGTTCTGGGGCTGTCCGCCCAGGGACACGCTCACGACTCTGCAGCCCAAGCGCGGGCGCGACCACGGCCCGGACGACGTTCCCGAGTTCCGGCATGTGGAACTGGCTGAGAAGTCCGGCCACCCGGTCTGGAAGCTCTACTATAATGGCGCGGTCGGCGGCCTCGGCATCCTCGGCATGCCGATGGTGCGGCGCCTGGCGGCGGCGCGCGGCGAGGCGTTCCGCGTCTGGCCATTCCAGACCGGCTGGAAGGCGCTCGCCGAGTCCGACCTTGCCGGCGTCGACGTGCTAGCGGCCGAGGTGACCACGGCGGGAGTCAAACCCGCGCCCCAACCGGGCGAGCTGAAAGAGACGGCCCAGGTGCGCGCCCTGGCCGAGCATCTGGCGCGCCTCGACGAGACCGGCAAGCTCGGCGCGCAGTTCGGCCACGCCAAGGGGACCGGCGCGATGGTGATCAAGGACGTGGAGACCGAAGAAGGGTGGGTCCTCGGGGCATGATCCTGCGACGTCTTGCCAGCGGCGTTGCTGCTCTAGCCATTTCGGCCGTTCCGGCCCTCGCTGCCGACCCCGAGGTCCTCTACCGCGGCGCGACCCTGATCGACGTCGCCGCCGGCAAGGCCCTGCCGGACATGGCCGTCCTCACCCGTGGCGAGATCATTGAGGCTGTCGCCCCGGCCGCTGGGTTCGCGCCGCCGGCCGGCGCCCAGATCATCGACGTCGCCGGCCTCTATGTGACGCCTGGCCTCGTCAACTCGCACGTCCACCTTTCGACGCCGCCGAACCGTCCCTACGCCGAAGCCATGATGCGCCGCGACCTCTACGGCGGCGTGACGACGGTGCGCGACATGGCCGACGACCTTCGCCAGCTGGCCGACATTGCCCGCGCGTCGCGTGTGGGCGAGATTCCGGGTCCGGACATCTACTACGCCGCGCTCATGGCGGGTCCGGAGTTCTTCGAAGACCCGCGCACTCATGCGGTGACGCAGGGGGCGGTGGCCGGCCAGACGCCTTGGATGCAGGCGGTGACCGAAACCACCGACATGCCGCTGGCCGTGGCCCGCGCCGCCGGCACAGGCGCGACCGCCATCAAGATCTACGCCGACCTGCCGGCCGACCTCGTCGCCAAGATCACAGCCGAAGCCCATCGTCAGGGCCTCAAGGTCTGGACCCACGCAGCGATCTTCCCCGCATCGCCGGCCGAGGTGCTCGACGCCGGCGTCGATTCCGTCTCGCACGTCTGCATGTTGGCCTATCAGGCGTCCACGACAATGCCCCACGCCTATCACCACCGCGCGGGCGTGGACGAAGCGAAGTTTGCCAATGGCGTCGACCCGAGCGTGCAGCAGCTCTTCGAGCGCATTCACGACCGTCACGTCGTGCTCGACGCCACACTGTGGGTCTATGATGAAATGGCCCAGGAGCACGCCGCCGACCCGTCTGGACCGGCGCCCTATTGCTCGCTGCCGCTGGCGGTCCGGCTCACCCACGCCGCCTGGCAGGCGGGCGACCTCATCGCGACCGGAACCGACGGCTTCGGGCCTTACGCCGACCCCTGGCCAGCCCTCGACGACGAGATGATCCTGCTGCAGGACAAGGCCGGCCTGCCAGCGGTCGATGTCTTGCGCGCGGCCACGCTCACCGGCGCGCTCGTGGTCGGACAGCAGGCCGAGATCGGAGCGATCGCGCCCGGAAAACTGGCCAACCTCGTCTTCGTCAAGGAAGATCCCCTCAAAGATGTGCGCGCCTTTCGTTCGGTCGTGCTCACCGTGAAGCGCGGCAAGGACTTTTGGCGCAAGGACTTCCGGCCGGTGACGGCGGAGGAGGCCAAGGGGGCGGAATGACCGGTGAACTATCCAGGCGCGGCGTCCTCGCCGCCGGCGGTCTGACGGCGGCCGCGCCGCTCACGGCCCGGAGCGAGGTCCGGCGGCCGCTGATCGTCAACGCCCTTGGCGGCGTCGAGGACCCAAATCTCGGCTTGGCTCGCCAGGGCGGCCCAGCTGACACCGATGCGCCGGACGTCGACGCCCGCGCCATCGCCGATGCGAAGGCGTCCGGCCTGACGGCTGTGAACGTCACACTCGGCTACGTCGCCGGACCGCAGGACCCCTACGACTACACGCTCAAGACCATCGCCGAATGGGATGCGATCCTGAAGGCCCATCCGGACAGTCTTCTCAAGGTGGAGCGCGCCGCCGACATCCTGCGGGGCCGCGACGAAGGCCGCATCGGGATCATCTACGGCTTTCAGAATGCGGTGCAGATCGGAACGAACCTCGACCGTGTCGACGAGTTCGGACGGCGGGGCGTGCGCGTCATCCAGCTGACCTACAATCCGGCCAATCCGCTCGGCGACGGCTCGATGGCACCGGAGAACCGCGGCCTGACGGCATTCGGTCGCGAGGTGGTGGCGCGGCTGAACCGGCAGCGGATCATGGTCGACCTCTCGCATAGCGGCGAGCGCACCTGCCTGGACGCCATCGCCGTCTCCAAGGCGCCGATCTCGATCAACCACACCGGCTGTCGCGCCCTCGCCGATCTGCCGCGCAACAAGACCGACGCCGAATTGCGGGGGGTGGCGGAAAAGGGCGGGTTCGTGGGCGTCTTCTTCATGCCGTTCCTCAACGTCTCCGGCCATGCCCACGCCGAGGACGTGGTCGCCCACATCGACCACGCGGTAGGCGTCTGTGGCGAGGATCATGTGGGCATCGGCACCGATGGCAGCGTGACCGCGATCGACGATTTGGCCGCCTATCAGGCCAGCCTCGCCCGCGAGGTGGCCGAACGCGCCAAGGCCGGCATCGGGGCTAAGGGCGAGCGGGCCGACACCTATCCGTTCGTGGTCGACCTGCGCGGCGTCGAGCAATTCCGCAAGCTGGCCACGCTTTTGCGGGCCAAGGGCTATTCCGAGCGGCGGATCGAAAAGATCCTCGGGCTCAACTTCGTGCGCTTCGCCCGCGACGTCTGGGGCGCCTAGTCGCTACTTCGCGGCGGCCTGCAGCAGCGCTTCCGCATCGTCGTTGTCGATCGGGTCGGCATGCTTGGCGCGGATCACACCTTTGGCGTCGATGGCGTAGGTCTCCGGCACGCCGGTGACGCCAAAGTCGATTCCCGCCGTCCCCTCCGGATCCTCCAACCTCACCGCATAGGGATCGCCCAGGCGCGCGAGAAACCCGCGCGTCGCGTCGGGGGTGTCCTTGTAGGCGACCCCAACGATGCGCACTCCCTCGTACTTGAGCGCCATCAAGGTCGGGGATTCCTGGGCGCAGGGCGCACACCAGGAGGCGTAGAAGTTGACCAGGGCCGGACCCTTGACGGCGGTGCGCAGGGACAAGCGTCCATGACCATCGAGATCTCCGAGCTGGAGATCCGGCACGGGCTTGCCGACCATGGCCATAGGCGTGACGTGCGGATTGCCGTTCAAAGCCCAGACCGCGAAGAGGATCACGGCGACGACGAGAGCCGCCAGCGGCGCAAGGGCGGCGAGACGCCTCATCCCTTCTCCAGACGCTCGAGCGCCCGCTTGGCGGCCCGGGCGCGCAGAATGGTGTCGAGGATCATCCAGGCAAAGGCGACCGCACTCGCGCCATAGGCTCCGACGACGAAGAGCGCGTACTTGCCGGTCACGTCAGTGCGCCGCCCGGAGCGCCAGGCCGGCGGCTCGACGCGCCCGCACTTCAGCCCGCGTGCGCGTCAGCCATAGAGCCCCGAAGGCCGCGGAATAGCCGGCGCCCATCAGGAACAGCGGCCATAGATAGATCGGCGCGACCAACGGCCCGCCGGCGCGGAAGATCGACTCGCCCTGGTGCAAGGTGTTCCACCAGTCGACCGAGAACTTGATGATCGGCAGGTTCACCAGGCCGACCAGGGCCAGGATCTCCGCCGCGCGGGCGGCCTTGGCTTCGTCCTCGATGCTGGCGCGCAGGGCGATGTAGCCAAGGAACAGGAGGAACAGGACCAGCACCGAGACGAGGCGTGAATCGCCCCAGGCCCACCACGTCCCCCACATCGGTTTGCCCCACAGCGACCCGGTCACCAGGGCGGCGGCGGTGAAGGCCGCCCCAAGCGGCGCGGCGGCTCGGGCGGCGGCGTCAGCCACAGCGTGACGGAAGACCAACGAGGTAAAGCTCGCCCCGCCGAGGCAGGCGTAGGCCAGCATGGCTGTCCAGGCGGCCGGCACATGGACGAACATGATCAGTACGGTCTCGCCCTGCTGGTAGTCGGGCGGGACCCGAAGGCCGAGGCTGAGGCCGACGCCGATCAGTCCGGCGGCCAACAGGCCCAGGGCCGGCGCCAGCCAGCGCGAGACGGCCATGAAGCGATGGGGATTGGCCAGGACGGTGATCATATTTGACGGCCGTCTATACCATCCGCTTCAGTCCAGCGAGGCCCGGATGGGCGGGCGAAGGAGGAGCCAGGATGGCGATCAAGATCATCTATTGCCTGAGGCGGAAGCCCCGGATCAGCCGCGAGGAATTCCAGCGCTACTGGCTGGAGGATCATGGGCCGATGGTGAAGGCCCGCGCCGAGGCCATCGGCATGCGCCGGTACGTTCAGAGTCACACCGTCGAGACGCCGATGAACGCCGCCCTGGCCGGCGCCCGCGGCGGCCTGGACGGCTATGACGGGGTCATGGAAGGCTGGTGGGACAGCGAGGCGGAAGCGCTGGCGGCGCTCTCGACGCCCGATGGCCAGGCCGCCGCCCGCGATCTCCTCGACGATGAGGGCAAGTTCATCGATTTCGATCGTTCGCCGATCTTCATGACCCGCGAACATGTGATCTACTGAACGACGGCGTTTCAGCGTGTCATGCTCGGCATGGTGTCGAAGGCGCGCTGCTGCTCTGGCGACAGCTGGGCGTAGAAAGTGCGGGTGGCCGCGATCTTGGCCATGATCTCGGCGCGCATGCGGTCCAGGCGCACGACCAGGGCGTCGAGTCGCTGCGGCGTCGGCAGACCAGCCTCGCGCTGCGCCGCGGCCCGCAGAGCCTCGGCTTCGCCGGGCCGCGACTGCATGGCGGCGACGAAAGCCTGGAGGGCCGTCTCCTGATCGGGGCGCAGCTTGAGGGTCTGACGCAATCGATCGGACTGATCGGCCGGAGTTGGAGGCGCTGGCGGTTGATATGACGGCGGCGGGGGTGGCGGTGGCGCGCCCTGGGCCAGGACCGAGCCGGCCATGACCAGACTTGCGGCGGAAACGACAAGCGTGCGGGAGAGCTTCGACATTCAGGGTCTTCCTTCGAATGGTCTCGACGATATAGGGCGTCGGAAACGCCGCCCAGCCTGAACTGGACGTCTGCGGAGCCGCCGTGACCGATCTGGCCATTTTCTATGAGCACCCGGACTGGCTGCGACCCTTGTTCGCGGCTCTGGATCGCCGTGGCGTCGACTATCTCGCCATCCACGCCGACGGCCATGTCTTCGACCCCGAAGGGGGCGCCCCGCCCGCGCCGCTGATTTTCAATCGCATCGCCATGTCCAGCTTCCTGCGCCAGGCCGATCACCCGATTTTCTACGCTCGAAGCCTCCTCGCCCAGTGGGCCGACGAGGGCGCGCGCGTGATCAATGGGCCCGAGGCCATGGCGGTCGACGCCTCCAAGGCGCGACAGCTGTCGCTCATCGCCAGCCTCGGCTACGCCATTCCCAAGACGCGAGCAGCGCACCGCCCCGCCGACCTCGTCGCGGCCGCAGCCGACCTTGCCTTCCCCATCGTCGTGAAAGCCAACATCGGCGGGTCCGGCGCTGGGATCGTCCGTTTCGACAGCCTCGAGGCGCTGGCCGCCACCGTCGACGACGGTCTCGTTCCCGAAAGCATCGACCGGGTCTGGCTGGCCCAGGAATATGCGCCGGTGCGCGGCGGCCAGATCACCCGTCTGGAGACCCTGGGCGGCCGGTTCCTCTACGCGCTCGAGGTGAACGGTGGCGGCGGCTTCGACCTTTGTCCGGCCGATGCCTGCCTCGCCCAGCCGGGCAAGGCGGCCGTGACCATCAAGCGAACGGAGCCCAGCGCGGATCTGATCGAGGCGGCCGAGCGCATTGTCCGAGCCGCTCAGATGGACATCGGCGGAGTCGAGGTGCTCGTCGACGACCGCGACGGCGTGGCGCGCTTCTACGACATCAACGGCTTTTCCAACTTTGCCGCCAATCCCCTCGGTGTGCTCGGCTGGGATCCGCACGAGACCCTGGTCGACTGGCTCGAGGGGCTGATCGAAAAGGCGCGGCCATGAGGTACGGCTACTGGATGCCGGTGTTCGGCGGTTGGCTTCGCAACGTTCCCGACGAGGGGATGGAAACGAGCTGGGACTACGTCCGCGACCTCGCCGTGCGAGCCGAGCAGATCGGCTATGATCTGACCCTGATCGCCGAGCTCAACCTGAATGACATCAAGGGGATCGAAGCACCGGCCCTGGACGCCTGGTCGACGGCCGCGGCGATCGCCGCAGTGACGCGCACGCAGGAATTGATGGTCGCGGTGCGTCCGAACTTCCATCACCCGGCGCTGTTCGCCAAAGCCGGCGCCAATATCGACCGCATCTCCGGCGGACGGCTGTCGCTGAACGTGGTCTCGTCCTGGTGGGCCGACGAGGCGCGGCAATACGGCCTGCCGTTCGACCAGCACGACGACCGCTATGCGCGTACGGCCGAGTGGCTGGAGGTGGTCAAGGGCCTCTGGCGCGACGAGACCTTCGACTTTTCCGGGCAGTACTATCGCACCGAGGGCGCGATCTGCTCGCCCAAGCCCTTGCGAGCGCCTGTGCTCTACGCCGGCGGGGAGAGCGAGGCGGCCAAGATGATGATCGCGGGCCAGTGCGACGCCTACGTCATGCACGGCGATCCGGCCCCGGTGATCGCCACCAAGATCGCCGACATGCGGGCGCGACGCGAACGCGCCGGCGGCGCGCCGATGACCTTCGGCATGGCCGCCTACGCTATCGTCCGCGACAGCGAAGCCGAGGCGAAGCGAGAACTGGCGCGGATACTCGAGGTGAACGAGCTGCCGCCGGGCTTCGCCAACTTCGATCAGTGGCTTTCCGGCACGCAGCTGGAGCGCGAACTCAAACTGCAGGAATACTCGGTCTCAAACCGCGGCCTGCGCCCCAACCTCGTCGGCACGCCGGAGCAGTTGCGCGAGCGGATCGCCGAGTTCGCGGCGGTCGGCCTCGACTTGCTGCTGCTTCAGATGAGCCCGCAGAAGGAAGAGATGGAGCGCTTCGCCGCCCAGGTGATCGGTCACCCCAGCGCGTTGCGGCAGGCGCCGGCCATGGCGAACGGCGACAGCCCGACGGCGGCGAACGCGTAGGCGGCCAGCAGGGCGAGGCCCCGCGCCCAGTCGAGGCCGCCGGCGAAGTCGGCGATGGCCGCGCCGCCGAAGATCACCGGCGGGACGAGCAACGGCAGCACGATGACCGCGGTCAGGAGGCCGCCGCGGCGGCTGGCAAGGCCGAGCGCCGCGCCGGTTCCGCCAACGAAGGCGAAGGCGAGGCCGCCCAATAGAGCCGCGAGGAAGATCAGCGGCGCGGCGTGAGGCGGCTCGCCCAGCGCAATTGCAGCCAGCGGCGCGGCCAGGGCGAGCGGCGCGCCGTTGACCAGCCAACTCGCCAGGCATTTGATGGCGCAGACCGCCTCCAGCGGCGGCGCGCCGAGCGCCAGCAGGTCGAGAGCGCCATCCTCGAAGTCGCGCTCGAACAGCCGGTCAATGGTGAGCAGCGTGGCAAGCGCCAGCACCACCCAGGCGATCCCTGCGGCCACGGCGGCGAGCGGGCCCGGCGCAGGCCCCAAAGCCAGGGGGAACAGGGTGGTTGCCGCGGCGAGGAAGCCCACGGCCAGAAGGGGGCCGCCACCACGGCCCCAGGCCAGCGAGATCTCCCGGCGGAGAAGAACGACGAGCGGGCTCATCCGCCGATCTCCAGCATACGGGCGGCGACCGGGAGAGGATCGTGGACAGCCGCGACGATCAGACCGCCGCGTGCGAGGTGTTCGGCCATGATCTCGCCCATCAGGGTCCGGCCGGTGACGTCGAGCGGCGCTAGCGGCTCATCGAGCAGCCAGAGCGAGCGTGGCGCCGAGACGAGGCGGGCAAGCGCCAGACGTCGCCGCTGCCCGGCCGAAAGCCGGCGCACCTCCAGAGCCAGCTGGCGCGACAGCCCAAGGCGGTCGGCCGCCGCCAGGGCCGCGGCCTCGTCCGCACCGCTCCAGCGCGCCTGGAACAGCAGTTCTTCCCGCGTCGTGCGAGCCGTCTTCAGACCATCCAGGTGACCCAGCAGATGGCAGTTGCGCCGACGCGCCTCGCCGGGATCGGCCGCACCCTCGAAGACGATCTCCCCGGCGGCGGGGCGCAGCAGGCCGGCGATGGCGCGCAGGAGGCTGGTCTTGCCCGCCCCGTTGGCCCCCATGACCGCCAGGGCCTCGCCGGCGGCGATGTACGCCGACAGACCGGCGAATAGCACCCGACCGCTGCGCTCGAGCGTCACCTCCGAAAGGCGGAGCGCCGAGATCACGTCGGCCTCGCCTCGTGGGGGCGCCGGGCGGGCGCATGGACGAGGCGGCGGCCGCGGTCTAAAGGACGCGCGGCCCAGGTTGAGACGCGCCGCGCGGGGCGGACGCTGTGTGTCCGCTCCGATGAGCGCGCGTTCCGCCAGACCGATGTCCGGTGGGCCTTGAACAGGAAAAGGATCCCCCACAAATGGCTTCGCTCGATAGCCTCGAAACCCGCCGCAAGCTTCAGGTCGGCGACAAGACCTACGACTACTATAGCCTCGCCGCCGCCGAAGCGGCCGGCCTTTCCGGCATCTCCCGTCTGCCCGTCTCCATGAAGGTGCTTCTGGAGAACCTGCTGCGCTTCGAGGACGGGGTCTCGGTCACTCGGGACGACATCGCCGCGGTCGGCGACTGGCTGGAGAACCGGGGGACGCGTCAGCACGAGATCGCCTTCCGCCCAACGCGCGTGCTGATGCAGGATTTCACCGGCGTGCCGGCCGTGGTCGACCTCGCGGCCATGCGCGACGCGCTCGGCAAGCTCGGCGGCAATCCGGAAAAGATCAATCCGCTCAATCCGGTGGACCTCGTCATCGACCACTCCGTGATGGTCGATTATTTCGGCACCGCCAAGAGCTTCGGCGAGAACGTGACGCGCGAATACGAACGCAACATCGAGCGCTACCGCTTCCTGCGCTGGGGCTCGCAGGCGTTCAACAACTTCCGCGTTGTGCCGCCAGGCACCGGCATCTGCCACCAGGTGAACCTGGAGCATCTGGCCCAGACCGTGTGGAGCGCGCCGGGCGTCGAAGGGGCCGAGACGGCGTATCCGGACACGCTGGTCGGCACCGACAGTCACACCACCATGGTCAACGGCCTCTCGGTGCTCGGCTGGGGTGTGGGCGGCATCGAGGCCGAGGCGGCCATGCTCGGGCAGCCGATCCCGATGCTGATCCCCGAGGTGATCGGCTTCCACATCACCGGCAAACTTCCGGAGGGAGCGACGGCCACCGACCTGGTGCTGACCATCACCCAGATGCTGCGCAAGAAGGGCGTAGTGGGCAAGTTCGTCGAGTACTTCGGCGAAGGCCTAGCCAACCTCACTGTCGAAGACCAGGCGACCATCGCCAACATGGCCCCCGAGTACGGCGCGACCTGCGGCTTTTTCCCGATCACCCAGGCGACCCTCGCCTATCTCGCCGCCACGGGCCGCACGCCCGAGCGCGTGGCGCTGGTGGAGGCCTACGCCAAGGCCCAAGGCCTGTGGACCGAGCCGGGCTCGGAACATCCGGTGTTCACCGATACGCTGGAGCTCGACCTCTCCACGGTGAGCCCGTCGCTCGCGGGGCCTAAGCGGCCGCAGGACAAAGTCCTGCTCACCGAGGCCGCCGGCGCATTCAGGAGCGCGCTGGCGACCGAGTTCGGCAAGGACGACGCGGCGCTGGCCAAGCGCACGTCGGTCGAGGGCGAGGGCCACGACCTCGGCGAAGGCGACGTGGTCATCGCCGCAATCACCTCCTGCACCAACACCTCCAACCCAAGCGTGCTGATCGCCGCGGGCCTGTTGGCCAAGAACGCCGTCGACAAGGGCCTGAAAGTGAAACCCTGGGTGAAGACCTCGCTGGCTCCAGGCTCGCAGGTGGTCACCGACTACCTCGCCAAGGCCGGACTTACGAAATCCCTCGACGCCCTCGGCTTCAATCTCGTGGGTTACGGCTGCACCACCTGCATCGGCAATTCGGGTCCGTTGTCTGAGCCGATCTCCAAGGCCGTGCAGGCCGGCGACCTAGTCGCCGTCTCGGTGCTTTCCGGCAATCGCAACTTCGAGGGTCGCGTGAACCCCGACGTGCGGGCCAATTACCTGGCCTCGCCGCCTTTGGTGGTTGCCTACGCCCTGGCTGGCTCGATGCTGACCGACCTCACGACCCAGCCGCTCGGCCAGGGCAAGAAGGGCGAGGACGTGTTCCTGAAGGACATCTGGCCGACCAACGAGCAGGTGGCCGAGATCCAGCACAAGGTGGTCGAGTCGAAGATGTTCGCCGAGCGCTACAAAGACGTCTTCAAAGGCGACAAGTCCTGGCGCGGCATCGAGGTCGAAGGCGGCCAAACCTACGCCTGGGAGCCGGGTTCGACCTATGTTCAGAACCCGCCCTACTTCGAGGGCTTGACCATGACCCCCGAGCCGATCACCGACATCATCGAGGCGCGCATCCTCGGCATCTTCGGAGACTCGATCACCACCGATCACATCAGTCCGGCGGGTAATATCCGCAAGACGTCTCCAGCCGGCGAGTACCTCTCGCAGCACCAGGTGAGCCAGGCCGACTTCAATTCGTACGGCGCACGGCGCGGCAATCACGAGGTGATGATGCGCGGCACCTTCGCCAACATCCGCATCCGCAACAAGATCACGCCGGAGATCGAAGGTGGCGTGACCAAGCATTTCCCGTCCGGAGAGGTGATGCCGATCTACGACGCGGCCATGCGCTACAAGGCCGAAGGCCGCGCCTGCGTGGTCTTCGCCGGCAAGGAGTATGGCACCGGCTCGTCGCGCGACTGGGCGGCCAAGGGCACCAAGCTATTGGGCGTACGGGCGGTGATCGCCGAGAGCTTCGAGCGCATCCACCGCTCGAACCTGGTCGGAATGGGCGTGCTGCCCCTGCAGTTCATCGCCGATGGCTGGAAGCGACTGAACCTGGTGGGCGACGAAATCGTCACCATCCGGGATCTAGCCGACGTGCAGCCGCGTCGGCAGCTGATGGTGGAGCTCTATCGACCTACCGATGGCAAGATCGCCCGGTTCCCGGTCCGCTGCCGCATCGATACGGCGACGGAGCTGGAATACTATCACCACGGCGGGGTGCTGAATTTCGTCCTGCGCAACCTCGCCCGCGACGCCGCCTGACGCCGCGCCTCCCCTCCTGGCCGGAGGGGAGGCCGTCGGCTGCACTTCACAGCTTCGTGACCTGCCGCGACCTGCAAAGTTCGATTATGTGCCGGCGCATGAAGTGGGTCCTCCGCGCGCCGGTGATCGTCGCCGTTTGTCTTGCCGCCGGGGGCGCGGCGGCGCGCACGCCTGTGGTGGTGGAACTCTTCACCGCCCAGGGCTGTGTCTCGTGTGAAAGCTCCAACCTCTTCGCCGCCGGCCTCGCGGACCGATCCGGCGTGACATTGCTCACCTTCAATGTCGACTACTGGGACTACCTCGGTTGGAAGGACACCTTCGCGCTGCCGGAGTTCACTGAGCGCCAGCGCGCTTACGACAAGCGCTTCGGCCTGCAGGACGTCTACACACCCCAGTTCGTAGTCGATGGCCAGGCTCAGGCGTCAGGCGACAAGCAGCCCGAAGTCGAGGCTCTGATCCGCACCGCACGCCACGCAACGCCGGCGTACGGCCCCCAGATTACACCCAGGGCGGACGGCACCGTGGCGGTCGAGTCTTCGACGACGCGGCGCCCGGCCGACGTCTGGCTGGTGCGCTTTGACCCGCACTCTCAGAGTGTCCAGGTCAAGGAAGGTGACAATCGCGGTCAGACGGTGAGCGGCCGCAACGTCGTCCGCCAATTGGTCAATCTGGGCGTGTGGAATGGACAGCGGCGGATTTTCCACCTGCCTGTGGCGCCGGAAGAAGGGCTCACGACGCTGGTGCTCATTCAGAGCCAGAACGGCGGCCACATCCTGGAAGCCCTCAAGATAAAGGGCTGAGCGCTCCTGCTTTGCGCAGAGCGGCTGGGAACATCATGATTGGGGAAGTGCGCCGGCTGCCCGGAGCCCTCCAATCCTGGGGGGCTGGGGGGGCTGTTCAGGGTCCGGGACCAGCGGGTCCGAGCAGCCGACACCCCGGTTTATCGACCTGGAGCGGGGCGGGGCGGCGACGGAAATAAGGTCATTTAAAGACTGGACGTAACATCCAGTTAATAATTCTTTCCGCGTGACCGCACCGCCACGCCTGACCCGGGCAGGCGTGGCTCAAGATCCGATCGCTAGAAGCCGATGTCAGCCGTCGAGGCGAAGGTTCGTAGCGGACGACTTACCGCTGCGGCGATCCTGCTCGAGATCGTAGGAGACCGATTGGCCTTCCGCGAGGCTCGAGAGGCCGGCCCGCTCAACTGCCGAGATGTGGACGAAAACGTCGGCCCCGCCGCCCGATGGCTGGATGAAGCCGAAGCCCTTCGTGGCGTTGAACCATTTGACCACGCCGGAACCCGCGCCCACGGTCTCGCGCGGCGCACGGCCGGCTGGCGCGCGGTCGAAGCTGCGCGGCGGACCGGCAGCCCTCGGCGGCCGCGCCGGCACGGGCGATGAGCCGGTAACCTCGATCTCTACCGCCGCGGGTTTCCCCGACCGCCGGTCCGCCTCGATCTGATAATTGACCTGATCGCCTTCGTTGAGACCGCCGAGGCCAGAGCGCTCGACGGCTGAGACGTGAACGAAAATGTCTGCGCCGCCCCCATCCGGGGCAATGAACCCGAAGCCCTTGGCGCCATTGAAGAACTTAACTACCCCGCGCGGCATGATAACCCCAATCCGATCCAGGCCCCCAATTTAAACGGCGCGTGGGGGGGCTGGCTAGAGGCCAAGACGCCGAACGGCAACAAGCGTGACCATCCTGCCACCGGCCCAGCGGCTTGGAGGTCGGTCAATCCCTATATTGCAAACTCAAGTAAAACACAGCTTGCCCTGCACGCCTATCCCCTTGGAGCCCCGGGCCGGCGGTCCCCATCAGGGCGTAATGCTTACTCATCTGCCATACGACGCCTCCAGCGAGCGCGGTGAGCGAACTGGCGCCAAGGCGGTTTGGCGTCTCGCGCCAGAGTTCGACGCCGAGGTTGAGCTTCTTGGTCACCTGACGGGCGACGGCCCAGCCTAACAGCGTGAAATCGCGGTTGCCGGGGCCAGGGTTTATGTCCACGCCGCCGCCGCCGAAGGTCGACCAGTCGCCGAAGTCTTTTTCGGCCCAAAACGGCAGGAAGAGTCCCAGCCGGGTTGGACCGAAGCCTCGCGCCTGGGTGGGCAGGGCCAGCGCCGGAAAGAACGCGACGTCCGGCAGGAACTTGGACTGATGGAGGAAGCGGTACTTGGCCTGGAGCTGGACCTCGCCCGGCGCCACTTCGGTATGCGCCGAATGCTCGACTCCAAGCGGCAGAACGAGCGAGAGCTGTAGATCCTTGGCTGCGCCGTAGTTGATCTCGAGGCCCATTTGTCCGGAGGTGTCCCCCGGGGCCTGAACGCCGGAGACAAAGGCGTAATTTTCCCAGTCGCCGGGCGGCGTGGGCTCTGGATCGTCGGTCGTGTAGGGCGGTCCGGCCAGAACGGGCGCGGCGAATAACATGGCGCCGGCGAGCCCGGCGGCGGTCACCTGGAAAATCCGTCGCAAACCCACACCGTGCTTAGCCGGCAGCGGACGCGGTGACAGGTTCCGGCGCCTCCGCCTCATCCAGCATGTGGGCGCGCCGCCAGCCGCCAAACCGGTAGTAGAGTGCGGTGAGCGCCGCGGAGGTGACCGTCCCCAACGGAAAGCTCCACCAGATCGCGTCCGCCCCCCATCGGCCCGAGAGCGCGCTCGCGAACGGAACGCGCAGGCCGATGATGGAGACGCACATGATTAACAGCGGCGCCCAGACCGCGCCGGTGGCCCGCACCACCCCCGAGAGCGAGAACGTGACTGAAAACAACACGAACGCCCAGAGCACGATGGCGTTGATGTGTATCGCCTGGGGAATCGCCGGAGACTGGGCCGGGAGCAGTATGCTGAGCACCGGGCGCTCAAAGACGTAGAGCAACACCGCGAGCGAGCCGGTGACGACGAGTCCGGAGAACACTCCGGCTCGCGCCGTAGCGTCCACTCGATCCCAGCGCTTGGCTCCGACATTCTGTGCGGCCATTGAGGAGACAGACGCGCCGATCGCCATAGTCGGCATCTGTAGATAGCTCCAGAGGATCGCCGCAATCGTGTAGGCCGCAGAGGTCAGGGCGCCATAGCGGTTGACCAGACTGATCATGATCACCGCGCCGCTCGACATCACCAGCATCTGTGCGCCCATCGGCAAGCCCCGCACGACGAGCGAACGCAGGATCGCCGGGTCCGGCCACAGAAGCCGCATCTCAGACCAGCGCAGCAGCAGAATGCTGCGGCGGTGATAGAGGTGAGCGACCATGGCCAGCAGCGCGATGCTCTGAGCGACAAAGGTGGAGACTGCCGAGCCGGCGATGCCGAGCTTGGGAAACGGACCCAGGCCCATGATCAGGAGAGGATTTAGGACGATGTCGATGAGGATAGCCATGGCCATGAACCAGAACGGCGTCGTCGAGTCCCCAGCGCCGCGCTGGGCCATCTGCAGGAACATGAAGATGTAGGTCGCTGGCGCGCAGGCGAAGATGATCCGAAGGTAGATGATGGCGTCTTCCCGCGAGACCGGCGGCGTGCGCATCAGGTCCAGGATGTGCGGCGCGAGCAGGCCGCCAAACACGGCGACGCCAAGCGAGAGAGCTAGGAAGAACGAACTCGCCGTTCCCATGACATGCTTGACCAGGCCCATGTCGCGGGCGCCGAAAGCTTGGCCAACGAGGATGTTGGCGGCCATCCCGACGCCGAACACCGTCCCCAGCATCAGCATCATCACGATGTTGGCGTTGCCGAGGGCGGTGATCGCGGCTTCGCCCAGGATGTGGCTCACCCAGATCTGATTGACCGTACCGTTCAGCGACTGCAGGGCGTTGGCGCCGAACAGCGGCAGTGAGAACAGCAACAGGGTGCGTGTGATCGGCCCCCGGGTGAGGTCGCGGCGCCCTCGTACGGGCGGTCGATCTTCGTCAGCCTGCGGCGCGCGTGCGTCCATCGGCTGAACCTACAGGCCGAGGCTGCGCCGTCCAACCAACCGCGTGACAAAACCAACGGCGGCGGGGTCTCCCCCGCCGCCGCTCGGTCTCGATCCAGGGCCGATCTAGAACTTGTAGTGGAACTCCATCCCGTACTGCCGCGGCGGAGTGAGATCGTAGCTGCTTACCGAGGCGGCGCTGGCGCTGCCTTGCGGGGCGAGGATGTAGTAGCCGTCGGCGGCCGCGTCGTAGCCGATCGAATTGAACATGTTCTTCACATAGGCGACGATTTCGTAGCGATCGTGGTCGCCGCTCCAGGTCAAGCGAAGATCGACCTGGTTCCAGGATGGCGCCTCATAAAAGGTGCGTTCGAAGGGCTCGGCGTAGGACTTGTCCTTCCAGATGAAGCTGCCGGAAAGGATCAGATTCCCCGGTTGGAAGCGCATGGTGTAGGTGGCGTTGAAAGCCACCTTGTTTTCCGGGGCCTGGGGCAGTTCGTTGCCCTTGATCGACTGATAGAAGTAGCCTGACAAGGGGACTGCGGCGCCCACGGGCTTGGCCCCGGCGGCCACAGCGAACGGGTCGGCCGCATCGATAACGCAACCGCCATAGGTGGTGGACGGATTGGCCTCGAGCATCGCGACCTGGGCGGCTGAACAGCTGCTCGAGATCGAGGTGTGGTCGAGACCATAGGTGAGCGTCAGCGACAGATCGCGGATCGGGTTCCAGATCGCCTCGACCTCGACGCCGTCGGACACCGCCTTGGGGATGTTGATGAACTGCGAGAGGTTGATGGCCCCGACCGGGATGCCCACCGGCACCTGGTCGTTCGAGTAGTCGTAGTAGAACCCGTCGACGTCCAAGATGAAGTTGTGATTGAAGGTCTTCTTGAAGCCAACCTCGTAGTCGTTGACGTGCTCCGGCGCCGCTTCAGCGCTGTAGCCGACCCATCCGGCGTTCAAGGCAAAGGCCTTGTAGCCGCGATTGTAGCGCGCATAGACCAGAGTCTCGTCGTCCGGCGTCCACTCGATTCCGGCCGTGCCGGTGACCGCGCTCGACTTGTCGCTGAGGCACCGGACTGCGGCGCCGTCGAAGGGTCCGCTGGTGGCGATCGAAGCGACGCTGCAGATACCTTTGCCGGTGCCGGGGTTGGTCGCCGTCGGGAAGTCGGTCAGGGCCTGGGTCAGGTCGAAGGCCGGCAGGGCCGCGCCCATGATGGCCGGGGTAAAGAGACCGGCGAGGCCTGGAACGGCGGCATAAGGATCCACGCCCATGGAGACAAAGCGCGCCTCTTCCGTGCCGTGCTTCCAGTCCTGCGTGTAGCGGATGCCACCCGTGAGCTTGATCGTGTGGGTCACATTCCAGTCGATCTGAGCATATTCACCCAGGCTCTGGATGCGGTCCTGATAGTCCAGCAGGCTAGAATCGAGGCTGGGGTTGGGCGCCGCCAACGGAATCTGCAGGGTGACCGGGTTGATCAGGAACGGATTGAGGGGGTTAGCCATTTGCGACTGGGCCGGAGTCTGCACCGTCTCAGGATTGTTGTCCGACTCGTTGAAGTAGTAGAGGCCAGCCACCCACTGCACCGGCCCTTTGTTCGTCGACTGGAACAGGATCTCGTGGCTGAACCAGTCGGTCTGGGTCGTGAAACTGAAGACCTGAGCCGGATTGACCGTCAGCGGCGTGCAGGCGGCAGGGTTGCCGGTCAGGAAGACGCCGATGCCGCAGCCAGGACCGGCCGCGCTCGGGAGATCGACGGGAATCTGGTACTGAGTGATCGAAGAGTTATCGCTCGCCCAATAGCCGGTGTGGAGTTCGTAGTGATACTGGCTGTAGCCGCCGATGTACTTGACGTCGAAGCCATCGAAGTGGTGCGTCCAGTGCAGTGTCAAGGTGTAGGCCCTGTCGACCGTGATGTCGGTCGCCACCGAGTGGGCGAAGGTGCGGATGTCAGAGGCCGAGGGATTGCCCGCAGTGTCCATCCCCACCACTGAGCCCGGCACGGCCCCGCCGCCATAGGGATAGTTGGCGTTGAAGAAGATCTGACCAGACGAAACCAGCGCGGTGTCGTAGGGACCGGTGGTCGGCGTGCCAAGCAGGGCGCCTGGACCACCACGGTCACCGTTGAAGCCGACGACGTAACCGTCGAGCCAGATGTCATCCTTGTCAGTCTTGTATTCGAGTTGGGCGTCCACATACGGGTCGTGGCGCACGCCGCCTTCGCTGGGCATGCCAGGTGCGACATTGGTCAGCCAGCCGCGGTCCTGGTTTTCGTCATAGGCCGACAGACGGAACGACAGGTTCGGAGCGATCGGGCCGGAGACCGTACCCTCGACTTTGGTGTAGCCATAGTTGCCGACACTGGCCCGCATCTCGCCCTCCCACTCGTCGGTGGGGCGTTTGGAGATGGTGTCGATCACGCCGCCGATGGCGTTGCGGCCGAACAGCGTGCCTTGCGGGCCGAGCAGCACTTCGACTTGGTCGATGAGCATGTCGTCACGCCCGACCAGGAAGGTCGAATTGGAGAAGAAGTCGTCGTAGTAGACGCCGACCGAGGAGTCGGCGAGGTAGATGTTGGTGCTACGGGTGAGCCCCCGCATCGCCGGCCGGTCGAGCTGGCTCGAATAGGTGAGGCCCGGTGTGAAATTGGTCATGTCCTGGACCGTGGCGATGCCCTTGATGTTCCGGTCCTTGGAGGTAAAGGCGGTGACCGACTCCGGCACGCTCTGAAGGCTGGCCTCGCGTCGCTCGGCGGTAACCACGATTTCACCCAGGGTGGTGACGCCCTGCCCGCCCCGCGGCGGTTGAGCGGCCTGCTGCGCCAGAGCGCCGGTCGCCATTAGAGTGAGCGCGCTCGCCGCGCAGGTCGCAAAAAGGACGTGGTTCCGCATCGTTCTCTCCCCTGCCCCGCATACGTGCGGGATCGTTTGCTTATTGGCGCGCGCTTTCGCAGCCCGCCTATCGCTTTTCAGAGAGAGGTTGAGCGAAGTTGAACAAGGCGTCAACTGCCACGTTCGCTCATGGCGTCTGGAATTGCGCGCTCCCGGCGGCTGTGTGGCCGCCGGGAGACGCTAAATTGGCTCTGGACCTCTTTGCGGGAGGCTAGAACTTGTAGTGGAACTCCAGGCCGTAGGTGCGCGGCGGGGTCAGGTCGTAGCTGGCGTTCTGGGTGTAGGACGCCGCGGTGCCGCTGATGTAGCCGGCGGCGGCTGCATCGTAGCCGATCGAGTTGAAGAGGTTCTTCGCGTAGGCCACGATCTCGTAACGGTCGTGGTCGCCGCTCCAGGTGATCCGCAGGTCAACCTGATTCCACGACGGCGCTTCGTAATAAGGCCGGTCAAAGATCGATGCGTACGACTTGTCCTTCCAGATGAAGGTGCCCGAGAGGCTGAGGTTCCCAGGTTCGAACCGGAAGGTGTAGGTGGTGTTGAACGCCACCTTGTTCTCCGGGGCCTGGGGCAGTTGGTTGCCCTTGATCGACTGATAGAAGTCGCCGGACGTTGTCGCTCCGCCCACCGGCTTGGCGCCCGGGGCGAGGGCCGATGGGTCGAGCGCGTCGATCACGCAACCGCCGTAAACGGCCGTCGAGCCGGGAGCCTCGAGCGTCGCCACCTGGGCTGCCGAGCAGCCGCTCTGGATCGAGGTGTGGTCGAAGCCGTAGGTCAGGGTGAAGGTTAGATCCCGGAGCGGGTTCCAGATCGCCTCGAGCTCGACACCTTCCGACACTGCCTTGGGAACATTGATGAATTCCGTGAGGTCCACGCCGCCCACCGGAATGCCCACCGGCACCTGGTCGTTCTGGTAGTCATAGTAGAAGGCGTCGGCGTCGATGATCAGGCGGTGGTTGAACGTCTCTTTGAAGCCGATCTCGTAGTCGTTGATGTGCTCGGGCGCCGCTTCGACGTTGGCGCCGTTGTAGCCGGCGTTAAAAGCGAAAGCCTTGTAGCCGCGATTGTAGCGCGCATAGACCAGGGTGTTGCGGTCCGGTGTCCACTCGATACCGGCCGTGCCTGTCAGGGCGCTGGAACTGTCGCTGAGACAGCGCACCGCATCGCCGTTGGCGGCGATCGCGCTCGCGCTGCAGATACCCTTGCCCGTTCCGCCCTGATCGGTGAGCGCGGAGGTCAGGTCGAAGGCAGGCAGGGTCGAGCCCATGATGTAGGGCGACTCCAGTCCGGCGAGCGCCGGGATCGCCGCGTAAGGATCGACACCGAAGCTGATGAACCGCGTTTCTTCCTGGGCGTGTTTCCAGTCCTGCGTGTAACGCAGGCCGCCCGTGAGCTTGATCGTCGGCGTGATGCTCCAGTCGACTTGGCCGTATTCGGCCAGGGTCTGGATGCGGTCCTGATAGTCGAGAAGCAGGTTGTCCCGGCTCGGGTTCGGCGCCGCCGCTCCGATCTCCAATGGCCCGCCGGCAAGCAGTAATGGCACGTTGATTAGGTTGGGGTCGAGGGGGCTGGCGATCTGGGCCTGGCCCGGCTCCTGAACCGTCTCAGGGTTATTGTCCCATTCGTTGTAATAGTAGAGACCGGCGACCCACTGCACCGGACCCTTGTTGGTCGACTGCAGCACCAGCTCGTGGCTGAACCAGTTGGTCGAAGTGGTGTAGCTGAAGATTTGGGTCGGATAGACAGTCAGCGGAGCGCAGGCCGCCACGTTGCCGGTCAGAGCCACGCCGATACCGCAGCCGGGGCTGGCCGCGCTCGGGAGCGCGGTCGGGATTTGATATTGCGTGATCGAGGAATCGTCGTTGTTGAAATAGTTGGTGTGCAGTTCGTAGTGATACTGGCTATAGCCGCCGATGTACTTCAGGTCGACGCCATCGAAGTGGTGCGTCCAGTGCAGCGTTATCGCATAGGCCTTGGTGAGCGTGATGTCGGACGACACCGAGTGGGCGTAGTCACGAATGTTGCTGTCGGACGGATTGCCGTCCGCGGTCATGCCGACCACCGAGCCCGGCACCGCGCCGCCGCCGTAAGGGAAGTTCGGGTTGAAGAACAGCTGTCCGTCAGTCACCAGGGACGTGTCGTACGCACCCACGGTCGGGGTGCCCTGCAGGGCGCCCGGACCGCCGCTGTCACCGTTGAAGCCGAGCGTATAGGCGTCCAGCCAGATGTCGTTTTTGTCGGTTTTGTACTCGAGCTGGACGTCGACATAGGGGTCGTGCCGCACGCCGCCTTCGGAATGCATGCCTGGGGCGACGTTCTGCAGCCAGCCGTTGTTCTGGTTCTCGTCGTAGGCCGACAGACGGAACGACAGGTTCGGAGCGATCGGGCCGGATACCGTGCCCTCGACCTTGGTGTAGCCGTAGTTGCCGACGCTGGCCCGCATCTCGCCTTCCCACTCGTCGGTGGGGCGCTTGGAGATCGTGTTGATCAGACCGCCGATGGCGTTGCGGCCATAGAGCGTGCCTTGCGGGCCCAGCAGGACTTCGACCTGGTCGATGAGCATGTCATCGCGGCCGATCAGGAAGGTCGAGTTGGTGTAGAAGTCGTCCAGGTAGACCGCGACCGAAGAGTCGGAGGCGTAGATGTTGTTGTTACGCGCCAGGCCGCGCATGACCGGCCGGTCGAGCTGGCTCGAGTAGGTGAAACCCGGCGTGAAGTTGGTCATGTCCTGGACCGAGGTGATGCCCTTGATGTTCCGGTCTTTGGAGGTGAAGGCGGTGACCGATTCGGGCACTCGCTGAATGCTGGCTTCGCGCCGTTCGGCGGTGACCACGATCTCGCCCAGCGTGGTGGCGCTCTGCGCCTGAGATTGTGACGCGGCCTGAGCCGCGGCCCCGGTTGCGGCCAAAGTAAGCACGCTCGCCGCGCACGTCGCCAACAGGATGTGAGTCCGCATCTTTCCTCCCCTGCCCGCCGCCTGACGAGCTCGTTTTAAGCGGGCGTGCAAAGCCCCAACTGACAAAACTACGCGTTCGCTAGTGCGAACTTGAACAAGGCGTCAACTACCGCAATCCGTTTTCCTGAAAAGAACTCAGGAGGTGTTGCAGTAGCGTCGCAAGCCTATCGCAATCGCGAGCGTGCGCGCGCGAGACTGCACGAGTCCGGACAGGGCGTGCGGACGAATCAGGGGGCGTGGAACGGGTAGGACGAGACGGACTTGGAGAAGTCGTCGACCGCCAGGGTGCGTCCGGCAGGCTCCGCGGCGCGCTGTGGACAGGACGGTCGCTCGCACACCCGGCAGGCGGCGCCGATCTCCGTGACCGGCGGAGCCGCGAGATCGTAGCCCTGGGCGTAGGCCAGCCGTTGAGCATATTTGAGTTCGCAGCCGAGACCGACGGCGAGCTCGGAATCCTCCTCGCCGAGCGGCGCGGCGACGCGTGTCACGGTGCGGGCGAAGGTGAAATAGCGCTCCCCGCCTGGCGTTTGTACGATCTGAGTGAGGACCCGTCCCGGCGAGCGAAAGACGGCGTGGATGCGCCACCTGGGACAGCCGCCGCCGAACCTGGAGAAGGGAAAGACTCCGCCGCCAAAGCGCTTGGAGATGTTTCCCGCCGCGTCGAGCCGCAGCATGAAGAAGGGAACGCCTCGGGCTGAAGGCCGCGACAGCGTGGTCAAGCGATGCGCGGCCTGTTCGAAACTGACTCCGAATCGCATGGCCAGGAGGTCGAGGTCGTAGTGGAACGCTTCGCAGCTGCGCCGAAACGGCTCGTAAGGCATCAGGATCGCCGCGGCGAGGTAGTTGGCGAGGGAGACGCGTAGCAGACCGGCAGTCGGCGCATCGGGCGGCGTGGCGCGTTCGACCAGCGCGGCGATATCCGGTCCGTGCTCAAGCAGGCCCAGTTGATAGGCCGCAGCGAAGACCCGGCCCGACGGGCCCATCCGCTCAGAGATCATCAATCGCCGCCGGTGATGATCGAACAAACGCAGCTGGTCCGGCAGCACCTCCATCGGCGCGATGCGAACACGCACGCCGTGGCGCTCGGCGAGCCGCCGCACGATGGCCGCCCAGGCGTCCTGTGGCTCGGCGTCCAGGGCGCCGGCCAGCGCCTCGCCGAGGTCGTCCAGCTCGGGAAAGAAGTTATGCTGACTCTCGATGTGGTCGCGCACCCAGTCCGAGGGTGGCGGTCCGAGCTCGAGACGCTGGGGGGGCTCGCCGCCATATCGCTGACGCTCCGACAAGGTGCGGTAGAGGCGAACGATGGCGTCCGAAACGCCTGGCGCATTCTCCGCCACCTCCGCAATCTCGTGCCGCGGGATCGCCAGGTCACGAAAGACGGGATCGGCCAATATCTCCTCAAGGTCGCGCGCCGGCCCGGCATCGGCGGTCGAAAAACTGCGCAAGTCGATGTCGTAGGTCTCGGCCAGGCGGAGCAGAATCTGGGCGGTCAACGGCCGCTGATTGCGCTCAAGGTGATTGAGGTAGCTCGGCGAAATGTCGAGGTCCTGGGCCATGCGGGCCTGGGTAAGGCCGATTTCACGGCGGAGACGCTTGAGGCGCGCGCCGAGGAAAAGTTTGCGCTCGGGCGACGGCGGCATGTCCCATCTTTGTCATGAATTCACAAACATGACAATGTCGCTACTTGACAGAATTGCCTTTTAGTCGGTGCGAAGCCGTGGCGAAGTCAGGCGATTGCGCATTAGGAAGGCGCCCTGCGGCGCGGGCCGCAACGGACATCATATCTGGAGACTGACCCATGGGTGGATTCGAATCCCTGGTTCCGGGCGCGCCGGCAGGGCGTTTCGAAGGCGTCGAGCGGCCCTACACCGCAGCCGACGTGCAAAAGCTGCGTGGCTCGGTGACCATCGCGCACACGTTGGCCGAACGTGGCGCCAACCGGCTTTGGGAAAGCCTGCACAGCGAGCCTTTTGTCAACGCGCTGGGCTCGGTCACCGGCAACCAGGCCATGCAGATGGCTCGCGCCGGCCTCCAGGCGATCTATCTCTCGGGCTGGCAGGTGGCGGCCGACGCCAACACCGCCGGCGCCATGTATCCCGACCAGAGCCTCTATCCGGCCAACGCGGCGCCGGAGCTCTGCCGTCGAATCAACCGCACCCTTCAGCGCGCCGACCAGATCGAGCATGCCGAGGGCGGCGCCAAGCGGGATTGGTTCCTGCCGATCGTCGCCGATGCGGAAGCTGGCTTTGGCGGCCCGCTCAACAGCTTCGAGATCATGAAGGCGTTCATCGAAGCCGGCGCCGCGGGCGTCCATTTCGAGGACCAACTGGCCTCGGAAAAGAAGTGCGGCCACATGGGCGGCAAGGTGCTGATCCCCACCTCGGCGCACATCCGCAATCTGACCGCGGCCCGCCTCGCGGCCGACGTCTGCGGCGTGTCGACCCTGGTCTTCGCCCGCACCGACGCCGAGTCAGCCAAGCTCATCACCTCGGATGTGGATGAGCGCGACCGGCCGTTCATCGTCGAGGACAGCCGCACGGCGGAGGGCTTCTACCACCTGAAGGACGGAACGGGTCTCGACCACTGCATCGCACGCGGCCTCGCTTACGCGCCTTTCGCCGACGCCCTGTGGTGGGAGACCTCGCATCCCAACCTCGACGAGGCGCGCGCCTTCGCCGAGGCGGTGAAGAAGGTCCATCCGGACAAGCTGCTGGCTTACAACTGCTCGCCTTCGTTCAACTGGGAGGCGAATATCGACAAGGCGACCATCGCCAAGTTCCAACGCGAACTGGGGGCGATGGGCTACAAGTTCCAATTCGTCACCCTGGCCGGATTCCACAGCCTCAACCACGGCATGTTCGAGCTGGCGCTGGGCTACAAAGACCAAGGCATGGCCGCCTATTCCGAGCTGCAGCAGAAGGAGTTCGCCTCCGAGGCGGCCGGCTACTCGGCGACGCGCCATCAGCGCGAGGTCGGCACCGGCTACTTCGACCAGGTGGCCATGACCATTTCTGGCGGCGCCTCCTCGACCACCGCTCTGGCTGACTCCACCGAAGCCGCACAGTTCAAGAAGGAAGCGGCCTGAGGACCATGGACGCTCCATCCGCGCCCAAAGTCGAGATTCTGGGTTCGACCGATGGTCGGACCCAGGAGATCCTCACCCCCGAGGCCCTCGCCTTCCTCGGCGACCTGCACCGACGGTTCGACGCTCGCCGACGCGAGCTGCTGGCCGTCAGGGCGGCGCGGCAAACTCGCTTCGACGCCGGCGAGCGGCCGGACTTCCTGACCGAAACGAAGGCCGTACGCGACGGCGACTGGCAGGTCGCGCCGATCCCGGCCGACCTGCAGGACCGGCGCGTGGAGATCACCGGGCCGGTGGATCGCAAGATGATCATCAACGCGCTCAATTCGGGCGCGAAGGTGTTCATGGCCGACTTCGAGGACGCCACCGCCCCCACCTGGCGGAACATCGTTGAGGGCCAGATCAACCTAAAGGATCGCTGGAACGGCGACCTGGACTTCACCGACCCAACGAGCGGCAAGGCCTACGCGCTCGGACCCAGCCCTGCGGTTTTGATCGTCCGGCCGCGCGGCTGGCACCTGCCGGAGCGACACATCCGGGTCGACGGCGAGGCGATGTCCGCCTCACTGGCCGACTTTGGTCTGTACTTCTTTCACAACGCCCACGCCCAGCTCGCCCAGGGGACAGCTCCGTACTTCTACCTACCGAAGATGGAGTCCCACCTCGAAGCGCGGCTGTGGAACGACGTTTTCGTCCATGCCCAGCAAGCGCTCGGCGTGCCGCAAGGCTCCGTCAAGGCGACGGTGCTGATCGAGACCCTGCCGGCGGCCTTCGAGATGGACGAGATTCTCTACGAGCTGCGCGCCCACATGGCCGGGCTCAACTGCGGCCGCTGGGACTACATCTTCTCTTACATCAAACGGATGGGCCGTCAGCCCTGGGCGCTCACCCCTGACCGGGCGCTCATGGGAATGGGAGCGGCGTTTCTGCGCGCCTACTCGCTGAAACTCATCCAGAGCTGTCACCGGCGCGGCGCCTTCGCCATGGGCGGCATGGCGGCCCAAATTCCGGTCAAGGGCGATCCGCAGGCCAACGAAGTGGCCTTCGCAAGGGTGCGGGCCGACAAGGAGCGCGAGGCCGGCGACGGCCACGACGGCACCTGGGTGGCCCACCCCGATCTCGTGCCCGTGGCCATGGAGGTGTTCGACCGCCTGATGCCTCAGGCGAACCAACTCGGAAAGCTGCGCCAAGACGTGGGCGTGACACGCGAGGACATGCTTCGGGTCCACGAAGGTCAGCGCACTGAAAACGGCCTGCGCGAGAACATTCGCGTCGGCGTGCAGTACATCGAGGCCTGGCTGCGCGGCCGAGGGGCCGTACCGCTCTATAACCTGATGGAGGACGCGGCCACGGCCGAGATCAGTCGCGCCCAGATCTGGCAGTGGATCGTCCAGGGCGCCAAGCTGGACGACGGTCGGACCGTGACGGCCGATCTCTTCAAAGGCTTGCTTTCCGAGGAGATGGCGGCCCTGCGCCAGGCCATCCGCGGCTTCGACGACGGACTATTCCCCGAGGCGATCCGGATCTTTTCCGAGATGAGCCTGTCGGAACGGTGCGAGGAGTTCCTCACCCTGCCCGCCTATGAGGCGTTGCGGGACTGAGGGGCTGACCTAGCGGCGCCGTTGACGCCCCTCAGGCCGGCGCGGCTTAATACGCCTGCTAAAGAACGACGCCGCGCGACAAGCGCGCCGCCTCGAGAGGAAGCCCATGACCGCACTGAACGCCGTGACCGACTACACGCTCGAAGGCGATGTCGGTGTCATCACGCTCAATTCGCCGCCCGTGAACGCGCTCTCCGCGCCGGTGCGCGACGGCATCGCCGAGGGCGTCAAGGCTGGCCTCGCCGATCCTGGCGCCAAGGCGATCGTGCTCATCTGCGAGGGGCGGACGTTCATCGCCGGGGCCGATATCACCGAGTTCGGCGGCGCGCAGAAGGGCGCCAACCTGTTTGAAGTCATGGACGGCATGGAAAATGCGTCCAAGCCGATCGTGGCCGCGATCCACGGCACGGCGCTCGGCGGCGGCCTCGAGACCGCGCTCTGCTGTCACTACCGCGTCGCCGTTCCCTCGGCGCGGTGCGGCCTGCCGGAGGTCAATCTCGGACTCCTGCCTGGCGCGGGCGGCACGCAGCGCCTTCCCCGCATCGTTGGTGTGGAGAAGGCGCTCGAGATGATGACCAGCGGGACCCACGTCCCGGCCAAAGCATGCCTGGAGATGGGCCTCGTCGACGAGCTGGTCGAGGAAGGCAAACTGCGCGAGGGAGCCCTGGCCTTCGCCCGCAAGGTGCTGGCCGAGGGCTGGCCGTTGAAGAAGGTCCGCGACCGCGACGAGAAGATGGCCGCTGCGCGTGGCCATCCGGAGATCTTCGCGGCCTTTCGCAAGGCCAACGCCCGCAAGTTCCGCGGCTTCCTCGCCCCGGAATACAATATCCGATGCGTCGAGGCGGCTGTGAACGAGCCATTCGACCAAGGGCTCAAGACTGAGCGCAAGCTGTTCATGGAGCTGATGACCGGCCCGCAGAGCGCGGCCCAGCGCTACGCCTTCTTCGCCGAGCGCGCCGCGGCCAAGATTCCGGACGTCCCGGACGACACCCCGATCATCCCGGTCAATTCTGTCGGCATCCTCGGCGCCGGCACCATGGGCGGCGGCATCGCGATGAACTTCGCCAACGCCGGCGTACCGGTCACGATCGTGGAGGTGAAGCAGGAGGCGCTGGACCGCGGCCTGTCGGTGATCCGCAAGAACTACGAGCGCACGGCCGCCCGCGGCGGCCTGACGGCCGAGGACGTGGAAAAGCGCATGTCCCTCATCAAGGGCTCGCTCGAGATGAATGCTTTCAAGGACGCCGACCTCGTCATCGAGGCGGTGTTCGAGCGCATGGACATCAAAAGGGACGTGTTCACCAAGCTGGACGCGATCTGCAAGCCGGGCGCGATCCTGGCCACCAACACCTCGGCGCTCAACATCGACGAGATCGCCTCGGTCACCAAGCGGCCCGAGGCGGTGATCGGCCTGCACTTCTTCTCGCCGGCCAACGTCATGAAGCTGCTGGAGGTGGTGCGAGCCGACAAGACCTCCAAGAGCGTCATCGCCACCGCGATGAAGCTGGCCAGGAAGATCGGCAAGATCGCAGTGCTGGTCGGCGTCACCCCAGGGTTCGTCGGCAACCGCATGCTGTTCCAGCGCCAGCGCGAAGCCCAGAAACTGGTCATGGAAGGGGCCATGCCCTGGGACGTCGACCGCGTGCTCTACGACTTCGGCTTTCCCATGGGGCCGTTCGCGATGAGCGACCTGGCCGGACTCGACATCGGCTGGGTGAAGGAGAACTCCAAGGGCGAGACCCTCCGCGATGTGCTCTGCGAGATGGATCGTCGCGGTCAGAAGACCGGCGCCGGCTACTATGACTACGACGAGAACCGGAACCCCAAACCCTCGCCCGTGACCGAGCAGATCATCCGCGACTTCATGACCAAGGCCGGGGTCAATCCGCGCACCATCTCCGACGAGGAAATCCTCGAGCGTTGCCTCTATCCGATGGTCAACGAGGGGGCGAAGATCCTCGAGGAGGGCAAGGCGATCCGAGCTTCAGACATCGATGTCGTGTGGGAATACGGTTACGGCTGGCCGGTCTATCGCGGCGGACCGATGTTCTGGGGCGACCAGGTCGGGCTGGGCTCGGTTCTGGGCAAGATGAAAGAATTCGAGGGGACCATGGGCGATGCGTTCAAGCCCTCGGCTCTGCTCGAAAAACTGGTGGCGGAAGGCAAACGTTTCCAGGATCTGCGCTGAGCCGCCGCGGTTGACGGCGCGGAAGTGAGGGCTAGGCTCCAAACTCAATCACGGGATTGATGTCATGGGGCAAATCATGATTCCGAAGCGATGGGTGGGCTTCGGAGGCGATGATGGCGCTGTTCTGGCTGACGAATGAGCAATGGGCTTTGATCGAG
>Ga0302314_10003372_pt1 | contig 29474 bp, 23 predicted proteins | sample III_Palsa_N2_3_FD_200533 | JGI IMG/M metagenome (GOLD analysis project Ga0302314, IMG submission 200533) | Peat permafrost microbial communities from Stordalen Mire near Abisko, Sweden - III_Palsa_N2_3 | ecosystem: Environmental > Terrestrial > Soil > Palsa > Peat permafrost | place: Sweden...
GCCTTTGAATGGGGCGGGATGCATGGGGCTTAACGTCCTTCGGTCTTAGGCCATCATATTATGCTGCGATGCAGCATAAAGATAGGGGGCTATTTGATGCCGTGACCGGGTCTCGACCGATGCCTAAGCCGCCGCCAGCGGTTTGGCCCGCTCGATCCTCTCGCGTTCTTCGGGCTGTTTATCGCCTCGGCCTACGGCCAGAGAATGGGTACTTCCCGATACTGGGGGACGCTAACGTCACTTAGTATACTGCCCGGATGTTACACGAATTCCTCACGAGCAACCGAGATGAAGTGATCGCCTCCTGCCAGGCGAGGGTCGCTGAGAGATCCGCATCCGAACAGTCCGACGAGGAGATGGAACACGGGGTCCCACTGTTTCTCGACATGATTATCAAGATGCTTCGCGAGGGAAAGACCGCGGAGGATGATAATAACGGCCATTCATCGAATGACGGGGAGGCAGGTAGCGAGATGGGCGTGGCCGCCTCACGGCACGGGCGTGATCTCATGCGACGGGGATTCACTGTCGAGCAGGTTGTCCGAGACTATGGTGATCTTTGCCAGGTCATCACAGGTCTGGCCATCGAACGCGGCAAGCGGATTGAAGTGGAAGACTTTCAAACCTTGAACCGCTGTCTGGACGACGGAATAGCGGATGCCGTCACCGAATTTGCCTATGAACGCGATCTTCTGATGGCGGACAGAGCGGCGGATACCTTGAATGAACGCCTCGGCTTTCTAGCCCATGAGTTGCGCAACTTCCTCCAGTCGGCCACGCTTGCCGTCGCGGCCATCAAACGCGGAAATGTCGGATTGACCGGGGCGACGGGCGCGGTATTGGAACTCAGTCTGGTTGGAATGAGCAATCTCATCGATCGATCCCTCGCGGAAGTACGAATCGAAGCGGGAATGCCCGTTCGATACAAACTTATCTCCCTGGCCGACTTCATCGCCGACGTGAAAATCTCCGCCTCGCTGGAAGCGGATGTCTATGGATGCGCGCTGACCGTCTCCGTCATCGACCCGACTCTTGCGGTCGATGCCGACCGAAGTATGCTTTTTTCAGCGGTTGGAAATCTGCTGCAGAACGCATTCAAGTTCTCGGGCCACGGGGCCGAAATCAAATTGAACGCGTATGCCGAGTCAGATCGGGTGGTGATCTCCGTGGAGGATCGTTGCGGCGGTCTTCCTCCAGGCGTCGAGGAAAAGATGTTTCTCCCCTTCACGCAGAGCGGCATCGATAAATCCGGCTTGGGGCTCGGACTGGCCATCTGTCGGCGCTGCACCGAGGTAAATAATGGCGCGCTCCATGTCCGTAACCTTCCCCGCTTAGGGTGCGTCTTCACCATCGACTTGCCCCGGCACGCACTACAGTAGTCCCCGACAGCATGCCGTTCAGTGCGAGACGAGCGCCGATCGGGTGGCATGTCGCAGAAGACCGCGCGTGACGCCGCCAAGCGCCCATTCCCTTACGCGGCTATGTCCATAGGCTCCGGCCACGACGATATCCGTCTGCAACTCGTCCGCGCTCATTTCCAGCCCGGCCGCGTCATCCCCGGTCGTCGGCTTGGCGTAACTCTCTGACGCGACGCCGTGATGCTCCAGCCATTGGGCGACGTCGTCCAAGCGGGATCGCGCGGCGGTCAGGTCGTGTTCGCGGGTGATCTCGACCAGGGTGACATGCTTCGCCCGTTGCAACAGGGGAAGCGCATCAGCTATCGCGCGCCGGGCTTCGCGGGTCTCTTTCCAGGCGACCAGCACCCGGTCCATGCGCATCGGCGCGGGCGCTATCCGCAGCACGGGGCGGCCTACCTGCATGACCAGATCGTCAGCGAGAATTTGTCGCGTGACGTTGCGCGGCCCTTCATTCGATGCGGCGGTCAGGACAAGATCGGCTCGGCGCGCTTCGCCGGCCAGGTGATCGGCCAGCGGAAGGTTGGTGATCATCGATCTCCATTCCAGCGCCCGCGACTGGTTGCCCAGCGCGTCGCGGAACTCGGCTTCCGCCTGCGCGATTTCACTTGCGATCTCTTTGTCGTCCTGCTCGATGAAATCGCCGCAGTCATAGCCCGTGTCCCCGTAAAATATCTGGACCGGTGCGCAGGCCGTAGTGCCGATGATCGTCGCTTGGAAGCGATCCGCGACGTCGTTCGCCGCTTCCAGCAGGTGCTTGTTCGAACGCCCCGCCACCAGGTTTACGAGTATCGTGGCATAGGTCATGACGGTTCTCCGGTCGGCGAATGGGCACTCATGCGACGGTGATGTCGGTCTCGATGACGCAGCCCCGATGGCCTTGCCTCCCGCAGACTATCAAGTCCGGCCGCGTCGGAGCAGGATCGGGATGTACCCTCTCTCTGCTCGGAACTGGTGCTCATTTACCTAGGGAGACGATGCCGGGGGCTGAGGGGACGGGTAGAGTGGTCAATGGCCCGGCGCTTGTGTGATCAAACGGTGACGCCGATTCCATGTCGGGAAGCAATTATGCAACGAAAATTTACATAAGCGATCACCACTGTTCGGTCACAGGACAGCCTGAACCGCTCATGCAAAGATCTTAGTATGATTTCTACTGGACGAAGCTCCTCAACACAGGGGATCGACTATGGAAGACCCGCTTAGCTATACGCAGCGCCTGAAACTTGGCGCGATCGGTGTGCGTCGCGACTGTGCCGACCAGGCGCGCAGACTTGCCATCAAGGCGGCGTTGCTTAACGATCTGCGCCTCTGCGAAATGCTGCATGCGGAGGCCGATCAGCATGAAGCCGCGATTATCGAGGCGATCAGGGAGATGGCGCTGGACCGGCCGTCGATCGTCAGCAATCCGCAGAGGCGGGTCCTGCAACGCGTCTCCTGAACGGTTGCTTCCGAAACAGCGAAAAGGGCTCCCTCCGGGGGCCCTTTTCGTTTCGGGAAAAGTCGCCATCGACATGTCTCGTCTGGTCGCCTCGGCCGCAACCGCCGGCACTGTTCAATAGGGAAGGCGGCCGCCGGATCTACTGCCGCTCGTGAAACTCCGCGAGGCCCGTGATCGCGCCGGCCAGCAGCCGGTGATCATTCTCGTCCAACACCGAAACCAGCACCGCCGCCGCCTCGTCGCCCACCAACCCGGCGGACTGCAGGGCGGGGATGAAGCCCTCCGCCGCCAGAACCTGCGCCGCTTGCCGGAAGGCCTTGTGGCGGCCGCCGCGGCCCTCCCGCTCGATACAGTCGGTGAGCGCTTCCTCCGCGGGCCGCTTGCGGCGGATTTCGAAGGCCAAGGCCTTGAGAAAACGGACCTTGTCGGGATCGGCGCTCATACGTGGTTCACTCCATCCTGCGGTCGCGGGGTAAGATATTCTCAATCGCGCTGTCTTACAGTACGTTCCCTATCCTCGGTAGTAGGGATTGAATGGATGACGGTGGACATAGCCAAAGTCGTTTCCACCTGCATCCTTCGAGATATCGAAGTTTGGAAGGTCGCTGCTCCCCGGATCATCAACGGCATCTCCGCGGCGAAATATGAAATCGTGGTCCCGGATGCCGAAATCGATCTCTTTCGGCGGAACGCGCCGGATCGATACGAAATAACCCCGGAAAGCCGCTACGCCCAGGGCTTCGATCTGGCCAAGATCAGGGAGAGCCTGCCGGACGAACGGAAAGATCGGGCAGGCTGGTATCTGCAGCAATTTCTCAAGCTGGAGGCGTGCCGGGTCGCCGAGCAGGATGAGGATGTCGTCCTGATTTGGGACGCGGACACCATTCCGACCGGCAAGCTGCGCTTCGTCACGCCCGAGGGGCAATTACTCTTCCGGATGTCCGGGGAATTTCACGCGCCCTATTTCACCTGCATCGAGAAATTGATCGGACTCCCCCGGCTGGTGACCCATTCCTTCATCGCCCAATGTTTCCCGACCCGCGTGCGCTGGGTGAAGGCGCTGGCTTCGGCCATCGAAGCGCGCCACGGCGTTCACTATTTCGAGGCCATTCTGCGCTGTGCCGAAAAATCCAGCATCAGCGGCTTCTCCGAATATGAAACGCTCGGGACCTTCGCCTTCCATCACTTCAACAAGGAAGTCGCCTTTTCCTCAGCTCCGTGGCTGCGAAACGGGAAGTCGGTCTTCGGCAACCTGCAGGCCTTCGAGCGTATCATGGCTCTCGAATATGTGACGTTCGAGCATGGGGAGTAGGGGCCGAGCTAGTCCCTCAACCCCTCCACAATTTCCAGGATCCGCGCTGGCTCCAGCCGTTTCTGGTAATCCGGCTCGATATAGGACAGGCGGACGATCCCATTCTGATCGGCGATGAACACCGCGGGAATCGGCAGGAAGAATTCCGAGCTGCCATGGCGATTTATGAAATGGATCGCATGATAGGCTTCGGCCAGATCGTTGGGCAGCGGATAGGAAATCCCACATCGCAGGCCGAAGGCGCTTTTTTCGTCGCTGAGGACCTCGAAGGGCAGGCTCATATTGCGCACCGTCTCCGCCGTGATTTCCGGCAGGTCCGGCGTGATGGCGACCTGGGTGGCGCCCAAGGCCCTGACCTCCTCGTCGATCTCGGCCAGGGCGAGCAGGGTCTCGGCGCAGAAGCGGCACCAATCGCCGCGAAAGAAGCTGATCACCAGCGGGCCCTTGGCGAGCAGGTCGTCCGAGTCGAGGAACAGGCCGGAGGCGTTGCGCAAGCGGAAGGACGGCAAGGAATCGCCGACCTTGAGGGCGCCGTCGAACAGGCCGGAATCGCGCAGGTAAGCAACCGATTTGCGTACGATCCGGTAAAAGGCCTCAGGCAGCGAAGCGCGGCTTTCCTCGGCCTTCAGCGCCAGTCTTTCGGCCAGCGGCACTCTTTGGATGTTTCCCATGGCGTTCCCCCTCTCCCGGGAAGGCTGCGGCCCCCTATATTGGAGGGGACAGGGGAAGCACTCAAGGATGTTGCCGTCATGCCGAAACCGCTCGTCTCCCGTATCGACCATTTCGTGCTCACCGTCGCCAGTATCGATGCCACCAGCACCTTCTATGAAAGGGCCCTCGGCCTGGAGACGGTCACCTTCGCCGGCGGGCGCAAGGCGCTGACTTTCGGCGAGCAGAAGATCAATCTGCATCAGCATGGCGCCGAATTCGTGCCTCACGCCCGAACCATCGCGGCGGGCTCGGGCGATTTTTGTCTGACCACCACGGTCCCGCTCGACGAGATCATCGCTCACCTCAAATCGGCGGGGGTCGAGATCGAGGAGGGGCCTGTGCCCAAGACAGGCGCGCGTTCCAAGCTGCGCTCGGTCTATTTCCGCGATCTGGACGGCAATCTGGTCGAGGTCAGCAACGAGGTCGAGTAGGAACCCGACCGAGACCGAGGCCACCGATATCATGCTGAAGGTGGCCGCCGGCGAGATCGCCGAGGAAGAGTTGGAACGGTGGCTGGCGCAGCGGTGCAGAGACTAGGTCGTCGACAAGCATCCATGGTTGATTTCGTTTCGAAGGCCTGCCGTTCGATCCTCGGATAGAGCGCGCCCAGCACGATAGTGCGCGCCGCCATCAGCCCGAGAAACGCGCCCCACAGGCCGGTATTGCCCCAGATCCGGGCTAAGCCGAGCGCCATTGCCAGATAGCAGACGAACGAGATCGCCATGCCGTTGCGCAGGTCGCGCGTCCGCGTCGCGCCGATGAAGATGCCGTCGAGCTGGAAGGCCCAGACCGAGACGAGGGGCAGGGCGATGGCCCAGGGTAGATAGCCGTTGGCGGCGGCGCGGGTTTCCTCGGAATCGGTGAGGAAGGCGATCAGGGACGGTCCGACGACGAGATAAACCCCGCCGATAAGGACGGCGCTGGCAGCGGCCCACAGGGTCGAGATCCTGACCGTCTGCCGATAGGCCTGCCGATCACCGGCGCCGATCGCGCCGCCGACCAGCGATTCCGCCGCCTGGGCGAAGCCATCGAGCAGATAGGAGCTGATGGTCTGGAAATTGAGCAGCAGCGCATTGGCCGCCAGCATCCGGTCGCCCAGGGCCGCGCCGGCATGGGTGAACCAGATGAAACAGCCGACCAGGCACAGCGTGCGCAGGAAGATGTCGCCATTCACCGCGACTAGCCGTTTCAGCGCCGGTCCGGCCCACAGGCTCCGCCCATCGAGCGGCGCCAGATCGCGCAGGCGTAACCGCCAGAGAATGACCACCCCGACCGCGAAGCCGGCCAGGTCGGCGGTCGCCGTCGCGAAGCCCAGACCGGCGATGCCGAGATCCAGCGTCCGCACCAGCAGGAAGGCGCAGCCGATATTGACCAGATTGATCAGCGCCTGGACGAGCAAGGCTGTCGTCGCCCGCTCGCTGCCCAGCAGGAAGCCGAGGATCACGTAATTGGCCAGGGCGAAGGGCGCCGACCATAATCTGGCGGAAGCGTAGGCGATGCCGGCCTGCCGCACCTCGGCGCCGCCGCCCAGCAGATCGATGGCGACCGGCACCAGGACGATTTTCAGCGCCAGCAGAATCAGACCGGCCAGCACCGCCAGACCCAGCGCGCGCCACAGATGGCCGCGCATCGCCGCCGGATCGCGGGCGCCATGGGCCTGGGCGACCAGGGCGGTGGTCGACATGCGGAAGAAGCCCAATCCCCAGAAGATGACATTGAAGAACAGCCCGCCCAGCGCAACGCCGCCCAACGCCGCGCCGGAGCCGAGATGGCCGGCGATGCCGATATCGACGGTGGAGAGGATGGGCTGGGTCAGATTGGCCAGCACGATCGGAATCGCCATGGCCAGCAGGCGTCGATGCGTGACCGGACCGAACGTATCTTCCATGATCAGGCGAACAGAGCTTCGATGGCCCGCTCCGCCAGAGCAGGGCCGTTATTGCGCACATTGCCGACCGCCTTGTCGACCTGCCAGCGCTCCAACCCGTCGTCCGAGACCGGCTGCATCAGAGTGGCCGGATCGCCGGCGGTTTCGCCCAGCCACAGGCCCCAATCGGACTCGTTCAGGATCAGCGGCGCTCGCTCATGCAGCGTATCCATGCCGGGGCCGGCCGGCACGGTGATCACGGTGCAGGAATAGACGAATTCGCCCTCGTGCTTGCCCCAGCGGTCCCACAGTCCGGCCAGAACCATCAGGTCGCCGTCGCCGCGCGCCACGGTGAAGGGCGCCTTGTCGGTCTTGCGCCATTCGTAATAGCCGTCGACCACCACCAGGCACCGCCGTGCCTTGGCCCAAGCCTCGCGGAAGGTGGCTTTCTCGCGCACGGTCTCGCATTTGGCGTTGAAGGTGGCGCCCATCGCTTTCGGCTCGGCGGCCCAGCCGGGGATCATGCCCCAATGGGCGCGGCGGGCGGCGCGGCCGACATCCTTGCGGTGCGCGACCACCAGCATGTCCTGGGTAGGGGCGATGTTCCACGAAGGCTGGACGTTCAGCGCCGCTATCTGGTCGCTGAGATACAGCTGTTTCTTGATTTTGTCCCAGTCGGAGGAAAGTCGAGCGCGGCCACACATCCCCCCATTCTAGCCGGCCTCCGCCGCCTCGGCCATGCCCTTCAGGGCCTGGCGCGCGGCGGGGAAATCGAGCTTGTCGATGGCCCGGGCTATGACCAGGAAGGGATCGTCGGCGATGTCGCGCCGGTCGTCCTCGATGGCGGCGCAGACATCGAGCGCGCGCATATTGCCGGCGTCAAGAAGGGCATTCAGTTCCGCTAACCGGTCGGCGAGGGGGACGCCGCGGCTTTCCTCCGGGGCGGTCGCCGGGGCCATGGCGTCGATGACGAGCGCCAACTCCCAATGGGTGTTCGCCAGCAGCTCGCGCAGTCCGGCGATGTCGATCTCCGGGCTTCCCGTCTTCAGCTCGGCTTCCAGCCCGGCGGCCATCCCGGCCAGCCGTTGGGCGCCGACCATTCCGGCCAGGCTCTTGAATTTGTGCAGCAATGCAGCGCCGTCGGCCGGGGCTTCACGCGCCAGGGTCTCGGCCAGCTCATCGATCGCAATGGCGGAGTCGCGGACGAATTGCCGGGCGATCTTGGCGAACAGGGACTCGTCGCCGGCAAGGCGCTGCAGGGCGAGATTTTTGTCCACCAGGCTCTTCTTTTCGGGGGTGGGGCGGTGCGACAGGATCACCGGCACCAAATCGGCGATGTTGAACGGCTTGGCGACATGGTCGTTCATGCCGGCCTCGAGGCAGGCCTGTTTCTCAGCCTCCATGGCGTTGGCGGTGACGGCGATGATCGGCGTGGACTCGAGGCCGGGCGAGGCGCGCAGACGCCGGGTGGCCTCCAGCCCGTTCATGCCGGGCATCTGCAAATCCATCAGGATCGCGTCGAAGGGAGGTTGGGCCGTCATCGCCAGATCGATGGCGCTGTCGCCGCTGTCGGCCACCGTCACCTCGGCGCCGGCGGCGCTCAGCAAATGCCGGGCGACCTCAAGATTGATCGGCACGTCGTCGACCACCAGCAGCTTAAGTCCATCCAATTGCTTGTCGATCTTGGCGGCGGGCCGGTCGGCGCCGTGAGCCGCGCCGGCGGGTTTCAATTCGCCGCCGGCCGGCGGCAGCGACAGGCTGAAGCTGAAACGGCTTCCGGCGCCGGGCGTACTCTCGACCTCGAGCCGGCCGCCCATCAGCCCGATGAGCTTCCGGCTGATCGACAGTCCGAGCCCGGTACCGCCATAGCAACGGGTGGTGGAATTGTCGGCCTGCTGGAAGTCCTCGAAGATGGCCTCGAGCTTGTCGCCGGGAATACCGCTGCCGGTATCCTCGACGGCGAACTGGAAGACCGAGTGGCGCCTCTCGGCGGGAGGCCGTCGCAGCGACACCCGGACGGCGCCGCGCGCGGTGAATTTTATGGCGTTGCCGATCAGGTTGAGGAGGACCTGGCGCAGGCGGAACATGTCGCCCTTCACCAGGTCCCGCAGACCAGGCTCGATGGAAATATCGAGTGTCACCGGCTTGTCGCCGATGGTGGGCGCCGTCAGGCTTTGTACGTCGCACATCAACGCATCCAGGCTGAACGAAGCCTGTTCGATGACCAGCTTGTCGGCCTCCATCTTCGAGACGTCGAGAATGTCATTGAGCAGGCGAAGCAGCGATTCGGTGGACGAATAGGCCTTCGAGGCGTAGTCCCCCTGCTCGGTGGAGAGACCGCTTTGCATCAGGATCTGCAGCATGCCGAGGATGGCGTTCATCGGCGAGCGGATCTCGTGGCTCATATTGGCCAGGAACCGGCTCTTGGCCGCCATCGCCGCTTCGGCCTCGCGGGTCCGTTCGATCAGCAGCCGCTCGCGGTCGCGCCGCTCGGTCAAATCGACCACCATCCCCAGATAGCCGAATATGTCGCCGGCTTCGCCCCGCAGCGCCGTGACATTGAGCAATACCGGCAAACGGGAGCCGTCCTTGCGCACCAGGGTCATTTCGCGGATGGCAGGGACGCCGGTTCGGGCTTTGGCGGTGGCGGCCTCGAAGCCGGATCTGATCGGCGTGCCGAGTTCCTTCGACATGGCCTCGGCATAGACCGCCATTTCGTCGGGATCATGGAAGATCGCCGGCGATTTTTTTCCGGCAAGTTCGCATTCCTTGTAGCCCAGCATGCGTTCGGCCGCCGGATTGAACAATGTGATGGTGCCCTTGACGTCCGTCGCGATGATGCCGACCGCGGCATGGGCGAGAACGGCTCGCTGCAGCTCGGTCATGGTGCGCAGCAGCGCGGTCCGCGCCAGGACCTGCTGTTCCAATGTCGCGTTCATCTGTTCGATCTGTTGCTGACGGTCGCGATCCCGGGTGACGTCGTGGGTCACTTTGGCGAAGCCGGTGACCTTGCCGCTTTTGTCGCGGATCGGATCGATCACGACATGGGCCCAAAAGCGCGATCCGTCCTTGCGGACGCGCCAGCCGTCATTCTCGAAGGCGCCGTGGCGCGTGGCGATCAGCAGGGCCCGATCGGGCAGGCCGTCCTTTCGGTCTTCCTCTGAATAGAAACAGGAGAAGTGGCGTCCGATGATCTCGTCGGCGTCGTAGCCCTTGAGGCGCTGCGCCCCTGGATTCCAGCTTTCCACCGTGCCGGCTCGGTCCAGCCGATAGATGGCGACGTCGGTGACGGCGTCGACCAGCCCGCGATAGGCCTGCTCATCGACGATGCGATGCGCTGTCTTCTTCATATGCATCCCGGCCTCAAAGGGCGAGCGCGAAGTCGGCGAATTCGCGCTTCAACTGCACCGCCCGCTCGGCGATGTCGCGGGCGACATCGAGGAGGTTGCAGGCCGAGCGCCCGGTCTCCTCCGATGCCTCCCGGACGCCGGCGATGCTGTGCGCCACCTCGGCCGTGGCCGCCGATTGCTGTTCGACCGCGCTGGAGATCGACAGGCTGATCGCGTTGACCTTGCCGATGGTGTCGGCGATGGATCTGACGCCGCAGGCTGTCCGCTGGCTCGATGCCTGGATTTCGCCGACCTGTCGCCCGATCTGGCCGGTCGCGCTGGCGGTCTGATGGGCCAGCGACTTGACTTCCGAGGCGACGACGGCGAAGCCCTTGCCGGCGTTTCCGGCGCGGGAGGCCTCGATGGTGGCGTTCAGGGCCAGCATATTGGTCTGTCCGGCGATCTGCGCCACCATGTTGCTGACCTTGCCGATCTTTTCCGCTTCCTCGGTCAGATGGCGCATCGAATGTTCGGCGGCGCCCGCCTCGGACACGGCGATGGTGATCACCCCGGTCGCCTCGGCCAGGCGCTGTGAGATCTCGCGCACCGCGTTGCTCAATTGTTCGGACGCCGATGCGACACTGCCCGATTGCTGGTTGGCTTGTTCGGCGGCCGCCGCCAGTGTCTCGGCGGTGACCTGCAATTCGGTGGCCGAGGCTGTGAGCAGGGCCATCAGTTCGGTGACCTTGCCCGACATGGCCGCCGTCGCCTGCTGGCGTGGGGTGATGTCGGTGGCGAATTTGACGACCTTGGCCGGCTTGCCGTCGAGATCGAGGATCGGGTTGTAGGAGGCTTCGAGCCAGATCTCCCGACCGTCGCGGCCCAGCCGGCGATAACGGGCGGCGCGATACTCGCCGCGATTGAGGCTTGCCCAGAAGTCCCGATATTCCGTTCCGGCGGCGTAGACGGGTTCGACGAAAAGACTGTGGTGACGGCCCTTGATCTCGGTCAGTGCATAGCCGGTGGCGCCAAGGAAATTGTCGTTGGCCCACAGGATCTTGCCGGTCATGTCGAACTCGATGACGGCCTGGGATTTGCGCATGGCCTCGATCTGGCCGGCATAGTCGGCATCGTGGAGCTTTTGCGCCGTGATGTCAGAGGCGAACTTCACGACCTTGCAGGGTTTATCCATCCGATCCAGGATTGGATTATAGGACGCTTCGATCCATACCGCGCGGCCGCCCCTGCCGATGCGCTTGAATTGGCCCGCCTGATACTCGCCACGCTTAAGTCCGGCCCAGAACGCCTGATAGGCGGCCCCCGCGGCCTCTTCCGCTGAAACGAACAGGCGATGCGGTTTGCCCGCGATGTCGGAGAGCTCATAGCCCAGCAGGTCGAGAAAGTTCCGATTGGCCGCCAGGACGCGGCCTTCCATGTCGAATTCGATGACGGCCTGCGATTTGTCCAGCGCGGCCAGCTTCGCGGCGATTTCCCGATCGGTGTTTGTGGTGAAGGCGAACATGTCGTTTCCCCCCTCGCGGCCGCGCCCCTATGTGGCGACCTATACGAGGAGATAGTGTGTTTGCGCCTTCTTACTTTTGAGCTGAATCAAAAATTCAAAATAAAACGTCTGTCGAATACATTTTAAAACGATATCATTTCCTATTGATAAATATATTTACATATATTTGTAAGGAAAGGTAAGTAAACTCAAGGAATTTTCAAGAAAATTAAGCTGTGCAGAGCCGGGGCGGCTTTTGCGGCCGCCCCAGCAAGATTTACCCGAAAACGCCGTATTCGACCTGCAGGATGGTGCCGTCGCCGGTGCTGATCAGCATCGCGTCGCTGCCGTCGCGCACCCATTCATAGCCGGCCGGCGGCACTTCGAGGGCGAACAGCCAGTAATCGGCGATCAGATATTCCGGCGCCCAATAGGCGCGCGGCAGAATCTCGCCGAACACCCAATGGTGCTCGTTCCAGCCGGCCGGGCGGTGATAGGGGCCGATATGGAAGGTGCGGGCCGCCTGGAAATTATGCTGGTAGGAGCCGCGGTCGAAATTGGCCGCCGGGCGGTGGTCCCAGCCCGCCGGCGGTTCGGCGCGGTGATAGCCCTGCGGGCCCGGATGGGGTTCCGCATGCGGCGCGCCGTGCTGCTCGGGATGTTCGTCACGATGTTCGGGCGGCTGGGCGAACGCCACGGCGCCCGCCAGGGCGAGGCCGAAGGAGAGGGAAAAAGCGAGGGTCCGACGATAGGACATTGAGGAGGCTCCGGAATTGATAACGAAGCGATCCTATCATCATCGGCATAGAAAAACTGTTCCATCCCGGCGAGGCCTCGATTGGTCACAGGAGGGGATGCGGGTAGTATCGCGGGGATGATTATCCGCCTGTCGCTTGCTCTGCTGGGTCTGACTGCCGCGTTCGCTTGCGCGCCGGCACGCGCGGAGCCGGATCGCTCCTGTTTCGCTCGCTCCCTGCCGGCGGAGGTGCGCGATAGCCGTGTCGACGATGTCAAATTCCTGCTCGGCTGGGCCTTCGATGTCGCTGCCGCCCATAAGCCGCTGGCGGCGGGCGAGGAGATCGACAAGGCGTCGGGCCTGTCTGATGTGCCAGGCTTCGGCGGGGCCACCGATCTGTCGGCGCTGCGGGGGCGGTATCGGGTGATAAGGGCGCCCCTCAGCGCCGGCACCGGCTATTACGGCATCGAACTCGCCGCGTTGGACGAAAACGGCGACGCCGAGGGGCTCTATCTGCTGAACCGCCTGTTCCGCATGCCCGTCCTGCTGCAGGAACCGATCGGTTTCGCGACCGACATCGTCACCAACGGCGCGATGCTGTTCGGCGGCGGAACCGACGCCATAGAGGATTTGAAGCGCGCCGCCGATACGGCTTTCGTCGATGCCGCCGCGATGCGTCTGCCCTTGCTGACGGTGGGGCAATCCCAGGCGGGCGGCGAGGCTCAACTGCAGGCCGCCTATCTGGCCGCGACGCATCCCGGCCGTGACAGTCGCGTCGGTTTCGTCACCTTCAACGCGGCGCGCGTCAATCTGTCCGTCCGTCACTTGGGCTTGGCACCGGATGCGGTCGAGGGCATCAATTTCGTCAAGGATCTCGATCCCGGCTTCGGCCCGCACGGGATCCTGCCCAACGAGATCGGCCTGCAGGTCTACATCCACCCCGACGGCACCGGCGGCGTCTCGGCGGGCGATCAATCCTTCTTCGCGGCGGCCGCTCATCCCGGCGAGCATCTGCTCAACCGCTTCGACCATGTTTCGCTGGCGGCGGCCCTGCGCGACAGCTTGGCGTCTTTGCCCTCGCGATGCGATCGGTTAGCATCGTCGCCATGAGCAAGGTATTGGAACAACTTATCGCCCTGTTGCGCCTGGAGGATCTCGGGAATGACGGGTATCGCGGCCAAAGCGAAGATCCCGGCTGGGGCCGGGTCTATGGCGGCCAGGTTCTCGGCCAGGCTGTGATCGCCGCCGGCGCCACCGTGCAGGGCCGCCGTCTGCATTCGCTGCACGCTTATTTCGTCCGCGCCGGTGACACCGGCCTGCCGATCGAGTATCAGGTCGAGCGGGTGCGCGACGGCGGCAGTTTCTCCGTGCGCCGCGTGGTGGCGAGCCAGGCGGGCAAGCCGATCTTCAATTTATCGTCCTCCTTCCAGATCGAGGAAAACGGCTATGAGCACCAGTCGGCGATGCCCGACGTGCCCGGCCCGGACGGAATCCCCTCCGAGGCGGACCGGGCCCGCGAGCATGCGGACAAGCTGCCGCCCGACGTGCTGAAGCGCGCCACCTCCGACCGGCCGATCGAGATGCGTGTGGTCAATCCCGACGATCACTTCTTTGGCACGAAATTGGAAGCGAAGCGCTGTCAGTGGCTCCGCGCCACCGGTCCGGTGCCCGACGAGCCGATCGTGCATCAATGTCTGCTGGCCTATGCCTCGGATTGGGGATTGCTGTCGACCAGCCTGCGTCCGCATGGCTTGTCGATCCTCTCGCGCAAGATCCAGAGCGCCAGCCTCGACCACGCCATGTGGTTTCATCGCGATTTCCGAATAGACGATTGGCTGCTCTACGTCACCGACAGCCCGAGCGCTTCGGGCGCCAGGGGCTTTACCCGCGGCGAGGTTTTTGACCGCCAGGGTCGCCTGGTGGCGTCGACCGCGCAGGAAGGGCTGATCCGTCCGCGGAAAAAACCGGAGTAGGGCGATGAGCGATTATCTCGCCGTGACGCATGAGGTGATCAACCAGCCGCGCGCCTTGGAGAATTACACTCTCTATGGCGGCGACGCGGCGCTGAAGGAAGGCGTTGCGCGCGAAGGCGCGGGGTGGGCCGACAATGATCTCGCCGCCTTCGGCGCGGCGTCGGGGACGGCCGAGATGCTGGAACTCGGGCATCTCGCCAACAAGTTTCCACCGGAATTCGACAGTCACGACCGCTTCGGCCATAGAATCGACCTCGTGCGCTTCCATCCGTCCTATCACCAGCTGATGACCCGCGCCATCGAGGAGGGCTTGCATTCCTCGCCCTGGACCGAGCCCAAGCCCGGGGCCCATGTCGCCCGTGCCGCGCGCTTCTATATGCAGTCGCAGGTCGAGGCCGGCCATGGCTGCCCGATCACCATGACCTTCGCTTCGGTGGCGGCGCTGCGCCGCCAACCCGATCTCGCCGAGACCTGGCTGCCGAAGATCACCGCCCGCTCCTACGATCCGCGCAATGTGCGGGCCGAAGAGAAGACCGGCCTGACCGTCGGGATGGCGATGACCGAGAAGCAGGGCGGTTCGGATGTGCGCGCCAATACGACCAAGGCCGTTCCGCAGGCCGACGGCACCTATGAGCTGGTGGGCCATAAATATTTCGTCTCGGCGCCGATGTGCGACCTGTTCCTGGTGCTGGCCCAGGCGCCGGGCGGGCTGACCTGTTTCCTGCTGCCGCGCTGGGCGCCGGATGGGAGCAAGAATCCGCTGCAGATCCAGCGCCTCAAGAACAAGATGGGCAACTGCTCCAACGCTTCGTCCGAGACCGAGTTGCGCGGCGCCCTGGCCTGGCGCGTTGGTGAGGAGGGCAGGGGTGTGCCCACCATCCTGGAAATGGTGGCGCTGACCCGCTTCGACTGCATGATCGGCTCCTCGGCCGGACAGCGCATGGCGGCGTCCCAGGCCCTGTTCCATTGCAGCCAGCGCAGCGCGTTCGGCAAGCTTTTGACCGAGCAGCCCCTGATGCAGAACGTGCTGGCTGATCTGACGCTGGAGTCCGAGGCGGCGCTGGCCCTGACCCTTCGTTTGGCCCGTGCGCTCGACCACCCCGAGGATGCGCGCGAGGCGGCTTTGCTGCGCGTGGCCACGGCGGTGGGGAAATATTGGATCTGCAAGCGCACGCCGAACCATGCCTATGAGGCGATGGAATCTATCGGCGGCAGCGGCGTGATGGAGGATGGGCCGATGCCGCGCCTGTTCCGCGAAAGCCCGGTCAACGCGATCTGGGAGGGCAGCGGCAATGTGCAATGCCTCGACGTGCTGCGCGCCATCGGCAAAAGCCCGGAGGTGGTGGAGGCGCTGTTCGCCGAACTCGATACGGCCAAGGGCGGGAACGCCGCGCTGGACCGTCATGTCGAGGCGCTGAAGCGGGATCTGGCCGATCCGTCCGATGCCGAATTCCGCGCCCGCGATCTGGTGGACCGGGTGGCGATGGGGCTGCAGGCGGCTTTATTGGTGAAGGACGCGCCCTCCTTCGTCGCCGATCCCTTCGTCGCGTCCCGCCTCGAAGGGCGGGGCCAGCATCATTACGGGGCGTTGCCGCGGAGCGCCGACTGCCAGGCCATCATCCGGCGCGGCACGCCGGCATAGGACGCCGCGACGGCGAAGCCTGCGACGGTCAGGACGATGGATAGTCCCGTCTCGTTATATTGGAAATCGGTCTTGGCGCCCTTGGCGGCCATGATCGGCACCCAGACCAGCAGCGTGAATCCGCCCATCTGCACGGTCGACAACCAGGCCGCCAGCGGTGCCAGCACGCCCGTCAGCATGGCGATGCCCGCCGCGATATAGGCGCCGCCGGTGCCGGCCGCCCAGGCCGTCGGACCCGGCAACCAGCCCGGCACCAGACCGGCGGTCTCCTTCAGATAGGCGAAATGGGCAATGCCGAACACGATCATCGCCACGCCATAGAGCACCCGCGCCAGGCGGACTCCGGCGATCACGCCGGCACCGCTGACGATCACCGCGGTCTCGGCGCAATTTTCCCAGGAATCGATGGCTAGCGGCATGCGGAGGAGGACGGGCAACCGGAACGCTAACAGCCACAGCGCCAGGGACATGAACAGCAGGCGCGCGGCGGGAAGGGCGAAGCGGGGAAAGAGAAGTCCGGCTCCGCCGCCGAGCGACGCGAGGATGGTGAGATAGAGCAAGACCGAGCGCAGCGGCAAATCCGGCGGCACCGGCTGCCAGATGGCGGCGAAATCGGTCCAGGCCACGCCCTGCAGACCGATGCCGATCATCGCCGCCGCGAAAAGAAACCGTCCCGTATCCTGGACCGCCATCTCAGTGCCGCACCTCCGGGGTGATCAGATTTCGCAGCAATCCTTCCAGCGCGTCAAGCGCGGGTTCGCCCTCGGTGCCGGCGCGGCGGATCAGCCCGAGTTCGATGTCGGCCAGCGCCGGCAGATGGTCGATCGCGGTTATGTCCGAGGTGAGGTTGCTGCGCATCAGGGCCGAGACGCCGAGACCGGCCTGCACGGCCGCCTGGATCGCCGACAGCGACGTGCCCTCGAAGGCGATCCGCCAGGAGCGGCCGGCGCGTTCGAGCGCTTCGAACACCGTGGCCCGCCGCGAGCAGGGCTGTGAGAACAGCACCAGGGGCAGGGGGGCCTCGCCCCATTCCAGGCCCGGCCGCGCCGCCCAGACCAGCGGCTGGCGCCAGGTCCAGCGGGCGGCGCCGCGCATATGCAGATTGCCGCATAAGGCCAATTGGATGCGGCCTGCCTCCATCGCCGCCAGCATCGCCGAGCCGCCGCCGGTCATCAGTTCCAGCGTGATGTCGGGATGGCGATAGGCGAAGGCGGTCAGTTCCTGGGGCAGGGAGGTCGAGACCAGATCCTCCATCAGCCCGACCCCGCAGCGTCCCGATAATTTTCCGGCGCGGTCCATGTCGGCGAGAGCCTCGCCGGCCAGCGACAGAACCCGCTCGGCATAAGGCAGGAAGGCTTCGCCGGCCTGGGTCAGCGCCACGCCCGAGGAGGTCCGCTCGAACAAAGGGCGTCCAACCAGATCCTCCAGCCGCCGCAACTTCTGGCTGAGAGCCGGCTGGGTGCGGCCCAGGGCCTGGGCGGCGCGGCTGATGCTGCCGGTGCGCGCGGCGGCGATGAAGCTGCGGAGCAGAGCGGTGTCGAAATCTATCCCCATAACAATCCCTTATGACAGTTCACTGTAAATCGAGAGATCCCTCTTTTCACATCGGCTGTTAGCCTTGATCTCAATGTGAAAGGAAAGATGGGGTTCAAATCATCACGCTAAGGATTGTGGTCGCATCACCAGTAAACACAACTGTGATTTATACTAGTTTCTAAGTGATGCTCGCTGCTAAGGGGCTGTTTTCGCGCCGGAATTTACTTCCGTCTGTTGAAGCGGCCGCTGACCCTGGCAGTGTTGAGGCGCGCCCATTCCCGGGCCGCGCAGGGCAAATCCTGCCTCCAATCCCCAGCAGATCGACAATCAACCAATAAGGGGGAAGTATGAAAAACGAATTCTGGTCACCGCGCCGCTCCCTGACCGCCGGGACCGCCGTTTCCGCCGTTGCTCTCACCGCTTTCCTGCCCGGCCTCGCCGCCGCGCAGCAGCCGGTCGGCGACGTCCAGGAGGTCACCATCACCGGTTCGCGCATCAAGGCGCCGAACCTCACCAGCGACAGCCCGGTCCAGGGCGTCAGCCAGGAGGAAATCAAGCAGGCCAACGTCCAGGCGGTCGAGAATCTGCTGAACAATCTGCCGGCGGTTTCGGCCGACTTCACCAGTACCCAGAGCAGCCTGGTCGGATCGACCATCGCCACGGTCAATCTGCGCGGCCTGGGCGCCATCCGTAACCTGGTGCTGATCGACGGCCGGCGCATCGGCCCCGGCGATCCGTCCAGCGTGGTGGGCGCCGCCGCCGATCTGAACTTCATCCCGACGCCGCTGGTGAAAAGCGTCGAAGTGCTGACCGGCGGCGCCGCCGCCGTGTATGGCTCGGACGCGGTCGCCGGCGTGGTCAATTTTCACCTGATCCGCGACTTCCAGGGCGCTCAGCTGGATTTCAGCTATTCGGCCGCCCAGCATGACAACAGCAATCAGGGCGCGCGCACGGCCTTCGCGAATTCGGGTTACGCCATTCCCGCGCCGCCCAAGAGCAATTTCGACGGCTTCATTCGCGAGACCAGCGGCGTCGTCGGCGCCAACGCGCCGGACGGCAAGGGCAACGTCACCATGTATGCCGATTACCGCTCGACCACGCCGGTCGGCGATTCGACGCGCGACTGGTCGGCCTGCCCGATCTACCCGACCACCAATAGCGGCAAGCCGATCAAATATTGCCTAGGCTCGTCGACCACGCCTTACGGTAAATTCCAGATGGTCAGCGGCGCCGGCTTCACCAATGGAAGCTACGGCAACCTGATCAACAATCCGAACGGGACCGCGACTTTCGCGCCCTATAGCGGCGCGAACGCCTTCAATTTCTCCGGCACCTCCTACCTGCAGCGCCAGGATGATCGCGCCGCCTTGGGCGCCTTCGGCCATTACGAGGTCAACGAACATGCCGACCTCTATGCCGAGCTGATGTATATGGACGACAATTCGCAGCAGCAGGACGGCGCCGGCGGCCTGTTCCTCAACGGCGTGCCGGGCGTGCAGACCACCCTGGCCATCCCTTGCTCCAACCCCTATATCGGCCACACCGCCAATGGTTCGATCCCGTCGCAATATACCGCTCTGGGCTGCGCCACTCCCGGCGTGAGCACCGCCACCATCATTTATCCCGGTCTGCGCTTCACCCTGCCGCGCCAGGACACCATCACCCACGATGACTACCGTGCGGTGGCCGGCGTGCGCGGCGATATCGACGGCAATTGGAGTTATGACGTTTCGGCCAGCCATTGGCAGTCCGAATACAATCTCAGGAACAACAACTGGGCGCTGCTGCCGGCGGTCAACCAGGCCATCCAGGACGGCACGCTCAATATCTTCCAATATGGCGGCGACACGCTGGCCCAGCAGCAGGCGGTGTCCGGCACCGATCTCGAGACCGGTCAGACGCGTGAGGATGACGTGCAGATCAACCTCACCGGCGATCTCGGTCCCTATGGCGGCAAGAGCCCGTTCGCCTCGAGCCCGGTCGCCCTGGCCGTGGGTCTCGAATATCGCCACACCACCCTGGCCTTCACCCCCGATGCCAACGCGCAGGCCGGCTACGTGCTGGGCGGCGCGGGCAAGGTGCCGGCGATCAATGGCGGCGAGATGGTGACGGAAGAGTATGGCGAAATCCGCGCTCCGATCATCCAGGACAAGCCGTTCGTCCAGTCCCTGGACCTGAACCTGGCGTTCCGTCACTCGGACTACACGGTCGACAATTCGTCGAGCGAGTTCTCCACCAACACTTACAAGATCAACGCCGACTATGCGCCGATGGACGACTTCCGCTTCCGCGGCGGTTACAACCGCGCGGCCCGCGCGCCGAATGTCTACGAGCTGTTCCAGGGCAATGTCTATGGCAATGACAGCGGCTATAACGACCCCTGCGCCGGCACCATCTCCGCGGCCTTCCTCGCCGCCTGCACCAATCCGGCGCTCGGCCGGGCGGCGGTTGCGCAGTCCCAGGTCGGCAACGTCCTGCAATGCTCGGCCAGCCAGTGCACCAACTACACCGGCGGCAATACGGCGCTGAAGCCGGAAGAGGCCGACACCTGGACCTGGGGCGTCAACATCACGCCGACGTTCCTGTCCGGCTTCAACGCCTCGATCGATTATTGGGACGTCAAGGTCTCGAACTTCATCAACACGCTCGAAGGGTCGGAGATCGTCAATGGCTGCTACACCGGGCAGACCTTCTATTGCCAGTTCATCAAGCGCGATCCGGTCACCGGCTCGCTGGTGGGCAACGGCGCCGTCATCGAGACCAACCAGAACCTCGATTCGATCCATAACACCGGCATCGACATCGATATCGAATACACCAAGAAGATCGCGGATCTGGGCCTCGGCATCCCGGACGATCTGGGCGCGCTCAGCTTCCACCTGATGGGCACCTATGCCATGCAGGCGGAGACGCAGTTCCTCGACGTCACCAAGGCCTATAATTGCGCCGGCCTGTTCGGGTCGACCTGCGGAAACCCGCAGCCGAACTGGCGCCACCAGGCCCGCCTGACCTGGATGACGCCGTGGGACGCCGATTTCTCGGTCAATTGGCGCTATATCGGCGGGGTCAAGCTGGATGCCGACGACCCGTCCAACCCGGCCTATGGCAACGCCGCGATGGGCAATTCGCCGATCGGCTACGGTCTCGACAGCACCATCAACGCCTACAGCTATATCGACCTCTCGGCCAGCTACAAGCTGTGGGACAAATACACCTTCCGCGCCGGCGTCAACAATCTGATGGACAAGGATCCGCCGATGCTGAACCAGGCCTATGCCGTGCAGGCCTCCAGCGGCGGCAGCAACGGCAACACCTACACCATGTACGACGTGCTGGGCCGCGTCATTTATATGAGCTTCACCGCCAAATGGTGACGGTGACCTGACCACGACCTGACCACCCCTGGGCGGCGGATCCGGAGCGGGGTCCGCTGCCCTTTTTTTGAAAGGAGATCGATATGCACCGCGTTCTTTCCCCGATCGAGAAAACCGTTTTCGAGCCGGTGCGTCTGGCCGAACTAGCCACCGTCTTTCCGGGCGTAGCGGCCCGTCACGCCAAGGATCATTTCGGCTGCGTCGTCGAGCGGTCGGCGGTCCAGCCGGTTATCGTCACCCGCTATGACCGGCCGGTCGCTTTCGTCGTGTCGCCCGAGGCTTATCTGTCCTTGGTGCGGGATCGTGAGCGGCTCGAGACCATGATGGCCATCGAGCGCGCTTTGGCGGCGGAGAAGGGAATCGAGGCGGCGGAGTGAGGGGCTTGAGTTTGGATGGTCGCCCCTAAGGGGGCGGCACAGCGTCGATCAGCGCCGCGCCCTACAATCAGGCTGCTCCGATTTTGCGGCGAAACCCTTGTTTCGCCGCGGAATTGGAGCGGAACACTCACGCTGAGGATACCGTTCGACCTAAGCGATCCATACTCAATCCTCAATCCTCAAGCCGCAGGCCTTGCCGGAATATTCAGCCCACGCTCGACCGCAGGCCGCGCCAGGCAGCGCTCCAGCCATTCCGGCACATGCTTCAGCCGGTCATAATCGACGATGTCGCGCGCGCCGTAAAAGCCGATCAGATTGCGAACCCAGCCGACCAGCGAGATGTCGGCGATGGTGAATTCGTCGTCCATGATCCAGTGCCGGCCCTTGAGCCGGTTCTCCAGCACCTCCAGCAGCCTTTGCGATTCGGCGCGATAGCGCTCCAGCGGGCGCTTGTCCTCGATTTCCTTGCCGGCGAATTTTAAGAAATAGCCGACCTGGCCGAACATCGGTCCGACCGCCGCCATTTGGAAGAACACCCATTGGATGGCCTCGTAGCGCCGGATCGGATCGGCGGGCAGCAGCTTTCCGGTCTTTTCGGCCAGATAGAGCAGGATGGCGCCCGATTCGAACAACGCGATCGGCGTGCCGCCGGGGCCGTTGGGGTCGAGGATGGCCGGGATCTTGCCGTTGGGGTTCAGCGAGAGATACTCCTCGGTCCAGGTCTCGTTCTTGCCGATGTCGATCAGATGCACCTCGTAAGGCACCCCCGTCTCTTCCAGCATGATCGAGGCCTTCACCCCGTTCGGCGTGGGCAGGGAATAAAGCTGCAGCCGATCCGGATGGGCGGCGGGCCAGCGCTTGGTGATGGGAAATTGCGACAGGTCGGACATGCGGGAGCTCCCTTGGGCGGACGATCTTTTTCCAAGTAGGGCAGCAAGAAACCATAATATTTTTTGCCGCGCGAGGCTTTTGCGCTAATCTCGCCGATGGGCTTCGGTCGGGCTATTTTGGGAATATTGCATGAGCGCGGTTGAACTATTGGTTCGTCAGACCAAAGGTGCTACGCGCTTATACGCCCTCGCCTTGGTTGCTGCTTTTGCGCTCATGCCCCTGGCGGCGATCCTTTATGTGGATCAGTTCCAGGATCCCAATCTTCTTTTCATGAATCACGGCTTCCATGTCTTCGCGATCGCCGTCGCGACCCTGGAGGGTCTGTTCGTTTCCTATGTGTCCTGGAGCTGCTACCGGGAGTCGGGCGAGCCTTTTCTTCGCTGGCTGACCGCCGGCTTTCTCGGCTTCACCCTGATCTACGCGCCGCACGGCTTCTTCACGCCGCTGGCGCATCGGAATGTCTGGCTTTTCATCCTCTACGGCCCGGCTTCGCGCTTCGTGATGGCGGGCAGCCTGCTGGCGGCGATCTGGGTGTTCGGGCTCAAGCCGCATGACGATCGCACCCGCAAGGGCCACGGCTTCTGGGTCGGCTGGATCGCGGCCTATGTGGCGATCGATGTCGGCGTCGCCATCCTGGCCTTCTCGCCGATCGCCGGCGCGCCCTGGGTGCGGCTGTCGATGGAGTGGGGTGCGCTGATCATGTCGGTCGGTTGTGCCGTCAGCATGCTGATTCGGCGCATCGCGGCCCCCCTGATGCGGCTCTATTTCGTCGCCGCCTGCTTTTTCGCCCAATCCTCTTACGCCTTCACCCTGGGCAAGGTGTGGAACCATCAATGGTGGCTGGCCCACATCATCTTCGCGAGCGGCTTCTTCCTGCTGAGCTATGGCGTGGTGCGCGCCTTCCTGACCACGGGCGCTTTCTCGACGGTGCATAGCGAGGAGCGGATGATGGCCGAGCTGGCGGCGGCCAAGGAGAAGGCGGAGGCGGCCAGTTCGGCCAAATCCTCGTTCCTGGCCAATATGAGCCACGAGATCCGCACGCCGATGAACGCAATCTTGGGCATGTCGCAGCTGTTCCGCCAGACGGAGCTCGATTCGCGCCAGGCCGATTATGTCGAGAAGATCGATTCGGCGGCCCGCACGCTGCTCGGCATCCTCAACGACATCCTCGATTTCTCCAAGGTCGAGGCCGGCAAGCTGGAACTCGATCTGCAGCCTTTCGATCTCGACAAACTGCTGCGCGACGTCGGCGTGATCCTGTCGGCCAATGTCGGCGGCAAGGATGTGGAGATCCTGTTCGACATCGACCAGACGGTGCCGCGCTGGATCGTCGGCGACGCGCTGCGGCTGCAGCAGATCCTGATCAATCTCGGCGGCAACGCGGTGAAGTTCACCGAGCGCGGCGAGGTGGTTCTGTCGGCCCGACTCGACCGCGACGCCGCCGGCCAGCCGGTGGTGGCCGTCTCGGTGCGCGACACCGGCATCGGCGTGCCGGCCGACAAGATCACCACCATCTTCGAGGGCTTCTCGCAGGCCGAGCACTCGATCGCGCGGCGCTTCGGCGGCACTGGGCTTGGCTTGGCCATCAGCCAGCGCCTGGTGGCGCTGATGGGCGGCGCCATCACGGTGGAAAGCCAGTTCGGCGTCGGCAGCACTTTCCGCTTCACCTTCCGGTTCGAACCATCGCAGGCGCGCAGCGTGACCGGTCCCGCCGCCGACAAGTTGAAGGCGCTGACAGCCCTGGTGGTCGACGACAACGATTCGGCCCGCCATGTGCTGTCGGCGATGGTGCAGTCCTTCGGCTGGATGTCCGTCGAAGCGGCCACCGGCGGCGAGGCTCTGTCGATTCTGGAGGTCAAGGCGAAGCGCAAGGAATTCTTCGACATCGTGCTGCTCGACTGGCGCATGCCGCACATGGATGGCTGGGAGACGGCCCAGCGCATCAAGACTCTGTTCGATGGCCAGATTTCGCCGCTGATCGTGATGGTCACGGCCTATGACCGCGAGGCGTTGGAAGAGCGCCGTACCGAAGCGCCCTCGCTGCTCGACCATTTCCTGGTCAAGCCGATCACCGCCTCGATGCTGTTCGACGCCGTCGCGGAAGCCAAGGTCGGCGCCGTCGCCAAGGCCCCGCCGCGCCGCGCCGGACGCCAGACCGGCAAGCTGGACGGAGTCAGGTTGCTGCTGGTCGAAGACAATCCGACCAACCAGCAGGTCGCCCGCGAATTGCTGCAAAGCGCCGGCGCCGATGTCACCGTCGCCGAAGGCGGCGTGCCGGCGCTCGAAATCTTGCGCCAGCACGCCGGCTTATTCGATCTGGTGCTGATGGATGTGCAGATGCCCGACCTCGACGGCTATGCGGCCACCCGCCAGATCCGCGGCACGCTTGGCCTGCGAGAGCTGCCGGTGGTGGCCATGACCGCCAACGCCATGTCGGCCGATCGCCAGGCGGCGCTCGAGGCCGGCATGAACGATCATGTCGCCAAGCCCTTCGATCTGGCCGATCTGGTCGCGGTGATCGGCCGCCACGTCAACACCGTCGGCAGATCATCGAAAGGCAACGGCTCGGCGCCGTCGCGCGGGCCGCTCGAAGGCGGGGCGCTCGATATCGGGGGGGCGCTGGCGCGCTTCTGCGACGATACCGGCATTTATCGCCGCGCTCTGCTGAGCTTCGCCATCGAAGCGCCCAGACTGGTCGAGCGCATCCTGGTTCAGGCCGGCAAGGGCGCCGGCGCCGATCCGCGCGAGGTCGGGCTGCTGCTGCACAGCCTCAAGGGCGCCGCCGCCCAGATCGGCGCCGATCCGCTGGCGGCGATGCTGGCCCGCGCCGAGACGGCGCCGGTCGCCGCGCTTCAGCCCTGGCTGCCCGATATCGGATCCCTGGCCGACCAGGCTGTCGCAACCGCTCGGGCCGTCGCCGCCCGCTGGCCGGAAGAGGAAGACGAAGACGCCGGCGACCGGCCGGTGCTGGAGGACGAGTTGAAGCGTCTATGCGATCTGTTGTCCGCGTCCAACATGGCCGCGCTCGACGGCTATGAGGCGCTGCGCCGCCACTATGCCGGCGGCATGCCGCGCGAATTCGAGGAACTCGGCACGGCGATCCACAAACTGGATTTCGCCGGCGCGTTGCGGATCTGCGAGTCGATGCAAGGGGAGTTGAAGGCTTAGGCGGCGCCAGAGCGGCCTGGAATGCCGGCACGGCGCTCATCGACGTTGGATAAGTGATTTTCCAGATTGCCATTTATTATCCTAATCAGGATAATTCTCTCCTGTTTTGACAGGTGGGTGGGCGATGGCATGAGAGTTTCAGCACGCAGGATGAGGGAAATCGGCCGGACTTTCTGTCTCGCCGCCCTCCTTGCGGGACCGGCGTTTAGCGCGCGGGCCGCGGTTCCGGATGATTTGGACCGGTTCGTCGCCGAGTCGATGAAAACATTCGGCGCCCCGGGCGTGTCGGTCGCCATCGTCGAGGACGGCAAGACCGTCCTGGCCAAGGGGTATGGCGTACGCTCGATCGTGACCCGCGCGCCGGTCGACAGCCACACCGCGTTCCAGATCGGCTCCGAGACCAAGGCCTTCACCGCCGCGGCGATCGCCCTGCTGGTCGATGAGGGAAAGCTGACCTGGGACGACCGGGTGGTCGACCGGCTGCCCGGTTTCCAGATGTATGACCCTTACGTCACCGAGCATATGACCATCCGCGATCTGCTGAGCCATCGCAGCGGCCTGGGGTTGGGCGAGGGGGATCTGCTGCTGTTGCCGGCCAGCGACCGGTCGCGCATGGATGTGGTGCGGGCGCTTCGCTTCCTGAAGCCGAAAACGGGATTCAGAGAGACATACGCCTACGACAATATCCTCTATATCGCCGCCGGAGCCCTGATCGAGGCGGTATCGGGCCAGAGCTGGGAAGATTTCGTCCGGACGCGCATCCTGAGGCCGGTGGGGATGGATGATTCCCTTGTCGCCTATGATCCGAAGGCCCCGAATGCGGTCGGATTGCACGGCCGGACCGGTGGCGTGCTGCGCAGCGACGGCGCGTTGCATCTTCTCGACCATGGCATCGAGAGCCCGGCCTCGGGTCCGGCAGGCATGCTCAATTGCAGTGCCGAGGACATGGCTAAATGGATGCGCGTCGTCCTGGCCCGGGGCGAACTTGACGGCGGAAAGCGCCTGTACAGCGAAACCCAGGCGCGCGAACTCTGGACCCCGCAGGTGATCGTTCCCTCCGATCCCTTCGCGATCGATCCGTCTCCGGTCGCGCGGAAATTCCAAACCTATGCCCTGGGCTGGTTCGTCGAGGATTATCACGGTCACACCATCGTCGAACATGCCGGCGGGGTATTCGGCGGGGTGGCGCTGCTGGCGTTGATTCCCGAGAAGGGGATCGGGATCTCCGTCGCTATCAATTCCGAGGACAGCGGGGTTAGGCGCGCCATCGTTTCGCACTTGATCGATCACTATCTCGGCCTCCCGCATGAGGATTGGAACCTCACTTACAAAGCCCTCTTCGACAAGATGCGCGCGGATACCCAGAAGGCCCTGGCCGCCCCGCGCGACGAGGTGAAGGCCAATGACGCTCACAGCCTGTCGATCAAATCCTATGCGGGCGCCTATCAGGACGTCTGGTATGGCCCGGTCACCGTGAAATCGGGTGTGGATGGCAAGCTCTCGATGAAATTCGACCATACGCCGGGCATGGAAGGGCCGCTCCTCCATGTCGGGGACGACGTATTCAAGGCGGTCTGGGGCGATCCCGAGATGGAGCCCGCTTACGTCAAATTCCTGGTCAAGGACGGCGCCGTTTCGCAGCTGAAGATGTGGCCGGCCTCGCCGGTCGCCGATTTCAGCTTCGATTATGCCGATCTCGACTTCCGGCCGGTTCATTGAGGGGGCAGAGAGATGAATTTTCGCACTTTCGCATTCGCCGCAACCGCATGGCTGGTGGCGGCGTCGGCCCCCGCCGAACCGATTGCCGGCGGCGGCCATCCGCTCGATGCCCCTGATCTCGAAGCCTGGCTGGACGGTATGGTTCCGTTCGCCCTCGACACTGGCGACGTCGCTGGGGCGGTGGTCTCGGTGGTCAAGGACGGCAAGGTGCTGTTCGAGAAAGGATATGGATATGCCGATGTTGAGCACAAGGTGCCGATGGATCCCGACCGCACCCTGATGCGCGTCGGCTCGACCTCCAAGCTGTTCACCTGGACCTCGGTGATGCAGCTGGTCGAGCAGGGCAAGCTCGATCTCGACCGGGACGTGAACGATTATCTCGACTTCAAGGTCGATGAGAAATTCGGCAAGAAGATCACCCTGCTGGATCTGATGCATCACCGCGGCGGGTTCGAGGAGGGGTTGAAAGATATCCTGATGACGGACCCCGCCAAGGCGCCGTCGACCGAGGATTACCTGAAGAAGCATCCCCGGCCGATGCTCTTCGCGCCGGGCGCCGTGCCCGCTTATTCGAATTACGGGACGGCGCTGGCGGGCTATATCGTCCAGCGCGTTTCGGGCGAGCCGTTCGAGCACTATGTCGCGCGGCATATCTTCGCGCCGCTCGACATGGGGCATTCGAGCTTCGAGCAGCCTGTCGCCGAGGCTTTGCGCAAGGATGTGGCGACCGGCTATCGCGCCGCTTCCGGCCCGGCGCGGCCGTTCGAGATCGTCACTACTGGCCCGGCCGGTGCCCTGTCGGCGACTGCCGCAGACATGGCGAAATTCATGATCGCGCATTTGCAGGACGGGCAGGGGATCCTGCACTCCGACACCGCGAAGCTGATGCACACGCCTTCGGAAGAGGCGCCGCCTGGCTTCGCCACGATGGCGCATGGGTTCTTTTACGATCACCGCAACGGCCATCTGCTGATCGGCCATGGCGGCGACACCATCGTCTTCCATTCCGACCTCGAGCTGTTGCCGGAGGAGGGGGTAGGGATCTTCGTCAGTTTCAACAGTCGCGGCCGCGAGGATTCCGTCTATGCGCTACGCGAGTCCTTGATCCACGGCTTCGTCGATCGTTACTTCCCCGCCGCTTCGGCGATCAGTGATGCGCCGGCGGTGGCCTCGGCGGCCCAGGATTTGGGCGAGATCGCTGGAACCTACGACAGTTCCCGGCGCATCGAGGACGGGTTCCTCAGCGTCTTCTATCTGTTGCAGCAGACCACCATCGCCGCCAATCCGGACGGCACGATCTCGATGCCGGGGCGATTCGGTCTCAAGACCGTCACCTTTCGCGAAGTCGCGCCGCGGACCTGGCATGAAGTGGGCGGTTCGCGCGTTTTGATGCTAACCACCGTGGATGGAGTCAAGACGGTGGCCGACAGCGACGATCCGACCTCGGTCCTGCAGGCCGCGCGCTTTTATCGCTCAGCGGGGTTGAATGTTCCGGTGATGGTCGGATCCGTGGCGATCCTGGCGGCGACCTTGCTGTTCTGGCCCTTCTCGGCGCTCCTGCTGCGCGGCAATCCGACGATTTCGGAGGAGAGCCGCAAAGTACGCCGCTCCATCCGCCTCGCTACGGCGGTGCTGACGGTTTATTGCGCCGCCTGGATCGTCTGGCTGATGCCGGTGCTCAGCATCGAGCTCGGCAATTACAATTTCCAGAACGATTGGATCGTGCGGTGCCTTCAGCTCGCCGGACTCGCCGCTATCGCCGCCGCGATCTGGGGTGTCTGGAGCGCGGTGAAGCTGGTCAGGTTGCCCGTCCCGGTGCTCACCAAGATCTGGACGGTTCTTGTAGCGGTGGCGGGGCTGGGGGTGGTGTGGATCGGCTTCGTCGGTAAGCTGATCGGTACCGATCTCAATTACTGAGGGATGGGGCAGATTCAACAAGGCTTGGAAGGCAGATGAATGGTCGGCTTCGGGCCGATTGCGGAATGTCTCCTGTCTGACGGGGAAATGTGGCAACCGGACGTTGCCAAAGAGCACGATTTCGGCAATGTCTGCCCCATTACAGAAGCTCGCCGCGAGAAAATCACCGTGAATATATTTCTCGCCAATTCAATTATTAGAGGAATTTTGCGGCTTACTCCATAATTGTAAGGCAAGTTTTTTTTGTGCCAGCTTCGTTCCAAGGTGCCAACCAAAAGGGAATGCCAATAAAATATAAACAACAAGAATAAACGTAAAAATATACTCCGGAACGAAATACGAAAAAATTGTAGCATTTATCTCTGCGTTGGGGCCGTATACCGATAATCCATATAGCACAAAAGAAAATAGTGGAAAGAAAACGGCAAGAATACAAATTGCTCTACTATTGGCAAGTATCTGCCTTTTTTTATATTCATCGGAAGAGAAAATCAGTGAAAAAATCAATTTTGTGCGTTCTCTTGGTGTCACTTCCTTAATATTGACACTTCTTAAAATATCCCGT
>Ga0302314_10003373_pt1 | contig 29472 bp, 29 predicted proteins | sample III_Palsa_N2_3_FD_200533 | JGI IMG/M metagenome (GOLD analysis project Ga0302314, IMG submission 200533) | Peat permafrost microbial communities from Stordalen Mire near Abisko, Sweden - III_Palsa_N2_3 | ecosystem: Environmental > Terrestrial > Soil > Palsa > Peat permafrost | place: Sweden...
AGCGCTGAAGATTTGGCCGGTTATTGGCGGTCAAATCTTCAGCGCTATTTTGATCTTGGCGTTTTTATCGGCATAAATCCGGCGGGATGGCGCCACGGCCGTGGGCTAGTGGGCTAGTGGGCTAGTGGGCTGTGTGGGTGGCTGGGACGCGCTCGGGGGGCGGCGGGGGGCCGGGTGGGGTGCCGTCGCCGAATGGGCGCCCGGGTAGGGACTCGCGGCCGTGCGGTGTCAGCCAGCCGGAGAGGTCGGGGCCGGCCGGGACGATGCCGGACGGGTTGAGGTTCGTGTGGACCAGGTAGTAGTGCTGCTTGGTCTGGACGAAGTCGATCGTGTCGCCGAACCCGGGGGTCTGGAAAAGGTCACGGGCGTAGGCCCAGAGCACCGGCATCTCGGTGAGCTTGTTGCGATTGCACTTGAAGTGGCCGTGGTAGACCGCGTCGAACCGCGCCAGGGTCGGCCAGAGCCTGACGTCGGCCTCCGTGATCGTGTCGCCGACCAGGTAGCGGCGGGTTGCCAGGCGCTCCGCGAGCCAGTCGAGCCGGCTGAATAGCTTCGCGTACGCGCCGGAGTAGGCCTCCTGGGAGGAGGCGAAACCACAGCGATAGACGCCGTTGTTCACGTCCTCGTAGACGAGCGCGCTGACCTCCTCGATCTCGTCGCGCAACCCGTCCGGGTACAGGTCGGGCGCGCCGGGGCGGTGGAAGGCGGCCCATTCGCTCTCCAGGTCGAGCGTGATGTGCTTGAAATCAGCGGTCACCACCGCACCGCTCGCGATGTCCACGATCGCCGGGACGGTCACCCCCCTGTCGTAGCCGGGTACCGCCTTCTCATACGCCTCGCGAAGCCAGTGCATGCCAAGCACCGGGTCCTTCTCCCCCGGGTCCAGGTCGAACGTCCAGGACCGCCAGTCGTGCGTCGGCCCGCAGATGCCCATGGACAGCGCCCGCTCGAGGCCGAGCAGGCGGCGGACGATCATCGTGCGGTTCGCCCAGGGGCAGCCGCGGGCGACGACGAGGCGGTACTTGTCGGAACGCACCGGCCAGCCATCCCGGCCGTCCACCGTGATCCGCCCGTCGAGATATCTGGTGTCGCGCTTGAACTCGCCGCTCTTGCTCATGCCTGCGAATCTAGTCCAAAACAGTACTTAACGGCCGTGGCCCTTACCTGGCGGCGGCGAGGGATTCGAGGTAGGCCGCGGTCTTCTCGGGGTCGGTGAGAAAGTCGTGGAGGGTGGAAGGGAACGGGAAGAACTGGGCGAAGGCGTAGGCGGCCTCGGGGAACTGCGCGGCCGCGGCGAGGAACTGCAGACCGTGCTGAGGCAGCGGCTCGAGCAGTATCTCGGTCCACAAGATGGAGTCCTTCGCCCGCGCCCAGAAGGTGTCGAAGGTCTGCTGCATCCACTGCGCATCGAACGGCCGGTCGCCGCGATCGAGGATAGATTTCAGGTAAATGCCGGCCGAGTGCGAGGCGTTGTTGGCACCCTGCCCGGAGATCGGGTCGTTGACCACCACCACGTCGCCGATGCCGAGCACGTAGGAACCCGGCGCGACCTCAGCGTAGGGATGCCTGACCGTGGTGGTGAACCTGCCAACGAGGGATGCCCGCGCGTCGGTGGGCTCGGCGTTGGCGTACAGCTCGCCCTCCCACGGGAAGTACTGGTTGAGCAGCGCCTTGGTCCTGCGCATGTGCTCGTCTGGAGACGGCCGGTCGGCGAAGATGTCGAACGGTCCGCCGGGGATCGCCTCCACGAGAACGATGTCGCACGAGCCCGAGTGCGTGTAGGCCGGCATGTAGTACACCTCAGCCTCGCCTGGCGCGATGTTGGCCCGCATCATGGGAATGGGGCGGTCGGCAGGCATGGCCACGCCGTTCAGGTAGATGGCCGCTAGGTGGCGTCCCGGGCTCGTGTACTTCGACCGGCTCGCGTCCCTGTCGAAGAGCTCGACGATCTCGCCCTTGCCCGCCGCGATGACCGTCAGGTCGTACATCGGCGCGAGTCCCGCTAGATCCGAGGTCATCACGGAGTGGTAGATCGCCCGCCCGCCGCGCTCCTCGAAGAGCTCGAGCCAGGTCGCCATCTTGACCCGCTGGTCGACCGAGTTGCCCGGGTGATCCCACGGGCCGTAGAACGAGAACGCCTGCACGCCGGGTGTGGCGGCGACCGCGAGGCTGGCGCCCTCGATCGGCGTGACGTCGTTCTCCCACAGGTTCAGGTTGTACTCGCGCTCGCGGTCGATTGCCGGCCAGAACATCACCTGAGTCGAGGTCGGCCAGCCGCCTCGGATCTCGTCCGGCGTGCGGGCCGACATGACCGTCACGTCGTAGCCCTCAGCCTGCAGGCACAGTGCCAGCTGAAGACCGGACTGACCGGCGCCAACGATGAGGATCTTGCGCACGGAAATGCTCCTTAGGGGTCGCCCTCGGAAGACGGCGGCTTCAGCGGGTGACTACGGGGGAAGTCTTCTCCATCGTGTTGGTCAGGCTCGCGAGCAGCGCATGCACGGCGGAGCGCCTGTCGCGCGCGTCGACGGTGATAAGAGGGACAGAACCGGCGACGCCGAGCGCTTCGCGAACCTGGTCGAGCGAGTGCGTCTGCATCCCGTTGAACAGGTTCACCGCGACGACGAACGGCACGTCAGAGTCATTCTCGAAGTAGTTCACCGCCGGGAAGGAGATGTCGAGGCGACGTGTGTCGACGAGCACAAGCGCCGCGCTCGCGCCGCGGCACAGGTCGTCCCACATCGGCCAGAACCTCGGCTGCCCCGGCGTGCCGAACAGGTAAAGGATCAGATCGTTCGCCAGCCTGCGGCGACCGAAGTCCATGGCCACGGTGGTGGTCGTCTTCTCATCGGTAGCGTTCAGCGGGTCGACGGTCTTGCTCGCCTGGGTCATCCACGCCTCCGTGTTGACCGGCGGAATCTCCGAGACGGTGCCGACCAGGGTCGTCTTTCCCACGCCGAAGCCGCCCGCTACTACGATCTTCGCCGAGGTGACGTTCGGCGACAGGCGGTCAGGCGAACTCGCGAAGGCCATCAATGACTCTCTTTAGCAGGCGGTGGTCGTACGGTGATGAGTGTGTGTCGTCGTTGATCTGCACCCGGTCGGTGGCGGCGAGGTCCTCAAGCAGGACACGGGTGACGCCGAGCGACACACCGCAGTGCGCCGACAGCTCCGCGACCGACTGGGGGCCGATGGCCGCCCGCTCGTAGAGCCGCCGCGCCTCCGGTGACAGCCGGGTCGCGGAAACCGGGTCATACCCGTTCACGGCGACCAGCGTGTGCACGTAAAGGCGGTGCCTGGTCCGGGTTCGCCCGCCGGTGAGCACGTACGGCCGGACCCAGGGGTTGGCGGTCATCGCCCGCCCCCGCCGTACAGGCTGTTCCTCCGCCGCAGATCGTCGCGGAGCTGAGGCGTCAGCACATGCCCCACGGCGTCGACGAGCTGGGCCATCTGGTGCGCGACGACGCCCAGGTTCGTCCCCTCCCTGACGAGCACGGCGAACCCGGCCAGGCTGCCGATGCTCATGAAGAGGAAGTGGCCTGACGGGAACTTGAGCATTACCTGGTCGCAGCCGGCCTCGCCGACCTTGCTCGCGATGTTGTTGCCGAGGCTGATGATCCCGCTGGTCATCGCGGCGAGCGGGTCGGCCAGGTCGGGCGACATGCCGCCCGCCGCGATCAGTGGCAGGCCATCGGAGGAGACGATGAGCGCATGCGTGACCCCGGGCGTCGACGCGGCGAAGTTGTCGATCAGCCAGCCGAAGTCGTGCGGGTCGGGTGGCGGCATGACCGCCGGGTTCGTCATGACTGGCCGCCTTCTTCTGGTTGCGCTGCTGTTTGCGTGCCGCCTCGAGTGGTCCCGTCGACGGTGCCTTGTGGACCGGTACTGCCCGCAGCGAAGGCGCTGAGCTCGTCGGCGAACGCCCGGCGTGCCGCCTCCTGCTGCCGCTGCGATAGCGGGGCCGCCGCCTCCGCTGGCCTCGGTTCGCCGCCCCGCAGGCTGGCGGGCTCCCGGCGGGGCAGCTCCGTGGCCTGCGGCTCCGAGATCTGCACCTCCGAGATCTGCGGCAGCACGGTTTGCGCCACCGCGGTCCGCGGCTCGGGCGCCGCGGACAGCTGCGGCTCCGCCGCCGGGCGGCTGCGCTGCCTGCGGGGCATGTCGGCGACCGGACTCGGCCGTGCGGCGGACTGTGCTGACGGCTGCGCCCGCGGCCCGCTGGCCGGCTCGGGCCAGCACTGCGTGTCCGATATCTTTGCCTTCCCATCGGGCACGCCCCGGGGGGTACGGGGGGTCGCCCCCCCGGGAGATGACTGCGTGTCCGATATCTTTGCCTTCCCATCGGGCACGCCCCGGGGGGTACGGGGGGTCGCCCCCCCGGGAGATGACTGCGTGTCTTCTGCGGGAATCTCGGAGAGCAGGTGCGGCGGAAGCGTCACCATCGCGACGGTGCCGCTGCTCGGCAAAGGACGCGAGGCGAGCCGCACGGCGATCGAGTGCTTGCGCGCGATCCTGTGCACCACGGGGAACCCGGTGTGGTGCCCGGTCCGCTCATCCACGTCGGGAACAGGACCGGCGAGGGCGGCGTTCAGCGTCGCCACCTGATCCGCCCCGAAGCCGATCCCGGTGTCCTCGACACGGAACATCACGCCGCCGTCCTCGAGGAGGTGGCCGCTCACCGTCACCGTGCCTGGTGAGTACCTGGTGGCGTTGTCGAGCAGCGCGGCCATGAGCGCGCCTACATCGTCGGCCGCGTAGCCGAGCACGGCCAGTTCGGTGACGCGCCCGACCGACACCTGCGTGTACCGCTCGATCGCCGAGGCCGCCATCCTGATGACGTCGAGCAGCGAGGTGGTGAATCCGGCGAGTTCCTCCTCGCTCCGGCCCGCCAGTGTGCGCAGATCCCGGCTCGAGCGGCGCATTCTGGTGACCGCGTGATCAACCTTGTAGAGGCGGTGCAGCCGCTCAGGATCGGCCTCGTCGACCTCAAGCTCGTCGAGGGAGGTACGGAGCTGCTCGGCAAGGACGAGCAGGTGCAGCCCGAACTGGTCGCAGATGTCCGGCCACGCGCCGCCGGACCGCGCCGCCGCTAGGTCCGGCTCGCCTGGCTGGGGTGGCCGGCCTGGCTGGGTTGGCTGTCCGAGGGGGCCGGACATGACCGGCACCTCCCGCCCGGGCCCTGCGGATCCCACGTACTGCGCCTGCGGCGGGTCGGTCAGCAGGGCGACCTGCGACTCGGCGCTCGATGGCTGGCCGCTGCTGTGCTTGCCGACACTGTATTGGCCGACACCGTGGTATTGGCCGACACCGTGCCTGCCGGCCCCTGGCTGGCCGTTTCCGTACTGCCCCTCGCGGTCAGACCAGCCCAACGTCGGCTGACCGGGCAGGGGCGCCACTGCGTTCGGCTCGTGTTCCCGCTCATCGCCCCGCGACATCCCGAGAAGGCGTCTGAGGCTCCACCGAGTCATGGCAGTCAATTGTTCCCGCTTCGTAGGGGAAAAGGGACGAGGATCAGATTGACACAATCCCCCTGTAATTGCGGGGTCTTCGACCCATGAAGTCCAGGCCGTACCGAAAAACTGTCTCTGCCCGGCCGTTCAGCCGCCCACCAAGCTGCATACGCGGCAAGTTTCCCATAGCGGATAAAGGCCGTCAATCGCCACCGGCCGCATGGAGCACACCTTCCTAGCATGCGTTCAGAATCAGATTCTTCTTTCCCTCTTTCTCGTCCGCCGAGATTACGGAAGGGGAGCGTCCGGGATCGGTCGTAGCGTGACAGCGGTACCGGCAATCCCACGAAGCACTGGAGAAGGAGAAGACCCGTGGCACTGGCGGCACAGGAGCTTGAGGCCGAACGGAGCGACCTGCTTGCGATGCTCGGCGAGCACCGGCACTTCCTGCGGTACACCACCCGCGATCTGACCGATGAGCAGGCGCGGGCGCGTACCACGGTGAGCGAGCTGACGCTCGGCGGGCTCATCAAGCACGTCACGCTCGTCGAACGGAACTGGGCGCGGTTCATCGTCGAGGGACCCTCGGCCATGGGCGGCGGATCGGACATGACCGAGGAGGTCGTGACGCGGTGGCGGGAGCAGTTCCGGCTGCTCGACAGCGAGACGCTCGCGGGCGTGCTTGCCGACTACGAGCTTGCGGCGGCGGCGACCGACGAGCTCGCGGCGACGCTGCCCGACCTGAGCGCGACGCAGCCGCTGCCGAGCGCGCCCTGGTTCCCCGCCGGGGAGCGCTGGTCGGCGCGCCGCGTGCTGATGCACGTCATCGCGGAGACGGCGCAGCACGCCGGGCACGCCGACATTATCCGCGAGTCCATCGACGGCGCGAAGTCCATGGGCTGACCGAGCCGCGCCGGGTGTCACCGCGAGCAGCGCGCCCCCCGCACCAGTCAGCGACCGGACCGCGAGCCTCATGTCACCCTGAAGCCATGGCTGCGAACGGAAGGTTCTCCGGACTGGCTGCCGAAGACGCACGCATCAGCGACTTCCGGGTGCACGGTTCGGCGAGCGGCACGGCAGCTTCCGTCGACCGCTGGTCCGATCTTGACGTGCTGATCGCCGCGGCGGAGCCGGTCGCGGTGGCGGAAGACTTCGCCCGCCAGATCGGCACCCCCGCAGGCCGTATAAGCGCTGGGGGCGCAGGATGTCGGTGCCGAGCCAGGGGCGGAGGGGTTCGGGGACGATGACGGTGCCGTCGGGCTGCTGGTTCTGCTCGACGATGGCGGGCAGCAGGCGGCTGGTGGCCAGGCCGGAGGCATTGAGGGTGTGGACGTAGGCAGTGGGCTTGCCCTTGTCGGGGCGGTAGCGGATGTTGGCCCGGCGGGCCTGGTAGTCCCCGGCCCAGGAGGCGGAGGAGACCTCCTTGTAGATCCCGATGCTGGGCAGCCAGACCTCGATGTCGTAGGTGAGCCTCATGCTCGCGCTGGCGTCGCGGGTGGCGAGCAGGGACGTCTGGTAGTGCAGGCCCAGCTTCTCGACCAGCATCTGGCTGCGGCCCACCAGCTCGTTCAGTGCCCGCTCGGCGTCCTCGGGGGCGGTGAACTGGAACATCTCTACCTTGTTGAACTGGTGACCGCGGATGCTGCCGCGTTCTTCGCTGCGGTAGCTGCCGGCTTCGCGCCGGTAGCAGGGTGAGTAGGCGAACGCCTTGACCGGCAGCATGTCGGCGGGGAGGATCTCGTCGCGGTAGACGTTGACGATGGCGGTCTCGGAGGTGGGGAGCAGGAAGGACTTGCGGCCGCCTTCTTCCTCGCGGATGTGGAAGACGTCGTCGTGGAACTTGGGGAACTGCCCGGCGGCGTAGCCCGATTCCTCGGTGAGCAGGTGCGGGGGCAGCATGAACTGGTACCCGGCGGCGTAGTGCTCGCGGTTGAAGAAGTCAAGCAGCGCCCATTCCAGCGCGGCGCCCTGCCCGGTGTAGATCCAGTAGCCGTTGCCGCCGAGCTTGACGCCGCGGGCGTAGTCGATGAGCCCGAGCCGGGTGCAGAGTTCCACGTGGTCGAGCGGCCTGTCGCCGAGGTCGGGCTGCTTGCCCCAGGTGCGAACGACCTGGTTGGCTTCCTTCCCGCCGACCGGGGACCGCTCGTCCGGGAGGTTGGGCAGCGCCATGAGGAGGTCGTGGAGGGTGTCCACGGCTTCGGTCAGGGCGGCCTGCATGACGGTGACCCGGTCGCCGAGCTCGGCTGCCTGCTTCTGCACCCTGGTGGTGTCGGCCCCGGAGGCCTTCAGCTTGCCGATTTCCCTGGCCTGCCGGTTCCGCTCGGACCGGATTCCGTCCACCTCGGTGGCGAGCTTGCGCCGGAGGGCGTCTGCCTCCAGGATCGGTTCCAGGTCAACGTCGTCCACGCGCTTGAGCAGGGCCGCCCGCACGAATTCGGGATCAGACCTAATCAGCTCAATATCAAGCATTGTCCGTAGCCTCTTTGAGAGCAGTGGGAGGGCAGCAAGTTCCCGGTGCCGCGTTGCCTGGCGCCTGCGACGGGTTGAGCCTACCCCGTTGCGGAATCGGGTGCAGAACTCTACGTTTAGGAGGCGCACCCCCGGGACGGGCACGGCTCTCACCCCCGTGGTTAAGGACGGAAACGATTGTCCTGCCCGCGAGAATGCCGACGGGCCGGACAATCGGCCTTGCCGATGCGGGACTTCACCGTGATGGACACGGGGCTGCCGCGTCCATGCCTAGCGGCTGGCGACGGCGTCGGAAAGACGGCGGACTATCTCGGCGAGGATCGGGCGCGGTGTCGCGAAATTGAGCCTGACGTGGCCCTTTCCCGCGTCGCCGCAGGTGGCGCCGTCGGTGAGCAGGACCTGGGCCTTGGCGAGGAAGAACTCGGCGGGGGTGTCTTCGATGCCCCTTGCCGCGAACAGGTCACGGCAGTCAAGCCAGCCGAGATAGGTGCCCTCAGGGGGCCGATACCTGACCTCGGGCAGCTGCGCGGCGAGGAGGTCGGCGAGCAACTGCCTGTTGCCGTCCAGGTACCCGAGGACGTCGCCAAGCCAGGGGCCGCCGTCGCGGTAGGCGGCCGTGGTCGCCCATACGCCGGGGGTGGACGCGCCGTGCTCGAACATGAACCCCTCCTCCGCCCAGGTCGCGGCGTCGGCCTCGTTGGAGAGGATGAGCTGCGCGCACTTGAGACCCGGGAGGTTCCAGCCCTTGGAGGCGGCGGTGGCGGTCACGGCGTGCGCGGCGGCCTGCTCGCTGATCGACGCGTAGGGCACGTGCGTGCCGCCCGGGTAAATGAGCGGAGCGTGGATCTCGTCGGCGAAGACGCGGCCGTTGTTGGCTTCGACAACGGCCGCGAGCGCCGCGAGCTCGTCGGCGCCGTAGACCCGGCCGAGCGGGTTACACGGGTTGCAGAGGATGACCAGTTCCCCGCCGCGCTCGAAGGCCGCGGCGATGCCGTCCAGGTCGAGGACGGCACGGCCACGTCTTCCAGCGGCACTGTCTCCTGCGGCACTGTCTCCTGCGGCACAGTCTCCTGCGGCACAGTCTCCTGCGGCACAGTCTGTCGCCATCGGGACCTGGATGATCTCCCGCCCAAGGAGTTTGGGCACGATCAGGAACGGCATGTAGGCGGGGGTCGGCAGGATGACGGGGCTGCCCGGCTCGGAGAAGACCGTGATCGCGGCCTCAAGACCCTTGATCACGTCGGGCAGCGGACGGATGCGGGCCGGGTCCACCGCCCAGCCGTATCGCTCGTGCTGCCACCGCGCGCACACGCTCGCCATCTCGGTCGTCGCGCGCTCGCTGAGGTAGCCGAAGTCCGCGCGCCTGATGACATCGGCGAGCGCCGCCTCGATCGGCGGTGCGGCACCGAAGTCCATCTCGGCGACGAACGCGCCGATGACGTCGGGGCCGCCCTTGGTCCACTTCACGCTGCCGCGGGCGCGCAGCTCGTCGATGCTGGTCTGGTCGGCGATCTCGGCGAACGTCGGCATGGCACCTGTCTTCCCAGTTACCGGAGCGATCGAGGATCCGATTACCACGGTAACAGGGCGTTTAGGCGGTTCCAGGGAACGGGACCCGAGCGCGGGCAAGGACCTCTTCCGTGGTGAGCGGGCTTGCCGGGTGGTGGCTCAGGCACATCGGCGTGTGCAGCCGCAGGAAGGCGCTGCCCTCGGTGGCGAGATAGAACTGGCCGGCGGACAGTCGGGCCACTTCGGGGACATCGCCGCCCTTGGCCCGTGCGAGCTCTCGCGCCGCCTCGATCTGCACCGGGGCGTTGAGCAGTCCGAAGAGCTGCGTAGTGGCGTTGCCCGCGATGGAGTTATGCAGGTTCTTCGGTGACTGGGTGGCGAACAGCAGGCCGAGTCCGTACTTGCGCGCCTGCGAGGCAAGCAGCCTTGTCGACTCGCTTGACGCGGTCGTGGCGCCCGACGGCACCAGGTCCTGTGCCTCGTCCATCACGAGCAGCCCGCCGAGCGGCCGACCCTCCGCCGGGTTCCGCTTCACCCACGAGAACAGGGCCATCTGGAGCTGGCTGACGAAGCCCTGCCACTGCTCCCGGCCTGCCATCCCGACGCTGCTGATCACCGAGATGCGCGCGCGCTTGCCTGGCGGCGGAGTGAGCAGCATGCCGGGGTCGGCAGGCTCGCCCGCGCCACCGAACAGCGGGTCGGTCGCCCGGACGGCCCGCAGCCGGTCGGCGAGCTCGGCCGCGATCAGCGGTCCGCGTGACTGCTCGCTGACGCGCTCGGGCAGGTTCGCGAGCAGGTCGATGAATGCGCCGAGATCATGACCGGCACCGCGGGCGAAGTACCTCATCGTCTCCGTGAGAACCGCCTTCTCCTGGGCCGCCCTCGTGCCCGCGCGGTGCGCGCTGATCCGGGGCGCGAGTGCCTCGACGGCGGCGTCCACGGCGGCGTTGAACTCGTCGACGTCGTCAAGCACCGCGCCGAACTCGGGGAGCGGCTGGAACATCAGCGGGCGGCCTCCCTCGCGGCGCGGTGTCCAGATGACCACGTCGGTGGCTGCCAGATAGTCACGGGCGCGTTCGGCGTCTCCGGCGAGCCAGGGGTCGGGAGGCGACGGCCACGCGTCACCAAGGCGGGCCAGGTCGTTGTTCGGGTCGAGCACGATCGACGAGATACCGTGCAGCGCGCACTCCTCGATCACCCGCCGCAGCAGCACCGTCTTACCGGAACCAGAACCGGCGAAGATCGCCAGGTGCCTGCGGAGGGACTCCAGGTTCAGGGTGGCGCCCGGCCCACCTGGTCCTGGGAGACCGACGCGGATCACCGGCTCGGGCGCAGGATCAGGCCCACGCTGAGGGTCCGGCTCGGTCTCGGTCGCAGCCGTCGCCGCCGTCGCAGCCGTCGCCGTCGGGTCCGCCGCGGCGGGCTCCGCCTGCGCTTGCCCCATTTGCGGTTGCTCCGCCTGCGCTTGCTCGGGCCGCCCGCCCGCCTCACCGAGGGCGCGGTCGAGCAGCTCGGTCCCATGCGCGGGCCGCCGGGAAAGCAGCCAGGCGTTCAGCTTCGTATGGTGGCCCCCGAGCAGCTCGCCGAGAGCGGCGAACGTCTTCAGGTCCGCTTCCGTCACCGGCAGCACCACGCCGCCCTTGTCGGCGAACTCCGCCGCCGCCTTCTCGGTGACCGGGCCGCTCGGCCAGGGGGCGGACCTGAGCACAAAGAGCCGGCGCTCCGCGTCACCCACGCCGCCCGCGGCGAGGCCGGCGCCCTCGATCGCCTTCTTAAGTCGGGTCTGGACGGCTCGCGGGTGGTCGGAGGCGATGGCGCGGAACGCCCAGCGGCGCTGCCGTTCGGTGCGGGTGTCGAGCAGCATCCGCAGGCAGGCGTGCAACCGAGGGTTCTTGCCTGGCAGCGGGTCCTGGACGAACGCCTGGTCGTCCCCGCCGCCGGTTTCCCTGGCCCAGGCCTCAAGGCCGGCGAAGAGCAGCGGCGGCATCGCCGCGTCCTCGGCCTGGTGCGTGAGCGCGGCGCCGACGACGGCGTTCTCCCGCAGCGTCGCGAACAGCTCATCAAGCGCCGCGAGGCCGGGTGAGTCCTGCGACGTCACCCCGGCCGGGGCGGCAAGCGCGTGGTCCCGCTCATCATCAAGGCGGTCGAGCTCCACGATCGACCGCTCGCGCAGGCACGTGTCGACGTGGGCTTCGACGCGCCTGAGCAGTGCGCGTGCGGTGTACCTGCTCGCATCGTCGAACGCGTCAGGCAGGATCGGCCAGGTCGCGTACGGCGGCTCGAAGCCGGTCCGCGCGAAGTCCGCCGTGAACCGTTTCGCGATCATGAGACGGCCGATGTACGCGCTTGGGATGTTGCGCATCTGCCGGGCTACCCGGAACCGGTCGGCGACCGGACCCACGCCATATTTGCGGATGTAGTCCCAGCTTTCCGGCAGGCAGGAGACGATCGTGAGGGTGCGGTAGGCGACGTCGCGCAGCGCCATCAGCCCCGTCGCCACGTCCGCGAGCGGCCGCGAGTGCAACGTCTCACCGGCACTCACGCCGACGAGCTCGTCGATCAGCGCGTCCACCTGGTCGATCGCGATCACGATCGGCCCGGTCAGCGACAGCAGCTGTGACACCTCGTTGACGAGCAGTCGCGGGATCTTCCTCGTGGTGTTGATCCCCCAGCGGCGGCGGTCCTGTAGGTCGACCTCATTGCCCGTCAGGTAGTAGTAGCCGACGTCTTGGTCCTCCTGCAGCGGCGACGCGAGCAGGGCGAGCGCCCGTGCGGTGTCCTGGCAGATCAGGCCGAGCGACGGGTCGGTCCTGCGCAGCGCGGCGATGAAGACCTTGAGCGCTTCAGGTGACGGCGGTAGCTGGCCGATGATCTGAGCGCGGAAGTTTCCGTCGAGCCCGACGCGGTCCGCGAGCCCGGTCAGCAGCGTCTCGAGCTGGTTGCGGCTGCCGTCGGGCAGCGGCAGCAACTGCTCCACGACGGAGCCGAGTACCTGCTCCCAGAACGCCTTGGTGAACAGGTCGCCGATGAGGAAGAAGTAGCCGCCGGCTTGCTGCACCCGCTCGCGCGTCCAGCCGAGCAGGTGGGTCTTGCCGACGCCGCGCTCCCCCTGGATGACGATGCCAAGCGGCCTGGCATCGTCGACGGCCGCCTCGCGGATGCCCTTGCGGATCAGGTCCGCGGTCTCGGCGTGCAGCCCCTCGACGTGATACCGCTGCTCCGTCCACACGTCGTCTAGCGCGCGCGTCCAGTTGAACGTGAGCGCGGCAAGCGCGGTTAGCTCTTCTGTGCTCATTCGGTACTCGTTTCAGTGCTTGATCTCTCGCATGTTCGATATCTTTGCCTTTCATCGGACATGCCCCGGGGGGTACGGGGGCCAGGGGGATGGGGGGCGCCAGGGGGATAGGGGGCGGGAGCCCCCCATCCGGAAGGCCAGCCCCCCATGCGGGAAGCCGGTCCCCCGGGAGATAACGTCACTCGATCGAGATCAGGTGCTTGTACTCGCCGCCGATGCGGAGCGCAGATTCTCGGTCCGCGGCCGACAATGCCTGCTGATTTTCCTGCGGGATCAGGTTGATCCGCTGCGTGGTGAACATGACGGCGAGCGCGGAATCCAGGTCGCCGCGCGTTATGTCCGCCAGCCGCAGGCGTAGTTCGCGCAGCTTGACGAACTCGCCGCTCGCGGGCGCGAGCGCCTGGTAGCCGACCTCGACACGCATCGCCACGTCCATGGCCTCACCGGCGTCAGGCCGGCTAAGGCTGGTGCGGCTGACGACATCGGCGAGACTCAGTCCCGAGGCGGTCATGAAACGCGCGAACACGCCGAAGACGAGGTAATGCGCACGCTCAAGGCGGCTCCCGCGCCCGCCTGGCCCCTCGGCGAGTTCCTCGGCGCACCACCGCCAGCCGGCGTCGGACAGCTCATGTGCGAAGGTGCGGCCTGACTTTTCTGATTCGACGAGGCGTTTGTTGAGCTTGCGGCGTTCTTCCCCGACAAGGCGAAAGCCAATCAGCTTTTCCAGCTCGGGATTAGAGACCTTGTTCGCCTCGCTGAGCAGGGCGAACAGCACCGCCCGTTCCCTGACAGAAAGATCATCACGCGACACGACCAGACAGCTCTTTTCATCATCACGGAGTACTTGGGAATTCTATGGCCGGGTGCCAGCCGACCGCCGGGAATCGTCAAACACCACAAATCTAGATCAACGGCGCTTCGCGGGCCGGCGATGCTCGCGCCCCGTCGTCGGTAGGCGAGAAACGAGGGCCAACCCCGGTATAACTACCGATGACCACCTAATCGCGCGATGACACAATCGGGCCATGACGCGGGGGCGGGCGGAGTTTCAACCTGAGGTACCGAACGTCGCGCGGATGTATGACTACATGCTGGGCGGGAAGGACCACTTCCCCGCCGACCGGGCGGCGGCGCGCCGGATCTTTGACGCGGTCGGCGAGGACAACGTGCGCGGCGGCGTGCTGCAGAACAGGCTCTTCCTCGGGCGAGCCGTCCGCCACCTGGCCCGCGACCTGGGGATTAGGCAGTTCCTCGACATCGGCACCGGGCTGCCCACCATGGGCAACGTGCACGAGGTGGCCAGATCCGTCGCGCTTGACAGCCGCGTGGTGTACGTCGACAACGACCCGGTGGTGCTGACGCATGCCAGGGACATGCTGCACGGCGTGGACGGCACCACGATCGTCGGCCACGACCTGCGGGACCCCGAGGGGATTACCGGGGACCCACGGGTCCGTTCCGTCTTCAGGTTCGACGAGCCGGTCGCGGTGCTGCTCGTCGCCGTTCTGCATTTCGTGGCGGATACCGACGATCCTGGCGGCATAGCCGCCGCCTTGATGAGCGCGGTACCACCGGGGAGCTTCCTGGTGATCTCGCATCTGTCCGCGGATCACTACACGCAGGCCGACAAGGCCGCCACCGTCTACGAGGACGCGTCGTCCGGGCTGTACCTGCGGACGCGGACGACGGTCCGCGCGCTGTTCGGCGGGCTGCCACTGCTCGACCCCGGCGACGTGGTCTGGACATCGCAGTGGCACCCAGACGCGAAGACCCCGCCGGTCAGTTCGCCCGGCGGGGCATCGCTGTGGTGCGGGATCGGGCGCAAGCCGTGACCTGTGCGGCTCTCGCCGTTACCGGCTCACGCGTCGGGGAGCGGCAGGCGCTTCTTGGCCTCCTCATAGAGGTCGGCGGGGAGCGAGCCCTTCTCCGCTATGGCGATGTTGCCGGCCAGGTGCGCCAGGCTTGAGGTGCCGACGATGGTGGTGGACAGGCCCGGGTGGCTCACGGTGAAGCGCAGGACGAACTCCATCCTGCTCATACCCGCGTCGGTCAGCAGGTCCTCGATGCCGGACGTCTCCCAGTTCCGCTGGCCGAGGCCGGCCCGCTGTGTCAGCGGTCCCGTCTGCCAGTTCTTCTCCTCCGACGCCGCGCCGCGGGCCGCGCCGCCGCGGATGAACGTGCCCGCACCCTTGGCGGCCGCCTCGGAGATGAGTTCCTCGTGATCGCGCTGTACCGCCGAGTACGGGATCTGGAAGACGTCGAAGACGTTCATCGCGAGGTGGTCGGGCAGCTGCGGCAGGATGCCCGACATGCCGATGAAGCGGACCTTGCCCTCGGCCTGAAGCTCCCTGAGGGTCTCGACGGTCCTGTTCTGCTCGAGCGTGGCCCGGCTTGGCGACATGTGCACCTGGACGAGGTCGAGCCGGTCGGTTCGCAGCCTTCGCAGCGACCGCTCGACATTGGCCCGGACGTTCGCCGGGCTGTAGTCGTGCGGGTAGGGCGGTGGCGCCTCGGCGGGCTGCTCCATCGGGCAACCGCATTTGGAGGCGAGGAAGAACTCATCCCGGCGATGGGCCAGATAGGTGCCGATGAGCTCCTCGCTTCGACCGTAGTCGGGCGAGGTGTCGATGAGGTTGATGCCGCCATCGAGGACCGCGTTGAGCAGACGGCCCGCATCCTCGTCCGTGATCTCCGGGCCGCGGGGCAGACCTCTCAGCTCCATGGCACCGTAGCCGAGGATGGTCACGTCCGCGCCGGTGCGCCCGAGGGCTCGTGTCTTGATCGCCATGATCCTCACGGTATCCCCGTGCCGCCGCGGCTCAGCGGTCGGTGTCCTCCAGGGCGCTGGCGTCGGCGGGGACGTCAACGGAGTGCTGCTTGAGCGCCGCGAACGGGATGATCTCCAGGGCGCGCTCGTGCGTGGACGCGAGGATGACGGGCGCGGCCGTCCCGTCCTGGTAGGCGCGCAGCCAGTTCACCGCCGTCACGCACCACCGGTCCCCTGGTACCAGACCGGGGAATCTGTACTGCGGCATCGGGGTGGACAAATCGTTGCCGATGCGCTGCTGGTGCTCAAGGAACTCCTGGGTCACCACCGCGCAGATCGTGTGGCTGCCCCTGTCTTCTGGGCCCGTGTTGCAGCAGCCGTCGCGGTAGAAGCCAGTAAGCGGATCGGTCCCACACGGCTCAAGCTCGCTACCGAGCACATTCCTATCGCGCATCCAAGCAGTATCGGTACCGCCGGTCTCTGTCCGCAACCCTGCACGGGCCATCACATGCGACAGACACCCGCATTTCACATAATCGCGTCACATAACTGGACTCATCACCATGAGCACATCGGGTTCGGGCGGCTTGGCCTTGATCGTCGGCTTGACAATAATTAACCATGTTGTTAATTATTGTATTTGTGCAACGAAACGAGGACACGGCGGCGGGAACGGTTATCGAGGCACTTGGTGACCCAGTACGGCGGCAGGTGGTGACGTTGCTCAGCCGCGGCCCACGCCGGGCGGGCGAACTCGCCGCGGAGATCGGCATGTCAGCACCCGCGATGAGCAGGCACCTGCGGGTTCTCCTCGCGGCCCTTGTCATCGAGGACGAGCGTCTTGAACAGGACGCGCGTGCCCGCGTGTTCCGGCTGCGGCCAGCGGCGATCGAGGCGGTGCAGTCCTGGCTTGACCAGATCAAGGCGGCCATGGACGGACTTGGCGAAGCAACGGTCCGTTCCTGAGCGCGGATTTGCGGATTTTGATCCTAAATCCGGCTGTATAGACAGACATAGAATTGACCCATAATCTTGACTGTATGGTTAGTCAGGATTCTGCCCGGTCCAGAAGCGGCTCGCACGGTGACTTCCCGCCCGCGCCGGTCGACGCGAGCGGGCTCGCCGCGGCCCTGCGCCCCTTCGGGGAGAGCCGGATGCTGCCGCCCGCCGCGTACACGTCCGCCGAGGTGTTCGCGTGGGAGCGCAGGCACTTCTTCGGCGGAGGCTGGACCTGCGTGGCCCACGGGTCGCGGCTGCCCGAGGCCGGTTCTCAGCTAGCCGTTGACACGGGCACCGGGGGTGCACTGCTCGTTCGCGGCGAGGACGGGGCGATCCGCGCGTTCGCTAACACCTGCAGGCACCGCGGGCATGAGCTGCTGCCCTGCGGCTCGGCCGCTTCGGGTAAGGCCGTCGTCTGCCCGTACCACTCGTGGGCGTACTCGCTCTCCGGTGAGCTGCGCGGTGCCCCGGGGTTCCGCGAGACGCCCGGTTTCGATCCTGGCGCGTGGTCCCTGGTATCGCTGCCGGTGGCGGAGTGGCATGGCCTGGTGTTCGTCGACGGTTCCGGCGGGGCCGCGGGGCCGTTGCCGCTCGCCGGGCTTGACCAGATCGTGGCACCGTACGAGCCCGAGCGGCTGGTCGTGGCCGCGACGCACAGCTACGACGCCGCCGCGAACTGGAAGATACTCACGGAGAACTACCACGAGTGCTACCACTGCCCGACGATCCACCCCGAGCTGTGCAGCGTGTCGCCGCCGCACAGCGGAGAGAACTACCCCGTCACCGGGTCCTGGATCGGCGGCTGGATGTCACTGCGGAACGGTGCCGCGACGATGTCGCTTGACGGTGCGAGCGGCGGCGTGCCACTGCGCGGGCTGTCGGGTACGGGGCTGCGGACGGTCGTCTACGTTGGCGTCTTCCCGAACGTGCTGCTTAGCCTGCACCCGGACTACGTGATGACACACATCCTTGTCCCGGTGGCGGCGGACCGCACGGTGATCGAGTGCTCCTGGGCGTTCGCGCCCGAGGCGGTCGCTCGCGCGTCGTTCGATCCCGGGTACGCGGTGGACTTCTGGGACCTGACCAACCGGCAGGACTGGACGGCCTGCGAGTCGGTACAGCGCGGTCTCGCGTCGCCGTTGGCGTCGGCCGGGCCGCTGGCGACCGAAGAGGACGCGATCTACTCCTACGCCACCACGGTGGCACGCGGCTACCTCGGCTCGCGGGTGACCGAGCGGACGGCCCAGACGGGGCTTAACGTCTGATCCGCGACGCCCTGGCCGGAAATCGCTAGCGCTGAAGATTTGACCGCCTGTCACCGGTCATATCTTCAGCGCTAGTTTGATCTTGGTGTATTTGTCCTGATAAATCCGGCGAAGCGGGGGCGGGGGCGGGGGCGCAGGCGGGGCGACGGGCGCTCAGGCGAGGGCGGAGGGACCGCGGCGGGTGAGCTGGCGGGCGCCGACCTGCCCCACCCGTCCGGGTCGCCCACCCTGCCCGCCAGGATCGCTTCCCATGGCGGGCACGGTACCGTTGGTCCAGGACATTCAGCTTCCTGGATCAACGGCAGGTAGCGTCATGACGCATCACATGAACCCCACCGCACCAAGCCCCACGGCACGGGCGCTACTCGCTCTCGAGGCGATCCAGAACGTCCCCGGCATCACCGCAACCCGCCTAGGCGAGCGTCTCGGGGTGACCGAGCGGGCGGCGCGCCGCTACGTCGCCATCCTGCGCGAGGCGGGCCTGCCGATCGAGTCGGCCAGCGGCCCATACGGCGGCTATCAGGTCGGGTACGGGCTACGGCTGCCGCCGCTGACCTTCACCGCCGCCGAGGCGGCGGGCCTGGTGATGGCCGTGCTCGAGGGTCACCCGCCCGCGGCCGACCCCGCCGATCTGGTGGGCGCCGCGCTCGCGAAGATCGTCAGGGTGCTGCCCGCGCGGGTGGCCACGCTGGTGCGCTCCATCCGCGACGCCACGGAGCTGCCCGAGGGGGCGGACGCCGGGTCGCGCGTCAGCCCCGAACTCACGGGCGCGCTGATCGAGTCGTGCGCCGCCGCGCGACGACTGCGACTCACTTACCGGCGCCCCCGGCTTGACCGGCCTGGCTGGTACCGCGGCCCCGCGGTGCTTGAGATGGAGGTCGATCCGTGGGCGGTCGTACTGCGGCACAGCCGCTGGTACCTGCTGTGCTGGTCACACACCCGCTCGGCGCGGCGTGTCCTGCGGGTCGACAGGATCGCCGCCGCCAAGCCACTGCTCGACACGTTCCCGCCGCCAGCCGACCTCGACGCCCTCGCAACGCTTGAGGAGCACCTGTCACAGGGCTGGGACTACCCGGTCGACGTGCTGATCGACGCCAGCGCGGGAGATGTCGCCGCCTGGCTGCCGCGCAGCCTCGGCCCGCTCGAGCCGACCGACGACGGCCGGACCAGGCTTCGCGCGTCCACAGGCAATCCGAGTTGGTACGCGGGCCGGCTGGCCATCCTCCCGTTCGCCTTCCGCGTCGACGGCTCCGCCGAACTGCAGCGCGCCACCGCAGACCTCGGCGGCCGGCTGATCGCGTCCGCCACCACCGACTCAGGCACCGAGCCGTCCGAACAATAAGGCAACAGTCAATGCTCGGAGGAACGGTCCCGGCCGACTCTTAACCGCCGACCGCCTGCCCGCGGTGTCGGTGGCACTAGCTGGTCAGGCAGTGCTTGCGGGGACGGCCAGGGCATCGACTGCGAGGACACCGGACGAGGTGCCCGCCGCCGACGACGATCGCGTCGTAGCTCTCCGATGCCATGCTGTGCGCCTCCGGACCCGACAACTGTTTGACTGAACATTCAGTCTAGGTTCCTGATACGATCTGAACAAGGTCACCGGGCGACGGCGCCTCGGGACAGCGAGCCGGGGACGAGGTCGCGATGGCACAGGGAGCCGCGCCACAGGGCGGGAAGGCCAGTGTTGGCAAAGACACTGCCGGGGCTGGCGGGAAGGACACCGCGCAGCGGCGCGAGCAACTGCTCCGCGCGGCGCTCGAGGTCATCGTGGCGCGCGGCTACGCGGACACGCGGATCGCCGACGTCGCCGAGCACGCGGGGATAAGCCCCGCCCTCGTCATCTACTACTTCAAGACCCGCGACCAGCTGCTCACCGAGGCGCTCCGCTACTCGGAGGACGCGTGGTACGCGGCGGGGACACAGCGCCTCGCGGCGCTGCCGTCGGCCGCCGGCCGGCTCACCGAGCTGATCGCGATGACCTGCCTGCCCGGCACCGACCCGGGATCACCGTCGGGCAAGCCGACCGAGTGGCTACTCTGGCTTGACCTGTGGGCGCTGTCTCCGCGCAACGCCGGGGTGGCGGCCGTGCGGCACAAGTTCGACGAGCGGTGGCGGCAGACGATCGAGACCACCGTGCTCGCGGGCCAGGAGGCGGGCGAGTTCGGCTCGACGGTTGACGCCCAGGAGTTCGCGATCACGCTTTCCGCGCTCCTCGACGGTATGGCCGTACAAATCGCGCTAGAAGATCCCGATGTGCCGCCTTCGCGAGCTTATGATCTCGCCATGCGCTACGCGGCCGGCCAGCTGGGGTTCTCGTGGCAGCCAACCGAGAACGGACCCATCCAGCGACCGCAGGGGTCGCAGGGACGGAGATGACCGCGTGGCCGCAGGCATTGACCTCGTCGGGCTCACCAAGCGATTCGGGCATGGCCACCCCGCTGGCCGTCGACAACATCGACCTGTCGGTGGCCAGCGGCGAGTTCTTCTCGCTGCCCGGCTCCGCCGCGACGGCCACCGCCGCGGCCGAGCCCCTGGCGAGCTAGCTGCCATGTCCTGACAGAGGCGCGAATCGATCCGCAGATACAGGCTCCAGGCGAGTGCGGCAGTGCCGGCACTCCGGCGGCAGCGCCGTCCGGCGGAATTGACTGGGGCTCCGGTGGGTTGGCAGCGAACATGACGACTGTGGGAATGATCGGAAGCGGACGCATCGGAAGCACCGTGGCGAAGCTGGCGATCGACGCCGGGCACAGCGTGGTGCTGAGCAACTCACGCGGTCCGGAAACGCTGCGGGATCTGGTGGCGGAACTCGGGCCGCGGGCCCGGGCGGCGACGAGCGCGGAAGCCGCGGCCGCGGGCGACATCGTGGTGGTGAGCGTCCCCGTGATGGCCTTCCCCGCCATGCCGGGCGCCGCCCTGGCGGGCAAGATCGCCATCGACACGGGCAACTACTACCCGGAACGCGACGGGAGGATCCCCGAACTGGAGGCCAAGACCCTCACCGACTGCGAGATCCTGCTCCGTTACGCGCCTGACGCTCAGGGCGTGAAGGCGTTCAACAACATCTTCTTCAAGCACCTGCTGAACCTTGCCCGCCCCGCGGGTGCCGCCGACCGTTCCTACCTGCCCATCGCGGGCGACAGTGCGACGGCGAAGGCGGCGGTCACCGAGTTCCTCGACTCGATCGGGTACGGGGCCGTCGATGCCGGGCCGACGGCCGAGGGGTGGCGGCAGCAGCCGGGCACGCCCGTCTACGGCACGCCGTACGGGTCGTTCGAAGACGAGAAGGGCACCCCGGCGAGCGCTGAGGCCATCCGCACGGCGCTGGGCGCCGCGACTAGGTAGCCGCGCGCCCCGGCCCCTGCCGGATTACAGCCGGTCAAACCATCAGCGCTGTCGATTCCCGTAAGGGCTGGCCGGCGGGAAGAGTCATAACGGGGTTATCGGGGAACGGCCGGGAGTCGCGCGACGGCCACGCCGGCTCATTCGTCCCGATAGGGTCGTGCTCGTGAATCCGGGTTTGCTCCTGCCGCGCGCGCGCCGGCTAGCTGGTGAGCACAGGGTGTTCACCTGGGCGCTCGCGGCGGGCGCCGTGCTGCGGCTGTTCGCCATCCTGGGTTACCCGGGAGCGCTGTGGTTCGCCGGGGATTCCTACGTGTACGTCGGCGCGGCGCTGCGCCCGGAGCCTGACCCGTCGAAGTCGACGGGGTACTCGCTGTTCCTGCAGCTGCTGCTGCCGTTCCACTCGTTCACGCTGGTCACGGCCGTGCAGCACCTGATGGGTCTGGCCGTCGCGGTGATGATCTACGTCCTGCTCCGGCGCGGTGGGGTGTCCAAGACCTGGTCGGCCGTGGCGACGCTGCCGGTACTACTCGACGGGTACATCATCGAGGACGAGCACCTGATCATGGCGGAGTCGCTGTTCACCTTCCTGCTGATGGCCGCCATGCTGCTGCTCCTGTGGCGGCCAGGACCGGTCCGCTTGTGGGTGCTTGTCATCGCCGGGCTGCTCGCCGGGTACGCGGCGGTGGTGCGGACCGAGGGCGCGGTCATGCTCGCGGTGCTCCCGCTGTTCCTGCTGCTGCACTGCTGCGCCTGGAAGACGGTCCGCGGCTGGGTAGCGGCGATCACGCTGCTCGTGGCGTCGCTTGTCCCGGTCGGCGCGTACGCGAGTTGGTTCCACTCTCGGACCGGCCAGTACGACATGACGCTGTCGACGGGGTTCTACCTGTGGGGCCGGGTGTCGTCGTTCGCGAACTGCGCGGTGATCAAGCCGACGGGCGCGGAGGCGGCCATCTGCCCGACCGACCCGCCGTCCGAGCGCACTCCGCCGGGAAACTACATCTGGCACGCGACGGTGCTGCACGCGACGCCGAAGCACCCCTACAGCCCGGTCACGCCGGCCAATAACACGATCCTCACCGATTTCGCCATCCATGCCATCGAAGCGCAGCCCCTCGACTACGCGAAAACGGTCTTCTTCAACACGATGATGTCGTTCGGGTTCCCGCGAATCGGGTACCCGAGTGTCGACACGGCGAACTACTACAGCTTCCACCTGCACTACAAGACGTCAACCTACGACCTGCTGCCGCCGAACGATCACAACTGGGTCCTGCCAGAGAAGGACACCGCCTACGCGGACTGGCTGTCCTACGGCCACCAGGCACCGGGCGTCGTGGACAGGGTTTTCGCGGTGCCGATCGTGCTGTACCAGCGGGTGGTGTTCACCTACGGGCCGCTGCTCGCGCTGATCTTCCTTGTCGGTCTCGGCGGCGTGATCGGCGTCAGGCGGCAGGGGCGGCGGGTCCGCTCGCTGCGGCTGCACTGGTCGCGGCGCGGCACGACGATGCTGCCGTGGCTGTCCGCCGTTGCGCTCCTCGTGGCCCCGATCGCGGTCGCGGACTTCGACTACCGCTACCTGCTCCCGGTCATACCGTTCGCCTGCCTGGCGGCGGGCCTGGCCTTCGCACCGCGCCGAACAGCGGCCACCCCAGCCGCAGCGTCCCCCGCCACCGTCGAGTCCCCCATCTCCGACTCGGTGTCCTGACCCCGCACAACACAGCCCGGGATGGCCAACTTTAAAACTGGCGCAGCCGTATCGCCGGTAAGTACACCCAATGATGGCGCGGGTCCCTACGCGGGGCTCACTCGAGCGGTGAGTGGAAGTACCAGAGCTGGCCTTCTGGGTCGCGGGCACCGTACTCGCGCACTCCGTAGGCCTGGTCGACTGGTTCTTTGAGGATGTCGGCTCCCGCTTGGACGCTGCGCGCGTAGTGCTCGTCGGCGTCATCGACGGTGACGACGGTGACGACAGTCAGACGGCAGATCACCGGGCCGCTCCTTGAGGGCAGTACGCCTGACCCGCAAGTTCTGGCCGCACGGATGGACGCGCTCCGCACCATCCGCTCGGATGCCACGGTGACTGCCTGATCAGCCCGGCTCGGCTAGACGATCGACCGGGGGTTGCGGCTCAGGTACTCCGCGCCAAGGTCGCCGACGCGCCGCTGGCCGATGATCCGGGCCGTGCATGCCGGCCCTCTGGTACCCGGGGGACGACACGCAATTCGGCGCCGAGAGCGTCGGCCAGCGCGGTGATCAGGGAAAGTTCCGGGCGCACCTGACTCGCGGTGAACAGGCGTCGGACGCTGGATGCGTTCCGGTTGACTCGGCGGGCGAGCTCGGCCTTGGAAACGCCCAGATCAATCCGCAGGGCATCCAGCGCCCTGATCACCGCGTCAGTCTGGGCGATCTCGCGGGCAGCCTGCTCGTAAGCCATAGTAGACAGGTGAGCGAGACGATGATCGCCGTGGACGGCGGCAAGGTGTGGGCCGATGACAACGGCGCCGGCGAGGGACCGCCCTTGGTGCTGCTGCATCCAGGCGTGGGCGACTCGCGGGTCTGGGATCCCATCCTGCCCGCGCTCGCCGCATCTCACCGGGTCATCAGGTACGACGCGCGTGGGTACGGCAGATCCCCGGCACCTACGGTTACGTTCTCGCTGCTCGCCGACCTGATCGCGGTACTCGATCACTTCGGCATCGGCAGCGCCGCGATCGTCGGCTGCAGCCAGGGCGGCAACAGCGGGCTAGGCCTCGCGATAGGCCAGCCGCAGCGAGTGGCGGCGCTAGTCCTGCTGTGCCCTGGCATCAGCGGCTATGAGCAAGACGAGCCGGATGACCCGGAGCTTGAGGCGGAGTTCGAGCGCACAGCCGCCGCTGAGGACGTGGACGGCGTGGCGAGCGTCATGCAGCGGGTGTGGGGCCGCGCGGGAGCCACACCGGACGCCATGGAGCAGTTCCGGTCCGCGGCGCGGGCGATGCTGTTCAACGGGAACCTCGAGCAAGACGACCCGCCGATCTTCGACCGGCTCGGTGAGATCGCCGTACCCGCGTCGCTGCTCGTCGGCGACGCGGACTACGCGCCGCTCGTCGCCGCCAACCAGCAGGCCGCAGCGCGAATCCCTGACTGCGAGCTCATCGAGGTAGCAGGCGTCGACCACCTGCCGCCGCTACGGGTGCCCGACCTGGTTCTCCAGACGATCGCCAGCACTCTTGCCCGCGTGCCCCACTGATTGACCGTAGCCGATCGGGGCCTGGGTCTGCCGGAACTCCTGCTTGATCCGGGTCCGCCCCGACGCGCCCCGCACGTGCGGGTGCGTAGCGCGGGTGTACTTCGACACCTCGCAGAACACGTTCTGCCAGTCGATCAGCGTCGGCCATCTCCCCCGCAGGTCGGCGAACCCCAGCCCCAGCCGGGCGAAGTGCCCGCGCGAGGTATCGGCCATCCACGCGATGACCTCCGCCGGGGAGCCGTCCTCCCGGAAACCGGTAGCGCTTAAGGTTCGACCGGCTGTGATGATCTTGACGCGAGGCTCAGGCGCGTTGAGGCGATCATCGAGACGGCCAAGCGGATCGCTGGCGGCGGCAAGGGCATCGAGGGACGGTAGCGTGGGGACGTGACCATCTATGGCATCCCGGTGAAGACCCTCGACGGCGCGGACTCCTCGCTCGGCGCGCTCGCGGGCAAGACCCTGCTCGTCGTGAACGTCGCCTCCAAGTGCGGCCTTACCCCGCAGTACACGGCGCTCGAGGAGCTGCACGAGCGGCTGGCGCCGCGCGGCTTCTCCGTCGTGGGCTTCCCGTGCAACCAGTTCGGTGGGCAGGAACCGGGGACGACCGAGGAGATCGCCGAGTTCTGCTCGACGAGCTACGGCGTGACGTTCCCGATGTTCGAGAAGATCGAGGTCAACGGGGAAGGCAGGCACCCTCTTTACACCGAGCTGACGTCTGTCCCCGACGCCGCGGGGGAAGCGGGCGACGTGCAGTGGAATTTCGAGAAGTTCCTGCTGCGGCCCGACGGCACGGTAGCGGCGCGCTTCCGACCGCGGACGGTTCCCGACGATCCTGAAGTGCTCGCCGCCATCGAAGAGAACCTGCCGGGCTAGGCGACAGGGAGAATGTGATCAGCCCCCGCGGTGGATGCACCACGGGGGCTGATCCGTAACAGGCACACTCAGGGACGCGTGACCGGGCCGACCGCGGCGACCACCTGCTGGAAGGCGGTCGGCGCCGCGTTCTCGTTGCACGCGCCGCTCTTCGTCTTGGGCTGGAGGTCCAAGATGGTCAGCGTGTACTTCCCATGACCGCTGATCCCCTTGTACTTGCCCGTTCCGCCCGAGATCGTGTAGGTGCCGTGACCGCTCTCCGTGAACAGGCAGGTCTTCGAGTTGGAGGTCTGCGGCCCTACCGGGTTGGAGTGCTTCACCTTGAACGTCCCGCCGGCCATCACGAACGTGTCGACGTTGGCGTTCCCCTCATGATCGACACCTGGCGCGGTGAAGAGGCCGTACATAATGAGGCTCAGCTTGCTCGACGTGCCCGACGTGGTCATGATCTGGAAGTGCTCGGTGCCGGTAACGGCCGGGGCCGTCCTCGGCGCGAGCGGCGAGGCCCCCGCCGGGCCGGCCAGAACCACGGCCGCCACGGCGGCCGCGCCGGTCATCGCGAGTGCGGCCCCGCGCTTGCGCGTCTTGCTCGTGAAGTGCTTGGCGCCCGCGTTCTTAATCCCCATCCCCATGTGGCCCTCCCCAGGTCCTGCCCCGGGACCCCCTCGGATCCCCAGGGCTATAGAGGCTGTCTCTCAATCCGCTCCGTGCGGTATCAGAGATCGCCTTAGCTATATGCCTAATGAAAGGCGCGGTCAAGATAAAATGCGGCTCGCTTAAGTTGATCTCGTCGGCCTGATTGGTCAGACCGTGCCATTTTTTTGGATCATGTTCGAGTATCACGACAGCATGGACATATGGGGCGATAGCCCGATTTATCGGCATTTAATAAGCTCTATCGTGATTACTCGGGTGATACATGCCGTCCGCCAGCCGTCACGGCAGACCTCTGGCTTTCACTTTGCACACCCTGCGACCATTTCCGGTCTGAAATAAAATGGAATGCCCATGCGGGAAGTGAGTGAAGTCGCACTCCCGGGGCTCGTGTGACGGCGGGTGATGGGCACCCTAGCCAACGCGGCGCCTTAGGCAAACGGAATTGGCGTATTAGCGGGCCCCGGCGTGTCACCCAGCTGTCATATCGCCATATCACGGACACGGACACATTCCATTACAACGAGCTGGGCTGGAGATGTGATTTGGCGTCACGTGCGGCGTGCCGTGAGGTGATGAGTGATGAGCATCCTTCGCGAGCGGCATTGGGGGCGGCACCAGAAACGACCCCGAGATTTTTGGCAAGCGCTCATTTTCACCCGGACGTACATTAAGGCCACCGCCGACCGCCGGCCCGTCGGCGGCGGACGGCCATCCCCGTTCTGGGCGGCGGCCGACCGCGCGAAGACCAGCCAGGGCTGGCGCTACCGCGAGATCGACACCGACCACATGATCATGGTGAACAAGCCGGCCGACCTCGTCGCCCTGCTTCTTGAACTGACTTAGCACGTCTTAGTACGCCCGGGCGAAGATGACCCTTAGTACGCCCGGGCGAAGATGACCCGTTTCCCGTAGGCGGAGGGCAGGCCGCAGCGGACGCAGGTACCCGTCTCCTGCTCGCCGTCCGCCGGGATGACGCGCGGGGTCGCGGCCGTAGCTGCCTTGATGTCGGCTTCGCAGTCCGGCCGGCCGCAGTGGAAGGCCCGGGCCCAGCCGGTCGCGACCGCCGCGGTGAACTCGTCCCACGAGTCCACCGTGTGCGTCCGCTCCTCGCGGAACTCGGTCGCCCGCCGGAGCAGCAGGTCCTGGAACGCGGTGAGCTCCTCGCTCAGCCTGGCCGGTGCGGAGTCGAGCGGGACCGGGGTCTTCCCCGCGCCGAGCCTGGTCGACATCAGTGCCGTGCCCGCCGCGAGATCCCGGGGACCGAGCTCAAGCCGGATCGGTACGCCGCGCATCTCCCAGTCGTTGAACTTGAAGCCAGGGGAAAGCTGCGGCCTGTCGTCCACGTGGGTCCTTAGGCCGGACTGCCGAAGCCGTCCGGCCAGCTCATGCGCCTGCGGCAGGACCTGGCTTGCCTGCTCGCCACGGCCGATCGGGACGATCACCACCTGGTACGGCGCCAGCAGCGGTGGCAGCACGAGGCCCTTGTCGTCCCCGTGCGTCATGATCAGTCCGCCGATCATGCGGGCGCTCATCCCCCACGAGGTCGTGTGGCACAGCTCGAGCTCGCCGCTCTCCGCCGCGTACCGTATGTCGAAGGCCGTGGCGAAGTTCGTCCCCATGTAGTGCGACGTTCCTGACTGGAGCGCCCGCCCGTCACGCATCATGCCCTCGACCGTGTAGGTCCGCCTGGCGCCGGGGAACCGCTCGCCCGGCGTCTTCTCGCCGGCCACCACGGGCATGGCTGCCACGTCGCGGGCTACCCGCTCGTAGAGGTCGAGCGCGAGCAGGGTCTCGCGCATGGCGTCGGCCTCGTCGGCGTGCGCGGTGTGACCCTCCTGCCACAGGAACTCGGTCGTGCGCAGGAACATCCGCGGCCGCATCTCCCAGCGCACCACGTTCGCCCACTGGTTGAGCAGCATCGGCAGGTCGCGGTACGAGCTGATCCACTTGGCCATCATCTCGCCGATGATCGTCTCCGACGTCGGCCGGACGATCAGCGGTTCCTCGAGCTCCTTGCCGCCCGCGTGGGTGACGACCGCGAGCTCGGGGGCGAACCCCTCGACGTGCTCGGCCTCGCGCTTCAGGTAGCTTTCCGGTATCAGCAGCGGGAAGTAGGCGTTGACGTGACCGGTCTCCTTGATCCGCCGGTCGATGTCGGCCTGCAGCAGCTCCCAGATACGGTAACCGTACGGGCGGATCACCATGGTGCCGCGTACCGGGCCGCGGTCGACAAGCTCGGCCTTGAAGACCAGGTCGTTGTACCAGGCTGAGAAGTCCTCGCTCTGCGGGGTTACTCCGCGTTCATCGTGCGCCACTCCCCGAGGATAGGGGACCGCCTTCGTCGGCTCATACTCCTTTTAGTCGAGCTTTGGTCGAGTTTCAGTCGAGGGAGTCCAGGGCCGTCCGCAGCCGGGCCGCGGCCGCCTCCGGCTCGATGTCGCCGATGAAGGCGCCCATGCCGGTCTCGGAACCCGCACGGAACTTCATCTTGTCGGCCGCCCGACGCGGCGAGGTGACCTGGAGCATCAGCCGGACCCTGTCGCGGCCGACGCGGACGGGCGCCTGGTGCCACGCCGCGATGTACGGGGTCGGGGTGGTGTCGTACAGCCGGTCGAGTGCCCGCAGTATCCGCCGGTACAGGACCGCGATCTCGTCCCGCTCGTCCGGGGTTGTCGCGGCGAAGTCCGGGACGTGCCGGTGCGCCAGCATGTGAACCTCGATGGGCCAGCGCGCCGCGAACGGCACGAAGACGGTGAAGTGCTCACCCACGATGAGCACCCGCTCGGACTTCTGCTCGTATTCGAGGATGTCGGCGAAAAACCCGGGACCGTAGGACTCGATCGAGGCGAGCAGGTTCCTGGTGCGCGGTGTCACGTAGGGATACCCGTAGATCTGACCGTGCGGGTGGTGCAGGGTGACGCCGATCTCCTTGCCGCGGTTCTCGAATACGTACACCTGCTGGATACCGGGCAGCGCGGACAGCGCGGAGGTGCGATCGGCCCAGGCCTCGACGACCGTGCGGGCACGGGAGACGCTGAAGTCCGCCCACGAGCCAATGCGCTGCGGGCCGAACGACACGACCTCGCACCGGCCGACCCCCGGCAGCGTCCGGCCAATTCCGATCGCGAGTTGCTCAGCCAGGACGGCGGCCTCGTCCTCATCCGGCGACGCGAGCGCCGGGCCGAAGGACGGCGACTTGTTCTCGAACACGGCGACGTCGTAGTCGCTTGGGATCTCGCTCGCGTTCCCCGGGGTCGACGGTGCCAGCGGGTCGAGCTCGGCGGGCGGCAGGAACGCGCGGTTCTGCCGCGCCGCCGCGATCGAGATCCACTCGCCGGTCAGCGGGTCCTGCCGAAGGGACGGGGCCGGCGGCCGTGGTTCCGGCCGCCGACTGTCCTGCGCCCGGTCAGGGCCGAGGGTCGTGTCCGCGTCGTCGAAGTAGATGAGCTCGCGCCCATCACTCAGGCGGGTGGCGCGCTTGGTGATGTCAGGCATCGGTGCGTTGATCTGCTTCCTATTCATTGCTCGCTCCTGAGCATGTGAGGATGTTTCGCTCTCCGCCCCTGGCTGCTGGGCTGGAGTCCGGGGCCGGCAGTCTGGCCCGTTGGCGATCGGCC
>Ga0302314_10003374_pt1 | contig 29463 bp, 36 predicted proteins | sample III_Palsa_N2_3_FD_200533 | JGI IMG/M metagenome (GOLD analysis project Ga0302314, IMG submission 200533) | Peat permafrost microbial communities from Stordalen Mire near Abisko, Sweden - III_Palsa_N2_3 | ecosystem: Environmental > Terrestrial > Soil > Palsa > Peat permafrost | place: Sweden...
CCGACTTCACTATAACGACGAAGGGCGAGACCGGAATTCGACAAATTGTCAGGAAGAATTTTTGTGCTTGCGCGGCGGTGTTGCAGTACTCGCCTGGCCCTGGATTCCGGCTTGCGCCGGAATGACGATTCAATCTTAACTATCTGTACTTAAACAATATTATTTGCCATAATCTTCTACACAGAGCATGCACAGATACGGCGAATCAAGCACTTACGACGCCAATCCGCACAGATTCTGCACAGAAGGAGAGCCAAGGATGGCATTCATCACCGACAAAGAGGAACTCAAGCCCGGTCTTATTCTATTCCGGCGCTCGGACGTCAAGCACCGCAACTGGTATTGCCGGATACAACTGCCGAAGGCAGACCGTTACAAGACCATCTCCCTGAAGACCTCGAACCGGGATGCGGCGCGGGATCAGGCTTACGATCACGACGCCGACATCCGCTTTCGCCTCAAGCACGACGTTCCGGTGTTCAACCGGCCATTCGCCGAGGTGGGAAAAGAATATGTCACTTTGCAGGAGCAGCGCGCCGCACGCGGCGAGATCAGCAAGGAAAGGCCCAAAAAGCTCAAATGCGTCATCGAAGGCGCCCTGCACGACTATTGCGGGTCCACCCAGGTCCATCTGATCGGGCAGGATACCTGGAAGAATTACCCAGCCTGGCGCCGTGAGAACGGCACCGGCCGCTACCGGGACGGCATCATCAGCGATTCAACCATTCGCTTTGAAATGTCCATCTTCGGCGCGGTGATGAACCACGCCATCAGCAAACGCTACGTCCCCGCCAGCCAGCGTTTCGAAGACAAACCCAAGCTCAAGACGATGCGGCGCGATGAATTCACCCTAGAGGAGTACCGTAAACTTCATACGGTTGCCCGCTCCTGGCTGAGCAAAGCGATGAAGCCGTCGAGCATCTGGTCTCGCACGGTTGCGTACAACTTCATCCTGATCATGTGCAATACGGGGATGCGGCCCCGTGAAGCCAAGAATCTGCGCTGGCGCGACATCATGCCCGCGAAGGACCGCGAGGGGCGCGAGATCGTGGTGATGTTCGTCCAGGGCAAAGGCAAGTCACGCAAACTAGTTGCGCCCAAGAGCGTGGGCGACTATCTGGAGCGCATCCGCGCGATTGCCAAGGCCAAGGAACTGGACGACCGGGTGTTTACCACCATTACCGGCGAACCGGCCAAGACGCTCTACAAGAACATGATTGAGAATTTGCTGACCGAGGCCAAGCTGCGCGATGGGCCGAACGGCGTTCCACGCTCCACCTATTGCTTCCGCCATACCTACGCCACGTTCCGCCTCAGTGAGGGGGTCGATGTGTATTTCCTGGCGGAGCAGATGGGTACCTCCGTCAAGATGATCGAGGACCACTACGGGCATGTGAACACCGTCAAGCACGCGGATCGCGTGCTGCAGGGCATGGCCGGATGGGAGCCGGTGCTGCCGGGCGAGGCCGAAGCCAAGGCTGCTCATGCCATTGCCAAGCGGCAGCCTGCAAAACATCACCGCAAAGCGGTTCATTGAAACGGCACGATCCAAGACAAGGACAGTCGGACTCAAAAACAAACAACGTAACCCGCGCCGTGGCGCGGTCCGCAGACAAGTTCTTGAGGCATCGAGCTTCGATGCCGGGATACGACGATGGGCTTGCCCATCTCCCTGTCTGTTCGCCGATGCGCCGTGGCGCGCTTTATCGGCGGGGTTTGTGATTTGCCGGACTGACGGGCTTTTGAGCGTCGAGCCTCGACGCGGCGGCAATCCGGCAAATCTTGTGGCGCTCCCCCGCTGCAGCGGATCAGGGGGCGCCGCCACCTTCTTAATTGTGCTCAGCACGGCGTTGTGCAAATCCAAATTACGATTGCGGTCGCACAGCGGCCTTAACCGGACTGAGCGTCGGAAACTCGCTTCGGCGATATCCGCTGAGCGTAGGTCAAAACCTCGCAGACTTATGCCTTTGCGACTCGTCTTTACACCGCCCTTATGCCCGGCGAATGACCGGTGCTGGCACAGCATGTCATTCGAGCGGCCGCTCCCGGCGCCATAGGAGTCAGTGGCGAACGGCAGCTCTTGGGCACTGCGACGAGAGTCGCTAAGGAGGTGATCTTAGTGGCGTAAAGCCACGTCGATGATTGTCGGCCCTACTGCCTTCTCGGGGAGGAGCCGACCTGAAGTTCAGCCTTCAGCAGCCTACGGGTTATCAAAGCGCCCGGACAATGCACTCCTGAGCAATCAGCGAATGCGTTTCGCGAGAAACGATTTCGGAGTCTGCCAGCTACGAGGCGGATGAGAGGCTAGGCTCGGTGGTCGGGTGAACACATGTGAATTGCCACAACCGTCGTCAAGCTGATCAGGCGAAAGTAGCTTTGCGCGCCTAAGCCAAAATGGCACGCGGATCGGATGTTCTGGTTGCCCGTCAGAACACGCTGACTAAAGACCGCCGGCGGAAGGGCAGCACACAGACAATTCCAGATCGGAAACTGACGTCCGGCGGGATTAGCTCCCTTTCTTGATCTCTTCCTTGAGATCGCCGTAGCTCTTCTGGACCTTGCCCTCGGCGTTCTGAACCTTGCCTTTATCTTCCATGGTCTTGTCGCCGAACATCTTGCCGGCGGCCTCTTTCACCTGGCCTTTCACTTGCTTGGTGTCGCCCTTGATCTGATCTTTGTTCATGCGGTGCTCCAAAGTTTGGACTGGATGTATTGATTGGCGTAGCGCTGCACTCGAACGTCAGCGCCTGCCCCAGGAAGTATGGAATGAGGGCGGCTCGCGATCTGTGCGAAGACCCGCATAGTCATGTGGGTTAGCGGGTTTCAGGCGCCGTTGCGTCCATTGGGTCCGTGCCAGCGGAGACCGGGAGAAGCGCGACACAACCGCTGGCCGCGGCGGACGTGGCAACTAAAATCAGCAGAATGCGGGGCTTGGGAAAAACGAGTCGATTCCTTTCAGATTAGGCAGGCTCATTCTTGCGAGCGCCACGAATGTTCAGAGCGGCCAGGGCCAGTTGCAGGGCGATGAGGGCGTAGGCGTGGTCATGCCAGCCCCAGGTGATCCACAGCACATTGCTCAGCAGGAAGCACCAGAAGCCGATCTTGCGCCGGCGTTTGGATTGCCCCGCAATGAGCCATGCGGCAATCACCGTCGCCAGCATCGCCGGCCACTGAATCAAGTCCACGGCGCCTCCAACAAATGAACACTAGCTCGCCACCGCATCCGGCAGCAGGCGATCAAATTCCTTCTTGACCACGAAATAGCATTCGCAGGCTTCGTGCTCCAAGCCTGGCCGGTCAAGCACGGTCATGGTCCCTTGGTCGTAGCTGATCAGCCCTGCCGCCTGCAGCGTGCCGGCTGCGTCCGTGACGCCTTCGCGGCGTACGCCCAGCATATTGGCGATCAATCCCTGGGTCATCATCATCTTGTTGCTTGGCAGTCGATCCAGACCCAGCAGGAGCCAGCGGCACAATTGGTGCGGCACTGAGTGATGTTTGTTGCACGCCGCGGTCTGTGTCATCTGCGTCAGCAGAGCTTGCGTATAGCGCAATAGCAGGTGCTGGAAGGCTTCCGAGCGCTTGAATTCCCGCTTCAGCACTGCCGCCTTCAGACGGAAGGCATGGCCATCGCTCTGCACCACGGCCCGGCCCGTGGTGGCCTCGCCGCCCATGAACAGGGAAACGCCGACCATGCCCTCGTTTCCCACCATGGCGGTCTCGGAGGAGTCGCCGTCCGCCATCACGTACAACAGCGATACGATGCAGTCGACGGGAAAGTAAGCATGCTCCATGATCCCGCCGGTTTCGTACACCACCTGGCCGAGCTTCATCGGCACCAGTTCAAGGTGGGGGGACAGGCGTTCCTGTTCCGCCTCCGGCAGGCAGGCCAAGAGGCGGTTATGCTGTGTTTGATTGGACAATTTGCAGGCTCCTCGATCGGGGTGGAGTGCCGGCATTGCAATGATAGCGGTAGACACGATCCCGCCGATCCCAGTGATATAGCAAACGGTGCGAGCGCTCTGTGCGGTTGCGCACCGGGTATTCATCCGCGGGGAGAGAGTAGCGCGCGCCGTTAGCAAGCTATGTGCGCTGCCAGACCGACGCCGTGGCGCCCTCGCGTAACAATCCAGGCAGTGAAATTGACCGCACCAGCGGGGCTGGAGCCGCCGGGACTTCGGCATCCATGGCGGATTTCCCGGCCCGCACGGCAACTACTCATAGGAGGTCACATCATGCTCGGCACCATTCTACTGATCGTCTTGGTGTTGTTCCTGATCGGCGCCTTGCCGTCGTGACCGCACAGTAAGAGTTGGGGTTACTACCCCAGCGGCGGACTGGGCCTTGTCGTCATCATCGTCCTCGTCCTGTTGCTCATGGGACGGATTTGACCGGCGGCGGCGTTCGATAGACGCAGATCGATCGGTCGCACCACCCACTGCATCACGAGTCTAGCTACGAGCAAACGGAGAAAACTTTATGACTACAAGATCATTTGGCAAGTCCACATTCTGCAGAACCCTGATCGCGGCCGGCCTTGCCGCCAGCCTCAGCGCCGGTGCCTATGCCGCGGATTCTGCGACGCCCCAGCCGCATAGCGACAGCGTCGGCGCGGCGATCACCGACACGGCGATCACGGCGAAGGTGAAATCCCAGTTCATGGGCGACAGTCACCTGAAGAACTCCGACATCAGCGTCACCACCACCAACGGCGTGGTGACGCTCACCGGTTCGGCGTCCGGCGCGGATGCCAAGTCCGCCGCCGAAAAGCTCGCCGGTGGCGTCGATGGTGTGAAGAGCGTCGATGACGATCTTCGGATCGCCTCGTCCAGCAGCGCCGGCACCAAGATGGACAAGGCGACAGCCAAGACCGAAAGAGTCGCGTCCGACAGCTGGATCACCACCAAGGTGAAGTCCGAGATCATGGCGGATAGCGTGAGCAAGGGCTTCGACGTGAGCGTCACGACCACGCACGGCGTCGTCGTGCTGACCGGAACCCTGGCCAACCAGGATGCAATCGATCACGTCAAGGATCTCACCGAAAAGGTGAAAGGCGTGAAGAGTGTGGATACCTCCTCGCTGAAGATCGCCAGCAGCTGAAGCAGGCGTTGTGAATTCTGGACTTGCCGGCAAGGATGGTCGGCATGAGGATCACGGATGATCGGAGCCGCACCGCAAGGTGCGGCTTTTTTACATCGCGGCGGAAGTACAGCGTCATCTGGCCTGACCTGAGGGCACCGCTGTACCCCGGAGGTGGCCGCCGCGCCATTCATCGGACCCGATAAGGGAGCGGGCACATGGTGACAAAAGCGCAAGGCGACAAGGGGGCCGGCACCAAGCCACAGTCGCTGTGGAGCCGTCTCGGCCCCGGCTTTGTCACGGGAGCGGCGGACGACGATCCCAGCGGCATCGCCACGTATTCGCAGGCGGGCGCGGCGCTGGGATACGGAATTCTATGGACGCTGCTGCTGACCTTTCCGCTGATGGTGAGTATCCAGATGATCAGCGCCCGGATCGGGCGCGTCACTGGCAAAGGCCTCGCCGCCAATATCGCTAGTCATTGTCCCCGGTGGTTGCTGCTGAGCATTGTGCTGCTGCTGTTCGTGGCCAATACCGTGAACATCGCAGCGGATATTGCGGCGATGGGAGCGGCGGTGAAGCTGATGATCGGCGGCGCCGCCGCGCTGTATGCCGTCCTGCTCGGACTGCTGTCGCTGGCGTTGCAGATCTACGTCGGCTTCGAGAAATACGCACGGGTGCTCAAATTCCTGACACTGGCCCTGTTTGCCTACGTGATCACCGCCTTCCTGGTCAGGGTGAATTGGGGGGATGTGCTGTGGCATACCGTGGTGCCGCAGTTCCACCCCGACGCCAAGTCCCTGGCGCTGATCGTAGCGGTGTTCGGCACCACCATCAGCCCGTACCTGTTCTTCTGGCAGGCTGCTCAGGAGGTCGAAGAGCTGCACGCGGTGCTGGGAGACGAGCCGCTCAAGGACGCTCCGGCCCAGGCCTATCGGCACCTGCGCCGGATCAAGATCGACACGCTGGTCGGCATGGCCTTCTCCAATGTTGTGGCGTTTTTCATCATGGTGACCGCGGCCGCCACGCTGCATCGCCACGGCATGACCGATATTCAAACCTCGGCCCAGGCCGCTGAAGCGCTGCGTCCGCTGGCCGGGGCCGCGGCCTTCTTCCTGTTTGCGCTCGGCATCGTCGGCACCGGCATGCTGGCGGTGCCGGTGCTGGCGGCCGCTTCGGCTTACTCCGCCGCCGAGGCTTTCGGCTGGAAGGTCGGCCTGGGAAAAACTCTGGCCAAGGCGCCGGGCTTTTACAGTGTGCTGGGTGTCGGCATGGTCGTGGGGATCGGGCTGAATTTCACCTCGCTCGACCCGATCAAGGCACTGGTCGGCAGCGCCATCATCAACGGCATCGTCGCGGTGCCGATCATGGCGGTGCTGGTGGTCCTCTCGTCCCGTAGCGACGTTATGGGTGACTGCACGGCTTCCACCCGGCTGAAGGCCATGGGATGGATCGCAACGGCCCTGATGGCCGTGGTAGTCCTGGGCATGTTTGTGACCAGCGTCATGTGAGCCATGAGCCGCTCCAGCTCGGCACTGACGCGAAAGGCGGGGTCCACCGGCGCCTCTGCACCGTCCACCCGTGTCATCTACGCGGCGCTCGCCGGAAATGTCACGATCGCGGTGATCAAGTTCATTGCGGCGGCGTTCTCGGGCAGCGCCGCCATGCTCAGCGAAGGCGTTCATTCCTTGGTGGACTCGGTCAACGAGCTGGTGCTGCTGTACGGCCTGCGGCGCTCGAATGCGCCGGCGGACCTATCCCATCCGTTGGGTTACGGACGCGAGCTGTATTTCTGGAGCTTCGTCGTGGCGCTGCTGGTGTTCACGCTGGGCACCGGCGTTTCGATCTATGAAGGCATTGCCCGCCTGCGCCACCCGCAGCCTCTGGGAAGCGCCGCCATCGCCTTCACCGTCCTGGCACTGTCGTTCGTGTTCGAGGCGGCATCCTGGCGCATTGCCCTGAAGGACTTCCAGAAAACCAAGGGCACGCTGGGCTATATGGAAGCGATCAGGAAGAGCAAGAATCCAATCACCTTCACGGTGCTGCTGGAAGACACGGCGGCCCTGCTCGGACTGATCGTGGCGTTCCTCGGCCTGCTCGCGGCGCGGATCTTCCAGCTGCCGCAGTTCGACGGCATCGCCTCGATCGGCATCGGCCTGATCCTGGCGGTGACGGCGCTGCTGCTGGCGCGCGAAACCAAGGAACTGCTGATCGGCGAACCGGCCTACGAACATGTGCAGGAATCGATCCTGCGCATCGCCGCCGAGGATCCCGCGGTCGATCACGCCAATGGCGTCATCACCGCGCAACTCGGACCGCAGCGGGTATTCGCCGCGCTCAGCGCCGAGTTCCACGATGACCAGACCACGCAGGACATCGAAGCCTGCGTACGCCGCATCGAGGCGCGCGTGCAGGCGGCACACCCGGAAGTGTCGACGCTGTTCATCAAGCCGCAGACGGCTGGAACCTGGCGACGCCGCAGGGAGGAACTCGATGCTGCCGCGGAGGTTCCACGCCTTGAGTAGGAGTGAATGTGTGCACGGAGCCTGATCGGGTTTGGCCGGGCCATAGTGCTTTCGTACTGCAACGTGAATGGTTGAGCCGGCAGCGCCAGAACAGTGGCGCTGCCGGTCTATCTCACAAAAGGCTCATTGCCGGGATGAGCCGTGCCAATCCGGCTTAGTTCATGCCGAAGGGCCGCGCCGACCGCGATAACCGTTCAAGAGATAAGCAATGACTAAGACGGCTAGTATCAGCCCGACTGGACCGATTCCCCACCCGGCGCCAAAGCCCCAGTAAATCCCGCCGCCACCGCCAAATAGCAGCAACAGCACGATCAATACGATTAACAAGTTCATTACCTTCTCCTTCGTGTGCAGGGGAAGCGCCCGCTAGCCGGGGAACCGATCCTTCGGCAGGGCTAACTTCCTTTTTTGACCTCTTCCTTGGCGTCGCCGTAGCCCTTCTGGATTTTGCCGGCGGCGTTTTGAATCTTGCCTTTGTCCTCCAGGTTCTTGTCCCCGAAGATCTTGCCAGCCGTTTCCTTGACCTGGCCCTTCACTTCCTTGATGTCGCCCTTAACCTGATCTTTATTCATGAGATGCTCCAACGTTGCGGTGGTGTAAGCGCTGCAGGGAATGCCAGCGATCGTCCTGGCAGAATGAAATCAAGGCGCTTCAGGGTCTGTGCGGAGCCCCGCATAGCGGTTGGGCCATGGTTGACCAACAGCCATTTGACCGCGACGCAGGGGACTGATTAGTTGTCATATTCCCTGGTGCCAAGCGTGCGCAGCCCGCAAAAAAGTGCACCGGCTTGGCATTTTTCCGCACTCTGTTCGTTACCGTACAGAGCGAACACGGCGTTTTGCGGTACCTTACGGCGAATCGGGAAGTTATGTTCCGTCGCTTCCCCGCGTACGGTGTCTGCCATGTCCAACACACCCGCCCCCCAGCAAAACCATCTACTTGCGGCACTGCCAGCAGAGGTCCAGAACCGTCTGCTGCCGTATCTGGAGCTGGTGCCGATGTCTCTCGGCAAGGTCCTGTATGAATCCGGGGATACGCTGCATCACGTCTACTTTCCGACCGACTCCATCGTGTCGCTGCTCTACGTGATGGCAAATGGTGCGACAGGAGAAACCTCGATGGTGGGCAACGAGGGTCTGGTCGGCATCGCCCTGTTCATGGGCGGTGAAAGCACTCCGAGTCGGGCAGTGGTGCAAAGTGCCGGAACCGCATACAGGCTGCCGGCCCGGTGGCTCAAGGACGAGTTTCATCGCCACGGCGAGCTGCAGATCCTGCTGTTGCGTTACACCCAATCGCTCATCACGCAAATGTGCCAGACCGCGGTTTGCAACCGGCATCACACGCTTGACCAACAGCTATGCCGCTGGCTGCTGCTATCCCTGGATCGTCTGCCGGACAATCGTCTGACCATGACGCAGGAACTGGTTGCCAACATGCTGGGCGTGCGACGCGAGGGTGTTACCGACGCCGCCGGCAAGTTACAGAAGCTCGGCGTGATCGAATATCGCCGCGGGCATGTCACGGTGCTGGACCGGCCCAAGCTGGAAAAGCTGAGTTGCGAATGCTACGCCGTGGTCAAGAGGGAGACGGATCGTCTGCTGCCTTATCTGCCTGCGTCACGCGCCGAGTCAATTCAAAAGGAGTGCGAGCCCCTCAGCCCGACGCTGCTGGCAGCCTGAGCCGGAGAAATGGCGCTGCGCTTGAGCGAGCAGATACTCCCTCGGGGTCAACGTTCGCGACTGGCCAGAGCGGGTCGACTGCGGGGCACCCTCTTTGAATCGAGCTTTTGAGCCGGCCCGGGCGACCGCGCTAAAGTGCTCCACTCGTGGCCGGGTGAAAATCCTCCCACCAAACGTCCGGCAGATCGAAGTAGCTTGGCGATCACGGATGTCAGCTAGGTTACGATTGGTCAGCCTTTAACCAGCGGGCAGCTGCCTCAGCGGTGTCCTCCGGTCGCGTGTTGAATGCAATGGATGTGCTGGGCGAGGTCTTGCGTACGATGTTCACCGCAATCTCGAGCAGCCAAGTGCTTTTTGGCGGGAGTCGAATGCCGCCTCCAATCACCACACAATCATAGTTTGCAGTGGTCAGCTGCTTCTCCACTACAACGCTGGCTGTGGGGTCCGGTGGGACGAGGCAGAGGTCGGCGTGCCATCCCCGTTCCGTCATTTTGGCCAGGCCGATCGCAATTCCTGCATGGATCTTCTCGGCATTGAATCCAGGCGGTATGGCCGGATCTGTGAAGTCCACCGTTTCTGGCTGTTGTCCGACGAACAATACTCTTTTCATGACTCAGTCCTTGAGATGATCATTGCACCAGGGTCGCCGCCGGCTGGTTCGGCCATGAGATTCTCGAAATAGGCGCGCGACGTCCGCAAATTACGGCGAACAATAGCACGCAGCGACATTGGGGTCCGAGGACGAGGCTGCCACTGCGTCCTCATGTCGAGCAAGCTGACAAGGTGTCCCCGGATTCGTAGAGGACCTTGCCGAGCGGCAGGGATATCAGCTCGAGATGCGGGAACAGACGATGCTGGACTTCTGCCGGCAAGGCGGCGAGAAGGTGGTTTTCCAGCGGCGCGGGCGTATCGGGCATACCTGTATCCGTCTGCGTGAAAGAAGTAAGAACCCTTTGTTGTTGATGAGGAATCGCCCGATGCCCCGGGGCCTATGTATACCAGCCCTCAAAATACGCCTAAAGATCGGCCAGCGTCGAAGCGGCCTGCGCAGTCTTCAGAATCAACGGTTTCGTGCGCTAGCGCACAGAGAATACGCCGCTTTCGCATCCAAGCTGTTGGCTGCCGGCGGCCTGCAAGCGGTGGAGATGAGGGGTGATCGGTGCTCGATGACAAGAAGCGACACCGGATGCGGGACAAGCTGCTGCGAGGGGTTTTGCCCGTGGCGCCGCCGTACAAGGTCTATGGCGGCAAGTCCTCCCAGCATCACCCTTGCGACGGCTGCAACGAACCAATCGCAGCAGGGAATATGAACTTGAAACGGTCGGCGTCGACAAGCTGTCCCGTTTCTATCACGTGGCTTGCGGCCACTATGTGGCGGAAGCGCGCGACAGGCTGCTCGCGCAACGTCTGAATTCCGATGAACAAGGAGGTTTTGGTGAACAACTTCTCTCGTAGCGGCGCAATGATCATGGTCCTGCTGAGCTTGGCCGGGGTGGGCGCCGTCGGCGCTTCCTCCTCGGCGGATCCCACCAGGGCCTCCGGACCTTCGACCGTTTCCAAGGACGATATTGAATTCTTCGAAAGCGCCGCCCAGACCGGCATGACCGAAGTGCAGGCGGCGGCGATCGCGTCGAGCCGGGCGCTGGCAGTGGATACCAAGTCCTTCGCCGGTGTGATGGCCACCGATCACGCCGCCAATAACGAGGCCTTGAAGGCGCTGGCCGCGCGCAAGGGCGTATCCCTGCCGACGCAGTTGGACCAGAAACACCAGGGTTTGCTCGCCGAGCTGCAGAAAGAAGATCCCAAAAAGTTCGATGCCGCATATGCCAAGGACATGGCCGCCGGCCACAAGGATGCGGTCGCTCTCTTTGAGAAGACCTCGAAGGACTCCAAGGATGCCGACGTCCGTGAGTTTGCCAGGAGCACTTTGCCGACCTTGCAGCACCATCTGGAGATGGCGAAGCACTTGAGCGAGAAGGGCTGAATTGGCGTTGGCACCACGGTGGCCGGTCGTGGCTCGCTTCTTCGCGGCAATTGTGTTGATGGGCCTCGCGGCTTGCAGTCAATCCAGCGACACCGGAAAACCTCCGCCGGACAGCAATGCGCCGCGCGCGCAGCTGTCCATCGGCTACAGCCTGCTTTACCAGGAGGCCAATGGGATTCCCAAGCTGAAGTGGATCCTGATGTTCAAGGACAAGCCTGAAGAAATGGCTCAGGTCACCAATGATCTGATCGACTACTACCAGCAACTCGCCGATGCCATGGAGCGGCTGTCCAAGCAGTATCCCGCCATGCGCATCGACGTGGCGGCAATGTCCGGGATCGAGGCCGAAGGGCGCAAGGCGATTGGCGCGGACCAGGCCAAGGACTTCGCGCCGCTCACCGGCAAGAGCGGTGTCGCATTCGAGCGCGAAGCCTTGCTCATGTTTTACAACGCGCTTGACGAGCAACGCCATCTCACCGGGGCGATGATCGGGCTCGAAACAGATCCCGCCTTGAAGAAATTCCTGGAGACGACCAAGGGACAACTGGAAACGCGACACGGGAAGGTCGGGGCGTTGTTGAACCGCCGATATTTCACGCACTGAGCCGCCGCCGTTTGAACTCTAGTCAGCACCCGGCGTCTGTTTGAACACGACTTAAAACGGCGGAGGAACACCCCATGGCGAACAGGCCCGGATTCGACACCGACATCGGCCAAGGTGGCGAGACTCACCAGCGCGTACCCAAACGGGGCCCCCACGGAGCTGAAGGTCACCTGACCACCAACCAGGGCATCCGTGTTTCCGACAACCAGAACAGCCTCAAGGCGGGCGGGCGTGGACTGACTTTGCTGGAAGATTTCGTGCTGCGCGAAAAGATCTTCCACTTCGATCATGAACGCATTCCGGAACGCATCGTCCATGCCCGCGGCTCGGCCGCGCATGGGTATTTCGAGCTGTACAAGAGCCTGGCCAAGGTGACCAAGGCGGACCTGTTCCAGCGGGCCGGGGAGAAGACGCCGGTATTTGCGCGCTTCTCGACGGTGGCCGGCGGCGCGGGTTCGGTGGATACGCCGCGCGACGTGCGCGGCTTCGCGGTCAAGTTCTACACCCAGGAAGGCAACTGGGATCTGGTGGGCAACAATATCCCGGTGTTCTTCATCCAGGATGCGATCAAGTTTCCGGACCTGGTGCACGCGGTGAAGATGGAGTCGGACCGGGCCTATCCCCAGGCGGGCAGCGCCCACGACACCTTCTGGGACTGGGCCTCGCTGATGCCCGAGACCACGCACATGCTGATGTGGGCCATGTCCGATCGCGCCATCCCGCGCTCCCTGCGCACCATGGAGGGCTTCGGCATCCACACCTTCCAGCTGGTCAATGCCAGGGGCAAGGTCACGTTCTGCAAATTCCACTGGAAGCCGAAGCTCGGCATGCAATCGACCTTGTGGGACGAGGCGCTCAAGCTGCAGGCGGCGGACAATGACTACCACCGCCGCGACCTGCACGAGTCGATCGCCGGCGGTGCCTTTCCGGAATGGGAACTGGGCCTGCAGATGTTCGATCAGGAATTCGCCGATGCGCAGCCCTACGATGTGCTCGACGCGACCAAGCTGATCCCCGAGGAAGAAGTGCCGGTGACCCTGGTGGGGCGGATGGTGCTCGACCGCAACCCGGACAACTTCTTCGCCGAGACCGAGCAAGTGGCGTTCTGCCCGGCGAATATCGTGCCGGGCTTGGATTTCTCCAACGACCCGTTGTTGCAAGGGCGGCTGTTCTCCTATCTCGATACGCAGAAATCGCGGCTGGGCACGGCCAATTTCCATCAGATACCGATCAACGCGCCTAAGTGCCCGGTGATGAACTTCCAGCGTGACGGGCAGATGCAGATGAACGTGCCTACGGGCCGCGCCAACTACGAGCCGAACAGCCTGGCCGCGCATGGCGAGGAGGGCGGCCCACGCGAATGCCCCATGACGGGCTTTTCAACCATACAAGGCCGTGCGGAGAATGAGGAGCAGGGCGACAAGCTGCGTGTGCGTGCCGAGCTGTTCGCCGACCACTACAGCCAGGCGCGCCTGTTCTGGAAATCACAGACCGACAACGAGCGGGCGCACATCGCCTCCTCGTTTACCTTCGAACTGTCCAAGGTCGCGCTGGAAGCAGTGCCGGGCAGAGTGGTGGCCAACCTGCGCAATGTCGATGAGGAACTGGCAGCGCGCGTGGCGGCGGGGCTCGGCATCAGGGTTCCGGCCAAAGCCAAGGCGGCGCGTGCGCCGATCGACATGCCGCCCAGCGATGCCCTCTCCATCCAGAAGAATATGAAGGAGACGATCGAGGGTCGTACCGTCGGCATCCTGATCGCCGACGGCTCGGACCGTAGTGAAATCGAGAAGCTGGCCAAGGCGATCAAGTCCGCAGGCGGCAGATCGATGATTGTTGCCCCAAAGATCGGCGGCACCACGCTGGCCGATGGCACCACAATGAAGGCCGATGGGCAACTCGCGGGTTCGCCTTCGCAGATTTTCGACGCCGTGGCGATCGTGCTGTCGGAGAAAGGCTGTCAGGTGCTGCTGAAGGAAGCTGCAGCCGTGCAATTCGTCATGGACGCTTTCGGGCACCTGAAGGCGATCGGCGCCAGCAAGGCTGCCATGCCGCTGCTCGAAAAGGCGGGTGTTGAAGAGGACGAAGGTATTACCGGTCTGGGCAAGGCCTTCGTCGAAGCCGCCGGCCGCCGCTACTACGCGCGTGAATCGAAGGTTCGCACTCTTGCTTGAGGCCGCGGCCGAGCCGGGTAAGTCCTGCTCGCACGCGCTCCCAGGAGCATGACCTTGAAAGTGTTTAATGGTTTGCGTCGAATACCACTTCGTTTCCTGTTCGGCTCGGCATTGTTGGCGACCATCAGTGACTGTGGTGGTGAGCAATCCAAGACGGCCGGGGCTGAAACAGCGGTCATTCCGTATCCAAGCATTGATCCTGAGCTAGGCGAGCATCTGTATCCCGATGAAAAGCTCGTTGCTGAAGAAATATCGACTGTTATTGAGCGATCCATTCGCAAACAATACGCAACGGGGAAAGCACGCCGCGACGCACATCCAAAAGCCCACGGATGTGTTAGGGCAGAGTTTCACGTGCTGGACGCTCTTCCTGATCGCATGGCGAAGGGAATGTTCATTCCAGGTAAAACCTATCAAGCGTGGATTCGCTTCTCCAACGGGTCCAGTGATCCGTCGCAGGCGGACATCAAAAAAGATGCGCGCGGGATGGCCATAAAAGTATTAGGCATCCCGGGTCCAAAGCTGCTGGAAGATGAAAACCAGGCGAGCACGCAGGACTTCATCATGATTGACAATCCTGTGTTCTTCGCCAATGACCCCGCGCGCTACCTGTCGTTCATGCAAGACGCGAACAGCGATGGCTTCTATGGAAAGCTTCTCATCCCGTTCGCACTTGGTGCTAAGGGCACGCTGATTGCCTTGAACATGACCAGTAAAACGATTTCCAATCCTCTACAAACCCGGTATTGGTCAATGGTGCCTTATCAACTGGGTAAAGGGGCCGACCGGCAGGCAGTGAAATATTCGGCCAAAGCATGCTCTGCGACAGCCGACCCGGTACCGGACAAGCCAGGACATGATTTTCTGCGCGATGCACTCCGAAACACGCTCCGCGTGGGCGATGCGTGCATGGAGTTCCTGGTGCAACCGAGAACATCCAGCAGCATGGACGTCGAAGACTCCATGACGGAGTGGCAGGAGGCGCAAGCACCTTTTTATCAGGTAGCGACGATTCGTATCCCCCATCAGGTTTTCGATACTCCTCAGCAAAACGAGTTCTGCGAGAACCTTTCTTTCAATCCTTGGCATGCATTGCCAGAACATAAACCCCTCGGCGTTACGAATCGCTTGCGGAAGATCATTTATGATCACATCAGTCAAGTTAGACACGATATGAACTCGACAAAAAGGCAAGAACCTGAATAGCTGCGCTCGTTTGAGAGAGTATGTTTATTTCCGGACGTATCCCGTGAAGGAGCTTCAATGACCCCGCTGGGCAAGCTGGCCAGCCTGATTCTCCTCGGCGCCGGCGCAGCCGCCGCAGCGGCTTCCGACAACCAACTCGCCGCCGCGAGCGGCGACGCTACGTCAATGATTCGGCAGATGGCCGGGACTTGGAAGGTGCAACAGAGGATGTGGCCCGCACCCGGAGCGCAGCCGCTCGTGCTGCCGGCCGCAATAGCCCGTCGCCAGGTTCTTGCAGGCGGCTTCCTGCAGGAGGAGATGAAGGCTACGTCCGGAAAGGCCCCGGATGCCTTCACCCGACTGGCCTATTTCAACTACAACCCGGTCAGTCAGCAGTACGAGTATTTCTCGATCGACAGCCGGGCGCCGCAGATGATGAACGAGCGCGGCCAAGCGCAGGACCAGAAAGGGCTGAGCCTGGATGGCACCACGTTCAGCGCCCCGCGTTGGGGCGAGATGAGCAATACCAGCTTCCACTATCGTCTGCTCGTCGGCGCCGTGGAAAATGACCGCCAGCTGGTGCAACTCTATCTCACACCACAGTCTCCGGCCGGCAGTGGGGAATTCCTGGCTTTCGAGTACGTCTACACCCGGCAGCGCTGAGGGGCAGCGCACCGCGTCTCGGATCGCCGTAGTGGAGCCACCGGAGAGGTTCGCAGTCGTGCGTTAGTTGGCACGAAAATCAGATTGATTTCGGGCTGTGACGGCTTCAATCGAGATTGTGTGGCAATGGTGCAGATCGCTAATGAGGTTGAGATTTCGCACTGCGCCGTAATGCTGACGTTGCACCACGCTCCGGATCTGCGGCGGCAGACCGGCGGTCAGCGCCTTGGTGTATGCCTTTGCAGCCTGGTCTTCTGAGCGCACCATGTCTTCGAGCAGGGCGACGTTGGCGTCGCCAATGGCTGTTTTCAGCTTCAACCAGCTTCGATGGCCAATGCCGGCAACTGTACCGCCGCTTTTCGGCGTGCCGCCGATCGACCTGACCAGCCGCTGCAATTCAATCACGGCCGCTGCGCAATCGGCGGAATGCCGCTGAAACAGGACTTTCAGTTCGGGCGTCGTCGCCTTCCCGGCCGCCTCGACAAAAGCCCTCTTACGATCTGTGGAAGTCCGGATGAGATCATTGAGCACTTGCACTGTGTCAATGAGATCGCCGAGCATTTTCACCGCTTCTTGGATAAGCATGCCGCCTCCTTGAGTGGATGTCGGAGATATCCGGCGAAATCCCCTTTATAAGGTCAACGCCAACTAGTTGCGATGTCTGTGCGCCACCGAACATAGAAAACTCAAGTGACAATGTGAGTCTTCGTACAGACCATATAGAGCCTTGTGCCCATAGTTCTTCAAGAACGGGCGCTTGAAGGAAGGTGCCGCGCCATGTTTATTCCCACACAGCAACTCTGGAGTGCCGCATGAATAAAGACCACGACAAAGGCGACGTCAAGCAAGCTAAAGGCTACGTCAAGGGAACCACCGGCAAGGCGTTCAGCAACAAGAGCCTGGAGAACCGGGACAAGATTGAACCCCCTGCCAGTGATGCCCAGAAGCACGATGGTGACGGCAAGGACGAGCCGAAGAAGGGGTGCTGACCTTTTCCGAGGACCACGTGTCGAAATGCGGACGTTCCGTCAGGCAGCGCGGCTCCACCGCAACACCGCTGCATCGGATGTCACCGCATCCATCTGGTCCAGTAGCTTCCGGTTATCGTGCTGCCAGGGATGGAAGGAGCGTTTGAAGTAGCCCCGCCAGGCCGGCAGGCTTGCACGAAACATTCCCTGCCTTCCAAAAAGGAAGTTTGCCAGATCGAGATAGCCGCCAGGCCGGCGCCGCGTCGCAGGGTCGGTCTCGATCATACGGATGCTGAACGTGGCGACCAGGGCCCAGAACACCAGCGAGGTGACTACCATGCTCGTTCCACGAACCAGGTAGGCGACACCACTCGTGCCAACGGCCTCGTTCCAGACGTCGTACGCTACGGCCTTATGCTCGGTTTCTTCCAGCGCATGCCATTGCCAAAGGCGCCTGAATGCAGGATCCGAGCCCACCAGCAGATCGGGATTGCTCAGTAGCAGATCGGCAAGGATGGCCGTTTGGTGTTCCAGCGCCAGGGTGGTGGCCAGCTGCCACGACTGCGGCGTGAGCTTCTGCGCGAAGCCCAGCACGCGAGCCACCAGGCGCTCCATGCCTTTCACCGGCATGCCGCCGTCCTGGATAAGCTGGTTGTAACGCTCATGCTCCCGACCGTGCATCGCTTCCTGACCGATGAAGACGCTGACCGCCTTCTTCAGGCCCGGGTCGGCGACCCGATCACGGTAGTTGCGGACACTGGCAATGAAGAAACGCTCGCCGACGGGGAAAAACACCGAAAGCGCGTTGAAGAAATGGGTGACCTGCGGCCCATGCGAGTGCCAGTCGCGGATACGATCCGCAGGCAGGTTGAATCGTAAATCGCGTCGGATAGGCATCATGCCGTCATCCTCCTTGAATCCCGCACAAATGCCGCACTGCAACATTCGTCGGGCAAAGCATAACGCTTGAAGTTGCGTCTTGCCGGCCTGCCACAAACGTTGCGGCAGGCCGGGATCAGAATCGAAGCGCGACTCAGCTCGCGACGGCTTCCTTCTTGGCCTTGTAGCTGTTGCGCAGGTCGCGGATCAGGTCGTGATTGCGGACGGCGCCGTCATGCTGGCGCTGCACCACGCTGCGTACCTGCGACGACAGGGTGGCGCGCAGTGCCTTGATGTAGGCCGCCTTGGCCTTGTCCTCGGCGCTTTCCGCCTCTTCGAGCGTGCCGATGTTGGCGTCGCCGACCGTGGCCTTCACCTTGGTCCAGCCCCGATGGGCGGCACCGGCGATGGTGCCGCTGTCCTTCGGTGTGCCGCCGAGGGTTTCGACCAGCGCTTGCAATTCGGTCACAGCCGCTGCGCAATCCAGGGAGCGCTGGTGAAACACGGTCTTCAGGTCGGCCTTGGTCGCGGCTTTGGCTGCTTCGTCGAATCCCTTCATACCGTCCTCGGACGTCTGAATGAGGTTGTTAAGCACTTTCACAGTGTCGTCATTAAGCATGATTGTTCCTTGATGGGCTGCCGGAGAAGTCCGGCGAACTGCGATCAAGATGGACCTCATGAGGTGAAGTGTCAGTGCGCTGGCCCACTACGACATCACTATGTTGGGTAGCGCACAGAATTGCGCCTGGAGTGAGTGGACAAAATGCAGGTGGCGTCTGAGCGTCCCAGCGCACGGTGACCGGCGTCGAGTCGTGGGAGTGTGCGTCATTACGTGAATGCAGGCGTAAGAGAACGCGAGGTGAGCATCATGATCCACTATCCGGCGGGCGCTCGAACGATGAAGAACGGCGCTCCGAAGAAATACGCTATCGCTGTGCTGATCGGCCTTCTTCTTGGTGGCGCCTATGCGATCGCCGAGCAGCGGCCCCAAGCCTCGGCGCAAATGCCATTGCCGAAACTGCCGACGGTGCAGAGGCATGTAACAAAAACGCTTCGTGCTGGTGGTGATTGCGGCGCGCGCATGGAAGCTGTTTGTACCTGGGCCATTTAGTCGAAGGATCACCGAAGGAATGAAGGCATGACCACCGAAAAGTTCGTTCGTAGAAGTCAGATCATTGCGCAGCATCTCTCCGAGATCGCTCTTCACGGTGAGCAAATCGAGGTGGATGGCGTGCTACAGCCGCTCAATCCGCATTTTCGTGCAGTGCTCAGCGCGCAGGAGCGCTTGCTCACTGCGGTGGAGCGGCTGCTCGACAAATTGCCGGGGCGGAGACCTAGTTAGCGGTAGCCACGCATTTGACAGCGGTCGATGCACCCTTCAGCAGCCAATTCCGCCGGCACCCGACAGGCTCTCTGCCCGAGCTGACCAGCTTCCTTAGGCCTAAGGCGGCCCTCGAGTGGATACCCGATCCAAGAGACGTCCATGACCGAAACCATTTTCGAAGCGCTGCGCGAAAGTCACAGGATCCAGCGCTCGTTGATACGTCGGCTGATGCTTTCCAAAGCAGACGAGCGGCGCGGTGAAGTCTTCCGGCTGCTGCGAATCGAATTGGCGGCGCACGAAGCTGCCGAAGAACGGTACCTCTACGTGAGAATCCTGATGGATGACCGCGGGCTGTACCCCTCGCGGGACGCGTTGGCCGATCATCACGAGATGGACGAACTGGTGGAGCAGATGCAGTCGTCCAATTACGCTGGCCGCCGCTGGACCAGCAAGATGCAGAAGCTGTCAGAGAAACTCCACGAGCATCTACGGGAAGAAGAAAAAATCTTCTTCCAGATATCGGGGAAGATCCTGAGTGATTCGCAAAAGACGCGCCTCGCCGTACAGTACCGCAAAGAATATCGCGACATGCATCGGAAGCTCGAAGCTGGGTAGCGCACGCGGCAAAGGTCCGACGCGAGAGGTCTCCAAGCCATCCGCAACGACGCGCGTTAGCCCATTGAATCTTTGAATGATCTAAACCGGGCAGGGATCTGCGGGAATTTGCACGCAGGGTACGATAGCTCCTAATATTGAATGGCAGCAGTTGGCCCGGTCCGTCCAATCCCAAGGGTTCCCCAAAGCCGCCGCTGACTGGCAGCGTCGGCTACTATTCACAAGCGTCATTCGGCCCGTTGGAGCCGGCGCCGAAGCGGAAGCGCACGAGCGGCCGCTATAGGGCATTCAAGTATTGGTGTCAGCGATTCTCGTCCGACGCAAAGTCATACATCAGGCCGCGTTTGATGGTTCAGCCGCAAGGTCTGCGCCTCGTCTCATCACAGGTTCGAATCTTTTCGGAGCCTGGATTCCAACTCCTTAGTGGCGGTGATATCGACAAAGGTGATTACGGCGCCGTCGATCACATTGTCCAGCCTGCGGTAAGGCATGATGCGCACGGAAAACCAGCGGTTGTCACTGGTAAGGATCTGCTTTTCCGAAAATATCAGCGTCCGCACGGTCTCAAGCACGTCCTCATGCAGCGCCGGGTATTGCAGGCTGGTGGTGAGGTCGCTGAGCGGCCGACCGATATCGCTTTCCCGAAGATTGATGATTTTCGATGCCCGGTCGGTGTAGCGCCTGACGTTCAGGTCCTTGTCGAGGAACAGCATGGCAATATCGGTGCTGTTGAGCAGGTTCTTCATATCGCTCTGGGCCAGCGCCAGATCGTCCAGCTTGGTCTGCATCTCCGCATTGATGGTCTGCAACTCTTCGTTCATCGACTGCATTTCTTCCTTCGAAGTCGTCAGCTCCTCGTTGGTCGACTGCAGCTCTTCGTTGGTGGACTGCAACTCCTCGTTGGCCGACTGCAACTCTTCCTTGGATGCGTGCGTTTCCTCGCGCAGGGTCTGGATTTCGTCACGGTACTGTTGCAACTCCGCCGCGTGAGTGACCTCGGTCTCGAGTTGCGCCTTGCCCCGGCCCCGACCTGCCGGCGTTGCCGCCACGTCACGGAAGACGACCATCACCATGCCTTTCAACGGAGCGGGTTCCAGTAATGCGTGCACCGTTACATCGACAATCTGTACGCCTCCTGGGGCCTGTACATGTAAGCCGTGCAACTGCACCGGTTCGCTCTGCGTGGCAGCCTGCTTCAGGGCGCTGGCGAGAGGCGCGCGCAAGCCCTCGCGGACCATGGCGTGGAAATTCAGGTTGGCCTTGCCCGCCGCGGGCTCCAGGTACCTTCCGGTGCGCCCGCTGATATAGACGATGTCGCCGGAGGTGTTCACCACGACGGCAGGGGGCGCATGCACCTGGAGCAACAGATAGTCGGCCGCCATTTGCAGGTTATCCGTAGCCTGCGCGGGGGTGTTCGGAGGGGACACCGGATGCTCCTTTTTAATCTTGGATAATGGAGGTAATGACCTCACCAGGTCGTTCAAACCGCCGCCCGAGACGTTATCCTGGCGCAGATAGAGCCGCAGCTTGGAGTCGATCGAGGCAAACAGCCGATTGAATCGCCCGACCGTCTCCGAACTGCCCAGGAGCAGCACGCCGCCGGGTTGCAGACTGTAGTGAAACAGGGGCAACAGCCTGTGCTGGAGCGTAGCGTCGAAGTAGATCATCAAGTTGCGGCAGGAAAGCACGTCGAGCCTGGTGAAGGGAGGGTCCAGAATGACATCGTGCTGCGCAAACAGCACAATGTCGCGGATGCTCTTGCTGATGCGGTAGTACCCATCGTGCGCGCTGAAAAAACGCACCAGCCTGTCTGGAGATACGTCGGCGCTGATCGAGGCGGGGTACTGGCCGCGGCGCGCGGTGGCGATGGCATCCGGGCTGAGGTCGGAGGCGAAGATCTGCAGGGAGCAGTCGCGGTATTGCGGCAGCCGATCCAGCACCTCGGCGAAGACCATGGCCAATGAATAGGCTTCTTCCCCGGTTGAGCAGCCGACAATCCAGGCACGGAGCTTTTGCGCTTTGGGACGCCGACTGAGCAAGTCCGGCAGAATGACGTCCGCAAGCTGCTGCCAGACCGCGGCGTCACGGAAGAAGCTGGTCACACCAATCAGCAGCTCCTTGAACAGCAGGTCGATCTCTTGCGCGTTCTGGCGCAGGAAATCCGCATACCTCGCCGGCGTGGCAATGGCATGGATGGCCATGCGCCGCTCGATGCGGCGATGCAGCGTGCTGGGTTTGTAAAGGGAGAAATCGTGCCTGGTCCGTTGCAGCAGCAGCTTGACGATCTGTTGCAAGGTCCCGCCTGACGACGCATCGGTTGCGCCTGCGACGGCGGTCCCTGACTCCGGCGCGCCAGGGAGCCGGGCAATGTAGCCAAGAATGCGGGCCGGCAACTCGGCAGGCACAGCGACCATGTCGGCGCAACCGGCTGCGATGGCGCTCCTGGGCATCGAGTCGAACTGCGCCGACTCGGGCTGCTGCACCACGGTCAGGCCACCCAATGTCTTGATCGCCTGCAGACCCAGAGTGCCATCCGATCCCATGCCGGACAGAACCACGGCGATGGAGCGTTCACCCTGATCGCGCGCCAGGGAGAAGAACAGGACGTTGATGGGCAATCGAACGCCTCGCCGTTCGGTGGGCTTTTCCGATTTCAGAACGCCGCCAACCACACTGAGTTCCCGGTCCGGCGGGATTACGTAGACGCAGTCGGGCTCGACCCGCATCATTTCCGCGGCTTCGCGCACCGGCATCGACGTGACCCGCTGCAGCAGTTCAGCCAACAGGGACTTTGCCACGGGATCGAGATGCTGCACCACGATATAGGCTACGCCACTGGCTGGCGGAACCTGCTCGAAAAACTGCTCCAGCGCGGCCAGTCCTCCGGCCGAAGCGCCGATGCCGACAATGCGCGTCGCAGCGGGCGGATGGTGGGGGTGATTCGTGTCGGGTAAAGAAGCCATGGTGCAGTATGCACTTTGCGCTATCCGGCAGCGGACTGCTTGCCAACAGCCTTCCCGCCGCACCGCGCCGGCGCTCCCAGGGGCAGCCTATTCCTGGTGAGGACCTCCCTTGCGGTGACTCTTAGGTGCGCGGATCAAGCACCTTGCGATCAACCGTTTCGACAAATACGATCATCAAGGACCGGTCGCTAGGGGACACTGTCGCCACAATCTGGCAAAGCCGCAAGACACCTCCGCCGCCGTTGACTTGCGCCTCACAGGTTTCTCTGGAACCGCCGTTGCTTAGCCGCTTCAGCATCGCGAGAAGCGCGAGCCGGGTTTCCGAGGTTATCAGGCTGTCGATTCGGCGACCGCTCAAAGCGGCTTGCTCGACTCCGAACAAATCGGCGGCGGCCAGATTTCCTTCGATGATCTTGCCGTCCCGGTCGACGGCGACATACCCGACGGGCGCGAAATCGAAGCGCTCGACATAGCGGACCATTGCATGGGTCAGCTCTTCGCGGCTTTGCTCCAGTTGCTCATGCTGCAGATCCAGCTCTACCTGATGGACCTGCAACTCGTGGAGCAGTTTGACCACGGCACTGGCGCTCCGCGGATCGGTGGACATGTCGTGAAGCAGCGCGAGTGCCTCCGCACCGGTTGTCGCTACCTTGGCCTTTGGAGGAGTGCCAGCTTGAATGAGTGCTTCAGCACGGTGGCGCAAAGGCCAGTGAACGGCGGGGTTGGCGGCGGGCGTGAGCATCTCTTTTCCAGTCATTTCGCTGCGATCCAGCCCGCATATTACGATAACGGCCCTCCGGGTGCTTCACCACCGGATGATAGTGTCTTCAGTGAAAGGCGGCCGATCGATGGCGCTGAGGATTGTGTGGGGCAACGAACATAACCGGACAATATTTTGAGCTATGCTTCCCCAGTGGGGGAGTTTTTCGCACCCCCCAGACTGAGAGTTGACGTGTCCGACGCACCCACACCGCAGGAAAACCATCTTCTGGCCGCGTTGCCAGCCGAGGTTCAAGGCCGGCTGTTCCCTCAGCTCAATCTGGTTTCGCTGGAGCTCGGCAAGGTTTTGTACGAATCCGGCGACACCTTGAGCCACGTCTATTTTCCGACTGACTCGATCGTCTCCCTGCTCTACGTGATGGAAAATGGGGCGTCGGGCGAAATCTCGGTGGTAGGCAATGAAGGGCTTGTTGGCATCGCCCTGTTCATGGGGGGGTGACAGCACTTCGAGCCGTGCGCTGGTGCAGAGCGCGGGGTCGGCTTATCGGCTACCGGCGCAGTTGCTCAAGAATGAGTTTCATCAACACAGCCAGCTGCAGCATCTTCTGCTGCGCTACACGCAGGCGCTCATCACGCAGATGGCACAGACCGCGGTCTGTAACCGGCATCACACCGTGGACCAGCAGCTCTGCCGATGGCTGCTGCTGTCCCTTGATCGCCTGCCAAGCAACCAATTGACCATGACCCAGGAACTGATCGCCAATATGCTCGGCGTGCGCCGCGAGGGCGTTACGGATGCCGCCGGCAAGCTGCAGAAGCGCGGCGTGATCGAATACCGCCGCGGGCATATCACGGTCGTGGACAGGCCCGCGCTAGAGAAGCTGAGTTGCGAGTGCTACGCCGTGGTCAAGAGAGAGACGGATCGTTTGCTGCCGCATATGCCGTTACGTACGGTGAGGTAAGCGGTGCATGTGAATTGGTGAGTGTCCGCTATTCTGCCGCGAGATTTTGATATTCAGTGGCCGCAGCTGGCCCCGTCCGACCGAATGCGGAAAGTCTGCGGACCGGACACTCCCGCCGATCGATCGGTGGGCCGCAGTATGCCGATCCGCAAGAATCGGCCCAAGCGCACCGGCCGCGCCCTGGCGGGCCGCGCTTTCGTGCTGCGCATCGAACCGCCGCCCTTCGGCGTTTCGTCCCTGCGGGCTTCAATCGCTCGCGGGGAAAAGGAGTCGGCACATGGCTTTGGCCGGCGCAGGTTCAGACGGTAAACCACACCGTCTCAACCCCAGCGCGCCGGCGGGCGGAGAGCGGCCGGCCTACGCTGCGCACAGGCTGCGCGCCGCGTCCCGGTCCATCCGCTCCCCGCCCCGGCAGCCGTGCCTAAGCGGCGGCCGTAGTGGCGTTGCCTGCGCCGCCGCGCGGGCGGCCCTCCGGCCCGTCCCCAGTCAAGCCCCGCTCGACGCCCGCGCGTCATCGCCGCCTCGGCGGTGCCCGCCGAGCGGCGCGCGCGGCCGACGAGGCGCGGCGCGCCCCTCGCCGGGCGGGGCTGTGACAGTGGCCGGCCCTGCGGGCAACCGGTTTGCCAGTGGCGCGATCGCGACGCGAGTCGCGCCACTGACGAAGGCCCCGCCTTTGCGGCGACGCCTGGTACAGATTCACATCACACAGCAGCCAGACGTATTCCAGCCGGCGCAGCCGGTGGAGTAGCATGAGGCCGAAACTGCCGGTCGGCCGACGCCATGAAACTCCGCTTCTCTACCCGCGGTGACCGCCCGGACCGGATCGTGCATTTGACGGTACTCGAAACCTTGCATCTGGGAGACATCGTGCGTCGCCGCGGCGAAGCGCTCTGTCGCGGCAAGGCAAGCCTGCCCAACCTCCAACCGCTATCGCGCCAGCTGCTGGAGAATCGCCGGTGCTGCCCCGCCTGCATCGATGTCATGGCCAGGGCACGATTGAAATTCAGAGTCGATCTGCCGCCTTCTGCCGGCATCCTCGCCGGCGAGCTGATCCGGCTGCTGGCACAGGAGCGGGAATCCAGTCGCCAACGCCTGCGCCGCCGCGCGCTCGCGTTTTCCGACCGTCGCTGACAACACCGCCCCATCCGCTTCGTTTGACGCAGGCGGGCATCCACCAGCCCCAGCTGGCGCGTGTCCCCCGGGAGTGCAGGGCCAGGCGCCACCGCAGCGCCTGGTCGTCGGTCAATGTCGATACCGCAATGTCGAAATCCGGATCGGTTGGGGCCAGCTGCCTCACCGCGGCCACCTAAACGGCGAGCTGCCCGTGCACAGCCTCAGCGCCGCCGTGCCCGGCGTCCTTGTCGCTGGTGTCCTCACGTTCCATGTGCATCTCAAGCGTGGCGGCGTCGCTTTCCATGCGCGCTGGTGAATTGAAGCCTGCCTATCGGAAAAGCCATGATCTCCCAAGTGCGGCGCAACCCAGCGATCAGATGACAATTGCTGGTGCTCGGGAGGCAATCGGCGGCTGCGGCGTGACAAGTCATCAGGCCCGATTGCGCACGGCCGCGACCGTCCGCCCTTGACGCAGCGCTTGCCCAGGCGGTACCTCTGCCGTGCCTCACCCGAAGCAACATGCAATGGAACGCTTGAACATCCTCATCGCCACCGTCGGGCTGATCGACTTCCCGCTCTACGCTGCCCCGAAAGGCGCAGCAGGAGAGCGGCACTGCATCGAGACCCCGGCTCGCTACAACTGCATTCCCGCTGCGCTGCTGTCGGCAATCCGCTCGCAGGAAGGCGGCCGCGTCAGCGGCTGGCACATCAACAGCGACCACCATTCGCACACGCCGAGCCTGAACCGTGCCTACGGCGAACAGCTGTAGCATCGTTACCGGCAGCAGCCGGCGGCCCGCCATGAGCGCGCAGGAGCGCCCTCGGAAGCGGCGGGTACCGCCGCGAAACGATTCGGCGATGCAGCCGCCGGGGCCGTGCGCAGTCTCATCAAGCGGCGCGTCCAGCGACCAGATGACACCGTCTCAATCGGCACTGCCGTTTATCACCCTCGGACAACTCAAGCTTTTGGCGCGGACCGGTGCACAGCTGCGTGCAACCATTCGCGCGACCGGCGGCGCCTACCTCGTCGAAGTGGGCTTCGGGCCGCGCCGCCGGCAATTCGTCAGCGCCCACTGGACGCGGCCCCGGCTGCTTCGCGGACTGGATGGGGTGGCCAACGCCGCGCGAGACCTGGGTCCGATGCAAGTCCGGTTGGAACTGGGGCGCCGATGATCGCCCGGGCGATGGTGTGCTCAGTTCGGCGCGGCCGGCACGCTGTCGGGGTCACTTCTGCGGGACAGCTCGGCCTCGGCCAGGCGCGTGGAGCGCTGCAGGGCGTCCTCGATGATCTGGTCGACGGGAAACACCGCGTCGTCGCCGAGCGACTTGAGCTTGTCCTGCACCGCCTGGATGCGGTCGTACAGTTCCAGGCTGATGCGGGCGGTGATCTTTTCCGTCTTGGCCTTGGTAACGAGGATGGGCTTGGGCATGGGGCACACTCCTTGTGCTCGGAACAGTGGTGGCAGCGATGCTAGACCAGAGCGCGGCGAGACGGAACAGCTCCGCAGCGGTGAGGCGGGCAAAACACAGCCAGAAGAGTGAAGGCGCGGATTCGCAAAATGTGGTGCATTTTGCTGGGAGTGCCAAGCACTCCCCCGCGTTCGCGCGCGGTTCCCGCGCGCCCGCCGGTGCTGCGCACCGAGACCGCAAAGCATGCTGACCGGCCCGCCGGTCAGGCGCCGCGCCAAGCGCAGCGAGGCGCTGCAAACGCGCCTCACGGCCGAGGAGCACGCGGCCCTGCGACGCCTCTCCGACCGCACCGGCATCCGCGCCTCTCGTCTCACACGCAAGGCGATCCGCGAGCTGGTTACCGGCGGCGTCGATCTGCTCAACCGCGAGCAACAAGCCGTCTTGGAACTGGCACGACAAATACGGCTGGTCGGCATCAATCTCAACCAGATTGCGCGGCACCTGAACCGCGGCGACAGCGCTTCCCGCAGCCTTGCCGAGGCGATCACGGAGCTGCGCGAAGCCCTGACCGAAAGCGAATTTACCTGGCGCCGCCTGGTCGCTGCCGCAAGGGCGCGGACCGTGCCGGAGCATGGCCGTGACTGACGGGCGCGACGACGAACTGCTGCGCGATCAGCCGCATGGCCGTAAGGGGCGCTCCGGCCGCTTAATCGGCTCCGCTGGCAAACACTATCGCCGTCCCGGTGGTGGCAAATCGACACTGGCGCGGAATCTGCGGATCGCCCAGCGGCGTCCGCAGGTGGTGCTGAAAATTACCCGATATGGCCATGGCGGAGCCAAGATCCTGGACCACATTCACTACGTCCGGCGCCACGGCAAGCTGGCGCTGGAGGATGAGAGCGGCCAACAGGTCGAGGACGTGCGGGAGCTGCGCCGGCGGGTCCGACTATGGACGGAGCAGGCCGGCGCGACGATGGCCGAGCCCGGCCCCGAAGTCTCGCGCAAGCGGCGAATCACTGCACATTTCATACTCGATGCCGGCAAGGACGCGGACAGGGAGGCTTTGCGGAAAAGCGTGCGTGATTTCTTGGCGGCATTAGCTCGGCGCTGTTGGACAATGCGCCTCAATTCGCGATCGACAAATTTAAGATCGCCATTGAATGTTGACAGCTTCGACCAGCGTTCGAGCGTGCGGAGGAGCTGTGAGTGTCCGTCGACATTGGAATACGGGATGGGCGTGATACCGCGTCCCCTCCAATCCTCCAACTCAACTTGATCGAACGGGTCATCCATCCCGAAAAATGTGAAGCGCTCCTTCAGGTCGGTGAACCGATTGCCATCTGCAGCCACGGCGTTGAGCAGGTATCGCATTGGTGCGTCGTTGGCGCTGTAGCCCACCAAGACCAGATTGTAGAGCCGGGCAGCGTCGTAGATGAAGTCCGGCACGACCCGGCGGCGCAAATAGTATTCCCCAAAATCGCGGTCGGTCACGACGATTTCGGACGTGCGGCTGGGATCTGGGCTCAACACTCCATGGATGTGTAGCACGCCAGCGAAATCATTTCCCCGACTCGGGCGCGGCATTGCGCCCAGGGAGTATGTCAGCGGTCTTGGATTACGTCGCCCTCCAGATGTCTGGAGCAAGCACTCGAAATTGGTGGTTACGATCGTCGCCACGCTGCCGCGCACGGCGAGCTTCATCAACGCTCGGTGGATTGGCGCCGGAGATGGCGGAACTTCATTGCCAGCCGCGTCCTTGACCATACGCAGCACATGGCAGACGGCCTCGCGGACACGAACCGATGACGTGGCTACACCGTCCATCCGCCTTTCCAACATGCCAAGGGTGACGTCGTAATCACCCCTATCGAATCGCCGAATCTCCGCCAGCTGTTGGGCGGATAAGCCGGGGGGAAGCGGGGCACCTGGTGCACGAGGCGTCGCTATCACGGGGTGTACTGCGGGGTCCAGCCGCTCGTAGACGCGTACCACAAGATCTCTGAAACTCGGGAGCCGCGACGGTTGAGACGTGCCGGCGCCGGTGATGAACAGCACTTCACCGCGGGCATGCGCCAGCAATAGCCTTTCCGGTAGCTCAGCCGCCGCATCTGCCAGCTTAAGCCACCTGTCCTCCGGTGATCCGGGAATTGTTGTCATCGCCCTCTGTACCCCATTTGGAGGCGGTCTTGCCAGCACGTTTCTCCCCGAAACGCCGCCGCGCCCCAATTACATGGGCTTGGTCGCCGCAAAACCAAGGGCCTGCACGTCGCGGCTCTCCTCAGAGGCCACCCTGAAACTGATACCCGGGTAGTGACGGCGTCTGTTACTGTCACTGGCGTGCCCGTGTGGATCGGAGATATGGACAGCAACGTGGAAGAAACAAGCGGGCAGAAAACTGCTGTCAATCGTGAAAATCTTCTGCACAACATCTGCACAGGCGAAAAGTAGTAAAAATAATGTCTGTGATTCAATCGGTTACGAACGTGTCATTCTCTCGCCGGAATGACGCCGTCGTTTAACCCCTCAACGGAGTTGGAATGGGGTCTTCGCGACGGCGGATTTTTCATAAATAAGGGACAGTTCGCACTCATCCACTCAGATGAGGTTCGCCCCCTGCCGTAG
>Ga0302314_10003375_pt1 | contig 29462 bp, 26 predicted proteins | sample III_Palsa_N2_3_FD_200533 | JGI IMG/M metagenome (GOLD analysis project Ga0302314, IMG submission 200533) | Peat permafrost microbial communities from Stordalen Mire near Abisko, Sweden - III_Palsa_N2_3 | ecosystem: Environmental > Terrestrial > Soil > Palsa > Peat permafrost | place: Sweden...
CAATGTGCTGTGCGCGGTGTCCGACGGCATGTTGACGCGGGTGGGCTCCATTACCGCCGGCCCCAGCCGTTTCATGCCGTGGCGACCGCTGGCTGATGAAGGCGGCGCGCCGACGCTGGAAGCGCTGATTCGCGGGCTGCTGGAACCGCGGGTCTTACTCGACTACCTGCGCGCCTGCGTCACCTTCGAGGAAGACGAGCGCGGCGACATCGTCAAGAAGGTGGCCGGGTATCACCAGTTCCGTGCCGTGCGAAAGGCGCGCGCCAGTGTGCTGGCGCACTTGAAGCCTGAGGGTGACGGCCGCGGCGGCGTTATCTGGCACACGCAGGGTTCGGGCAAGTCGCTCACCATGCTGATGTTGGCCGGTGCGCTGATTCGCGAGCCACGCCTGGCCAACCCGACCGTGGTGATGATTACCGACCGCAACGATCTTGATGACCAGCTCTTCGATACCTTCGCCGCCGGTCGCGCCTTGCTGCGCCAGCCGCCGGTACAGGCCGCGAGCCGCGAAGACCTTCAACAAATGCTCGATCGTGCCGCAGGCGGCGTGGTGTTCACCACTATCCAGAAGTTCGCCGAAGCCCATGGCGTGATTTCCGAACGAACCAACGTGGTGGTGATGGCCGATGAGGCCCATCGCAGTCAGTACGGCTTCGTCGAGGGCGGCGCGCGCTGGATGCGCGAGGCGCTGCCCAGTGCCACCTTCGTCGGTTTCACCGGCACGCCGCTGGAAGGCGACGACAAGAACACCATCCACGTGTTCGGTGAGTATGCCGACGTCTACGACATCCGGCAGGCAGTGGAGGACGGTGCCACCAAGCCGCTGTATTACGAATCGCGCATCATCAAGCTGCGCGTGGACGAGGAGGGCGCGCGCGTCGCCGAGGACGAGCTGGAGTACGTCGTCAACGCCGAGCGCAAAGGCGACGAGCCCGAAGACCGGATTCGCGTTCGCCTGGAGTCGCTAGCCGGTGCCCCGGAGCGCATCGAACGGCTGGCGGCCTTCATCGTCGAACACTGGGAAGCCCGCCGCGCAGCCATGGAAGGCAAGGCCATGGTGGTGACCATGAGCCGCGACATTGCCGCCCGGCTGTACGAAGCCATCCGCGCACTGCGCCCGGACTGGCACGATGACGACGATGAGCGCGGGGCCATGAAGGTGGTGGTCACTGGTAGCGGCGATGATCCCGAACCGTTGCGCAGCCATGTGCGCGGCAAGGCCGCTCGCAAGCGTCTGGCCGAGCGCTTCAAGGACCCGGCTGACGAGCTGCGGCTGGTCATCGTCTGCGACATGTGGCTGACCGGTTTTGACTGCCCGCCGGCGCACACCCTGTATCTGGACAAGCCGCTGGCTGGCCACAACCTGATGCAGGCGATTGCGCGCGTGAACCGTGTCTACGGCGACAAGCCCGGCGGGCTGATCGTGGACATGCTCGGCTTGGCCGATCAACTGGCGGATGCGCTCGCCACCTACACCCGCGCCGGCGGCACGGGCGAGGCGGTGCGGCAGGTGCAAGGGGAAGCTGTGCCCGCCATGCAGGCCGCGTTCGAGAAGCTGCGCGATTTCTTCCATGGCTGCGACTACGCGGCGGCGCTGGGGGCCGATCCGCACAACGTGCTGCCGCTGTACCTGCGCGCGATCGACCACGTGCTGGGCCAGAACGATGGCTGGCAGCGGTTCCGTGCGCTGGTCAAGGAATTCTCGACGGCCTTTGCGCTGGCCGTGCCGCGACCGGAGACTACGGAAGTCACGCCTCACCTGGCCTTCTTCCAACGTTGTGCGGCCATGATCCGCAAACGCCTTGCCGACGATGATGGACGCCATGTCACCAACAGCCGGCAACGCGACGTGGACGCCGCCGTGCGGCAAGTCATCGGCGGGGCTGTCGATGCCGATGACGTGATTGACCTGTTCGCCGTGGCCGGCCTTGAAGAAGCCCGCCTGGACATTCTGGGCGACGACTTCCTCCAGCGCGTGGCCGCACTGGAACAGAAGAACCTGGCGCTGGAAACCTTGCGCAAGCTGCTGAACGACCAGATTCGCATCACCGAGCGCAGCAATCTGGTGCAGAGCCAGAAATTCCGAGAGGCACTGGAGGATGCGCTGTCGCGCTACACCAACAAGGCCATCTCCACCGCCGAGATGATAAGCCGCCTGATCGACCTGGCGAAAAGCCTGCGTGAGGCCCGACAGCACGGCGATCAGCTTGGCTTGAGCGCAGAAGAAACTGCTTTCTATGATGCGCTGGCCGAAAGCGAATCGGCACGGGGCGCCATGGAAAGTGACACGCTCCGCCTGATGGCTCGCGAGCTGACCGAGATGGTCAAGAAGATGCCCAAGCTCGACTGGACGCAGCGCGAGTCGGTGAGGGCGAACCTACGCCGCAACGTGCGGCGAATGTTGGCCCGTTATGGGTATCCGCCGGACCTTGCCGAAGGGGCGACGCAGTTGATACTTCGGCAGGCCGAATTGTCGGCCGAGAACGGGGCGCAATAGCCAGGTTCATGCGTGACATCTGTACCGACGGTTGACTCGAACAGGTTGTGAACTCACAGGGGATCATGGATGCAACCAAGCAAGACCACCATCACCGGGCTGTTCAATTCGCCATACCAGTACCAGATTCCGATTTTCCAGCGCGGCTACGTCTGGACGCTGGAAAAGCAGGTCGTGCCGTTATGGGCTGACATCCAGGATCGTGCCGATGCGCGGTTGGAGCGCGACCAGGCGCAGCAAAGCGTGGGCGCCGCGGCGCTCAAGCCGCTGCAAAAGCACTTTCTGGGCTCACTGGTGTTGACCCCAGTAACACCGCCGTTTGGGCGCGTGCCGGCGTACGAGGTGATTGACGGGCAGCAACGCTCCACAACCTTGCAGCTGCTTTTGTTGGCATTCCGGGACGCTGCGCAGCGAGTCGGCGACGGCCAGCTACCTAAGATGCTGGACACGCTCGTCCGCAACCCGGGCCCGTACACGGTGGACACGGACTACCACAAGGTGTGGCCCACCGAGGCTGGTCAGGACGAAATGCGGTTCCTCTACGAGGCCCAGAAGATCGAGGACATTTGTGCGGAGTATCCGGCTCGCGCTGGCCGGAAAAAGATCGAACGGCCGCTGCTGGTGCAGACGTTCCTGTACTTCTACTTTGCCTGCCTTGCCTACCTGCAAAACGTCGACCTTGCGGGTACGGGCGAAGCGAACGAACACACACCCAGCGACGAGCTGGTCAAGCGGATTCGCGGCGGCAATGATGTGATGCCGCTGGATGCCACGACTGCATTCGACCCCAAGCGTGCCCAGGCGTTGTACATGGCGCTGGCAGAGAACGTGCAGATCATGACGCTGCAACTGGAGGCCGAGGATGATCCCCAGGTGATCTTCGAGACCCTCAATGCGCGTGGCGAACCGCTGCTGGCTTCCGATTTGATCCGCAACTTCGTGTTTCTGGAAGCCGCGCGTGCCGGCAAACCGGTCGGCGCGTTGTACGCGAAGTTCTGGAGCCCTTTCGATGTGGTGCCTGCAGGCAGCAAGGGCGTCACCAGCAACCGCTACTGGGCAGAAAAAGAGCGGCAAGGTCGCCTAACCTACCCGCGCATCGACCTGTTCTTTTACAGCTACACGGTGCTGCGCAGCCGCGAAACGACTCTCGTCGGGCATGTGTTCGAGGCGTTCAAGACATGGTGGCAAAAGGAGCCGCGTGAACTGGAACAGGAGCTCAAACGCATCGTCACCGCCAGTGGGCATTTCAAGGAATTGGTTTCGCCTGATGGAACCAGTTACCTGGCCGAGTTCGCGCGCTTGGTGAAGGCGCTGGACGTTGGCACCATTACGCCAGTGTACCTCGCTCTGCGCGAACGGCTGGCGGATGACAGCCAGGAGCTGCGGCAGGCCCTGAGCGATCTAGCCTCCTATCTGACGCGGCGTTCCGTATGCAACATGACCACCAAGGGCTACAACCGTTTCTTCATGCGGCTGTTGCAGGCGGTCGCGGCAGCACAAAGCGAGCCACACCTTGCGCTGCGCAAGGTATTGCTGGCGGCAACGGCTGACAGCGAGCTGTGGCCGAGCGACGAGGCATTTAAGGCGCAGTGGCTGCATCGGCCCGTGTATCTCGTCATGAAGCCGGCAAGGGTATGCGGCATCCTGCGCGCGCTCGAATATGCCGCACGCGGAACCATGCAAGGCAGCAATCATGTCCCCGTGCAGTCCGCCCTCACCGTTGAGCATGTCATGCCGCAAAGCTGGGCGGTTGTGCCTAGTTACCAGGTGGACGGCATGACAGATGACCAGCGAGCAGTGCGCGATATGGCCATTCATGGCTTTGGCAACCTCACGCTGCTGACCCAACCCCTCAACAGCTCAGTCAGCAACGGGCCGTTCAATGACTGGCAGGGTGCACCCGGGCAGGCGATGGAAGGCAAGTGCTCGAAACTCAGGCAAAGCGCGCTGCTCATGAACACCTATTTCGGCCAGAAAGACTTGGACAATTGGGGTGAAGAGACCATGGCCGACCGTGCCGGTGCCCTATATGACGCTGCGACGTTGGTGTGGTCACGCCCGGCGTCAGGTGCGGTGACGCCGATCGCGGTTGCACGCAAGCTTTCCGGCTACGAAATCAAAGGAAAGGCTGAATCCACGCGTGCCGTACCAGCCGACAACCATTGAACTCCGTGGCGACCAGGCGGCGCGCGCACTGTGGCCCTGGGGTATTCGCCTCCTCTTTCGTTTATTTCGTAAATTACGATTGTTTCGTTCATTGGGTAAACTGCGGCCTTGTCACCGACTATGTAGGTCTGGAAGCGCAGTTGACACTGCCTGACCCGGATGACCGTCACGTTCTGGCCGCCGTGATCTTTTGCCAGGCCGGCAAAATCGTGACATTCAATCTCAGGGATTTTCCAACCGCAACGCTGGAACTGCTCGGCATCACAGTGCAACACCCAGACGAGTTCATCGAGCACGCTTTCGGTATTGGCCCGGCTGCCGTCATTGGAGCTGTGCAAGATCATCGTGCCTCACTCAAGCATCTGCCGATGACGGTGGATGACTTGTTGAATGGCTACATGAAACAAGGGCTCGTGACGACCGTGTGTCTGTTGCAGCCGTACGCCGCGCAACTTTGATTGTCGTGACACCCGCCGGTGTGTTTCTAGCTGGCGCACAATGCGAAACCGCGCAAAGACGTGCAAAGCCGGTGGTTTAGGCAATCTGTAGGGAATGGGCACAAAAAAGCCACCGCGAAGAGATGGCTTAAATGCTTGAAAACATTGGTCGGGGAGACAGGATTCGAACCTGCGACTTCTACGTCCCGAACGTAGCGCTCTACCAGGCTGAGCTACACCCCGTGGGAGCCGCGTATCTTATCGAGCCGGGTAGGGCTTGGCAACACGCTGCGGCAAGCCCGGCGATGCCAGGGATGTGGACGGGTGAGGCGGCCTGGGGCCTTCTGCTAATCTAGAGGACTGTCGTGACGGCCTGTGCTGCACGGAATCTCCCTATAGTCCGCAGAGGATTTCATGGCGCTTACCCCGGCCCGCACCATGCCTGGCGTGCTCGAGCTGTTGCCGCTCGACCAGATCGCGTTCCAGCGCATGCTCGACACCATCCGTCGCAATTACGAGCGCTTCGGTTTCCTGCCGGTGGAAACGCCGGTGATCGAATATTCGGACGTGCTGCTGACCAAGACTGGCGGCGAGACCGAACGGCAGGTGTATTTCGTGCAGTCCACCGGCGCGCTCGGCGCGTCCGACAAGGACGACGGCAAGCCGGAGCTCGCGCTGCGCTTCGATCTCACCGTGCCGCTGGCGCGTTACGTCGCCGAGCACGAGCACGATCTGAGCTTCCCGTTCCGGCGCTACCAGATGCAGCGCGTGTATCGCGGCGAGCGCGCGCAGCGCGGCCGCTTCCGCGAGTTCTATCAGTGCGACATCGACGTGATCGGCAAGGATAGTCTGTCGGTGCGCTACGACGCCGAGATTCCGGCGGTGATCTACAGCGTGTTCCGCGAGCTGAATATCGGCGCGTTCACCATCCAGCTCAACAACCGCAAGCTGATGCGCGGCTACTTCGAGAGCCTCGGCATCGTCGACGGCGAGCAGCAGACTTTGGTGCTGCGCGAGGTAGACAAGCTGGACAAGCGCGGCGTCGAACCGGTGCGGCAGACGCTTACCGGCGAAGGCTTCGGGCTGGCTGCCGACACGGCGCAGAAGATTCTCGATTTCGTGCAGGTGCGCTCCACCTCGCTGCAGGACGCGTTAGATCGGCTCGACGCGCTCGGCGCCGGCCCGGAGTCGATGGAGCAGGGTCGCGCGGAGCTCAAGCAGGTGCTCGGCATGATCCACGATTTCGGTGTGCCGGAAACGCATTACGCGCTGAACCTGTCGATCGCGCGTGGGCTGGACTACTACACCGGCACCGTCTACGAAACCACGCTCAACGACCATCCGCAGATCGGTTCGATCTGTTCCGGCGGCCGCTACGAGAACCTCGCCAGCCAGTACACCAAGTCGCAGCTGCCCGGCGTGGGCATCTCGATCGGACTGACGCGCCTGTACTGGCAGCTGCGCGACGCCGGCCTGATCAATACCGCGCAGAGCACGGTGGACGTGCTGGTGACCCAGATGGATGCGGCGCAGTTGCCCGCCTATCTAGCTCTGGCCGGCGAGCTGCGCAATGCCGGCATCGCCACCGAGGTGGTGCTGGAGGGGGGCAAGCTCGGCAAGCAGTTCAAGTACGCCGATCGCGCCGGCATCCGCTTCGTGATCGTGCTGGGCGAGGACGAAATCGCCAACGGCACGGTGACCGTGAAGGACCTGCGTCGCGAGGACCAGTTCCAGGTGGCGCGCGAGGAATTGATCAAGGCGCTGCGGGTGGAACTGGAGCAGGCGGCGGTAATGCGCTGAATCGGCGCGGGATGGTCGTGGCAAAGGTATGGCCGTCCATACGGCTATTCGGCAATTGAACAAGTGGCAGTGAATAAGCCGGGTCGCTTCGCGGAGCGATACGGTAACGAGGTTCGACAGTGAGCAAGCAAGACACGATCGTGCTGGACGGTGGCAGCCTTACCCGCGCGCAACTGGTGGCTGCCGCGCGTCATGGAGTTCCGGTCGCGCTGGACAGCACCCAATTGCAGCGCGTGCGTCGCGCGGCGGATTTCCTGGCGGAAAAGGTGAGCTGCGGCGAACCGATCTATGGCGTCACCACCGGCTTCGGCAGCAACGCCGACAAGCTGCTGGGCGCACACCGGCTGCGCGAGGAATTGCCTGGGGGCCACCCGCAGAAACCGGACGGCACGCTGCTGGAAGAACTGCAGCACAACCTGATCACCACGCATGCCGTGTGCGTCGGCAAGCCGTTTGGCGAGGACGTGGTGCGGGCGATGCTGGTGATCCGCATCAACACGCTGATGCGCGGCCACTCCGGCATCCGGGTCGAGACGCTCGAGGCGCTGGCCGCGATGTTGAATGCCGGTGTGGTACCGGTGGTGCCCGAGAAAGGTTCAGTCGGCGCCAGCGGCGATCTGGCGCCGCTCTCGCATCTGGCCATCGTGCTGCTTGGCGGTGGCGAGGCGTTCTATCGCGGCGAGCGAATCACCGGCGCGGAAGCTTTGCGTCGCGCCGGGCTGCAGCCGATCCGGCTGTCATTCAAGGAAGGCCTCGCGCTGAACAATGGCACCGCGCAGATGCTCGCCACCGGCACGCTGGCGCTGGATACGCTGGAACATTTGCTGGATGCGGCCGACCTCGCCGCGGCGATGACATTGGACGCCTTCGCTGGCCGCAGCGGTGCGTTGCGGCCAGAGGTGCATGCGTTGCGCCCACATCCGGGCCAGGTCGATACCGCCGCCCGCGTGCGCGGCCTGCTGGATGGCTCGACCCTGCTCGATATCCCCTATCACCTGGTGCCGCGCTTCAAGCCGTGGACCGCAGATGCCTGGCAGACCGCCGAGGACCAGGCGCTCAGCTTCGACATCAGCTGGGATTGGGTGCCGGCCAACCAGCGCCATGGCCGCGAAGCGTTCTACGCGCGCTTCCTGCCGTTCAAGGGCGGCAAGAAGCACCAGCCGCAGGATGCCTACTGCCTGCGCTGCATGCCCCAGGTGCACGGTGCTGTGCGCGATGCCTGGGCGCAGGCCTGCCGCGTGTTCGACATCGAACTGAATGCGGTCACCGACAACCCGCTGATCTTTCCCGATCCGGACGACGAGGTATTCGCCGAGGGCAAGGCGGCCGGGCGGCCGCAACACATCGAGGACCAAGTGGTTTCCGCTGGCCACTTCCACGGCATGCCGCTGGCGCTGGCGATGAGCTACGTGAAGGCAGCGATCCCTGTGCTCGCTTCGATTTCCGAACGTCGCCTCAACAAGCTGGTCGACCCGGCCACCAACGACGGCCTGCCGGCCTTCCTCACCGGCAACGAAGACGGCACCGATTCCGGCTTCATGATCGTGCAGTACACCGCCGCCGCGCTGGTCAACGATCTTGCCACGCGCGCGCATCCGGCCAGCGTGTATTCGGTGCCGACCAGCGCGAACGCCGAGGATCACGTCTCGATGGGCGCCAACGAGGCACGCCACGTGCTGGAGATGACCGAAGACCTCGGCCATGTGCTAGCGCTGGAGCTGTACACCGCCGCGCAGGCGCTGGACTACCGCAACGACATGCTCAATGCCGCGCGCCGGCTGGCCGCCCGCGGCGACTGGCGCGCGCTCGCCGACAAGATCGCCAACGCTCCGCGCGAAGATCATCCGCACTACGCGCAGTTCGTCGGCGAAGTGCAGCAGCTGATGGCCTTGCTCGCCGGGGTCGGTGATTTCCATCCTGGCCGCGCGGTGCAGGCGGCGCATGACGTCTTGCGCCAGCACATCGCCTTCATGCACAACGATCGCGCGATGGATGGTGATGTGCGCAAGGTCTGCGAACTGCTCGGGCAGGGCGCCTTGCGTCGCTGATCCCGGAATGTTTATCGTGGCGCCGATGTGTGAATCGATCGGCGCATTTTTCGCGTGGTCGGCGCCTCTAGTTCGCCGCCAGTCATCGCAGCAGCTGGGACTTACAAACACTCGATGATGTATGTCGAGCGCCAGAACCTTCCGCGAGAAGTCCTGGCGCTGGAGCATCAGAGGTTTGAAGCAGCCCCGATCGATCAGCCTGCCTCGGCCGCCCATGCCTCGGCATCTGCACCGGCCGGAATGCGCAGCGGCGATGACGGGTCGGTGGCCGCGCGCCACACCGCCTTGGCGACATCTTCCGCGTGGGTGATCGGCGAAGAGGTGTCCTGGATGCCCGCGATGACTTTTTTGGCCAGCTCGGCATAGGCCTCGTGGTCGAGACCGTACATGTGCGCACGCGCGTTATCGCCGAAGCGGGTGTCGGGCGCGCGGCCCGGTAGCACCAGATGCACTCGCACGCCGAACGGTTCCAGTTCCAGCGCCATCGATTCCGTGAAGGCGTTCACCGCCACCTTGCTGGCGCGGTAGGCGGCGAGCAGGGGCAATACTTTCAGCGTCACGCTGGAGGTGACGTTCACGACCACGCCGGCCTTGCGCTGCCGGAGCTGTGGCAATACCGCCTGCGTCACCGCGATGGTGCCGAAGGTATTGGTCTCGAAGACTTCGCGCAGTGTCGCCATCGGAACGAGCTCGGCCGGGGAGGCCACGCCGAAGCCCGCATTGTTGACCAGTACGTCGATCGGGCCCGCGGCCTCGACGGCCTGGCGGATGCTCTCCGCATCGGTGACGTCGAGCGCAAGCACGCGCAGGCGGTCGGACGGCGGCAGCACGTCGGCGCGCGGCGTGCGCATGGTGGCGACGACCTGCCAGTCGCGAGCCAGAAAGTAGCGGGCGGTCTCCAGGCCGAAGCCGGACGAGCAGCCGGTGATCAGAACGGTTTTCATGAGAACTCCAGTGGCGTGGTTTGCGTAGGCCGCTACGGTAGATGGCTGGGTCCGTACTAACTACAATCGATAATCCGAATTTCATTTGCGAGAGTCCGGAATGATCGATCCCCTGGCCGAAGTAGTGACGCTGCTGCAGCCGAGTGCCCGGTTCTCCAAGCTCGTCCACGGCGCCGGCCTTTGGCACGTGAGCCGCTCGGACGCCGGTCAGCCGTTCTATTGCGTGATTCTCGATGGCGGGTGTCGCGTTACGATCGACGGACACGAGCCCATTGCGCTCGCGTCGGGCGACTTCGTCCTGATTCCCGCGGCCTATGGCGTCGCGATCTCCAGTTTCGAACTGCCGTCGCCGGGTATCGAGACAGCGGCGCCCGTCGCGCTGGGCAACGGCGAATTCAGGATCGGCGACGCGGAGGGCCCGATCGACGTGCGCATGATGGTGGGCCACTGCAGCTTCGGTTCGCCGGATGCCGCCCTGCTGGTGTCGCTGCTGCCGCAGTTGGTTCATGTTCGCGGCGAACAGCGGTTGGCCACGCTCATGGAACTCGTGCGGAATGAGTCGCGCGAGCAGCGGCCCGCACGCGATGTCGTGCTTTCGCGGCTGCTGGAAGTACTGCTGATCGAGGCGCTGCGCTCCGGCGCCGGAACGAACGCATCGCCGGGCCTGGTGTGCGGGCTTGCGGACAGCCGCCTCGCGGCGGCGATCAGAGGGATGCACGAGCATCCGACCCGTGCATGGACGGTAGCCGAGCTTGCGAAGGAGGCCGCGCTCTCGCGCTCGACTTTTTTCGAGCGCTTCAATCGCGCGGTCGGGGTTGCGCCAATGGAATATCTGCTCACCTGGCGCATGGCGCTCGCGAAGGATTTGCTGCGCCGGAACGAAGGCCGCATCGCCGAGATCGCGGAGCGCGTCGGCTACAGTTCCGCCAGCACTTTCAGCGTTGCCTTTACCCGGCACGTCGGGCGGCCGCCGACGCAGTACGCGCGCGAACAAGCGGCTGCGAACGCTGCGTGAGTGGGCGTATCCGGTTCGATGACGCCTGTTGCACGGGTCGGACCGCTTGCCCGAAAAAATCCACAGTCGCAGCCGCAGCGCGCCCGATGTGGCGGGCAGGATGCGGAAGATAGGGTTCCCTTCGATCTTTTCTTGATCGTGCCACGTCGGCCGTGCGCCGAAACGGAGAAGCGATATGAAGCTGTGGATCATTGCCATGCTTCTGCTGGTGCTAGGCGGAAGCGTGCATGCAGAGACGACGGTCTGGCAGCCTGCCGCCGGGCACACGCAAGTACCGCTATGGCCGGGAACGGTGCCCGATGCACGGCTGGTGCCGGGCCCGGAAAGCGAAACCAAGGGCGCGGTGACCAATGTGACCCGGCCCACCATGACGGTGTATGCCCCGAAGGGAAAGAACACTGGTGCCGCGGTCGTCGTGTTTCCAGGCGGCGGCTTCCAGATCCTGGCCATCGATCTCGAAGGCACCGAGATCTGCGACTGGCTGACATCTAACGGCATCACCTGCGTGTTGCTTAAGTACCGCGTGCCGAGCGTGCCGTATGTCTGGCAATGCGATTGCCGTCCGCACAACCTCACGACATCGCTGCCTTCGCTGCAGGATGCCCAGCGCAGCTTGCGGCTGGTGCGCGCGCGCGCCACGGAGTGGCACATCGATCCGCACAAGATCGGCGTGATCGGTTTTTCGGCGGGCGGCTATCTGGTGGCGGAGGCCAGTACGCGCTTCAAGAGTCGCTTGTACAAACCAGTCGATGCGGCCGACAAGGAAAGCAGTCGCCCGGATTTTGCGATAGCGATTTATCCGGGGCATCTGGCGAACGAGGACAATACCTTGAATGCCAACGTGCCGGTCTCCAAGGAAACGCCGCCCACCTTCCTGGTTCAGGCAGAAGACGATTACGTGGATGGCGTGCAGCAATCGCTAACGTACTACGCCGCGCTGAAGAAGGCCGACGTGCCGGTGGAGATGCATTTGTATACGCACGGCGGCCATGCGTTCGGGCTGCGGCGGACGCGGTATCCGATCAGCGATTGGCCGCGGCTGGTCGAGACATGGCTGCGTACGATCGGCGTCGTGAAAGACTAAGCGCAAGCCATTCCCAAGGGTGATATCGGCTCGGACGCGTATCCATTTTGGGCGATGTCCCTGAGTCCGGCAGACACGACATTTCCTGAGGGCTGCTAACGCCTGGTTCGGCCGGGCAGGCTGCGCCGAGTTGCGCCGCCTTTGCCATATACTGCGAGCGACGCTCTTGTGCGAAACCCAATGTCGGGAGGATTTTCGCGGGGCGGCGCTCGTAGTTGAAGCAGGACATTAGGGGGAAACGTGAAGGGGCTATGCAGGCTTATTGTAGGGATGCTCGTGGCCGTGCTGCTCGCGAGCTGTGCGACGGCATACAAGAAATCCGGTCTGACCGGTGGCTATGGTGAAACCAAGATCGATGACAGCCATTACCTGGTGTATTTCAATGGGAATGGTTACGCGAGCGAAGATCGCGTCTGGTACTTCTGGATCTATCGTTGCGCGCAGCTAACCAAGGAACGCGGCTTCGCCTATTTTTCCGTAGCGCCCGTCCAGAGCAATTTGAACAAGACGGCTTATGCGCCGGAACAGGCCGGGCATCTCTACGCGGCCGTGCTCGATGGCGATGTGGACGGTCATGCCATCCAGGTACACAGTAGTGGTGGTGGCGGTGGCGGGTTCATCTATGTTCCCGGCGCCGTGATTCGCACCTGGCACTCCAAGGCGATCATCGCCATGTACGGGAACAATGTTCCGCAGAAGACAGTAGTGCTGCAGGCGCAGTCAGTACTCGATCTACTCAACGGATACATCAAGACGAATGGAACCTCTCTAGCGCCGCTGCATGATGCCATTTTCGAGCAATCGGCGTATGCATTGGCGCCGGACAACCGGCTGGTAAATATTCACCAATACCTGTTGGCGCGTCGCTCCGTGCCGTTCGTCAATCCGTATTCGAAAGCATTCTCGTCATCATCGAATCCGCCGCCACCGCCACCGCCACCGGCACCGCCACGGCCCCCGGCCGCTATGGCGAACACCTCGGCATCTGCCATAGCAGCATCTTCGCCCGGCATGTCCAGCGGGGATGCCGACGCAGCCAAGGCGCAGAATGCCGCGACCCAGATGGGCTGTGGCGTGGTGCAGGCCAACGGCGACTCGACCTATACCGCGCCGTGCGGTTCGTATGACGTATTGATCCGTTGCGATAGCGACAAATGCCAGCCCATGCATACGATCAAGACCAGGAGCGATACCTAGCTTCGCCCGGAAACCTTGGCGACGAAGCGGATGCGAATGCATCGCTGCGCGGATGACTCGTTTCGATCGAAGCGAGTCGCCGATTCCCATGCCAATCTCGAAGCAGGATGCGCGGTTCGCGCTAACATGAGCCGTCCGGATCGAGGTAACTTCCTTGCTCGCTTTTTCTGATCCCCAGGCGGTCGCGCGCTACGCAGAAGGCCCGGTCAGGCTGGTGCCGGGCTTTCACGGTCTCCAATACATGGCGGCGCTGCTGCTGGCCGAAACCGTTTCGCACGATGGCCGAGTGCTTGTGCTCGGTGCCGGTGGCGGTCTGGAGTTGAAAGTCTTCGCAAGCCTGCATGCCGAATGGCGCTTCGTGGGTATCGACCCGTCGGCCGAAATGCTGAAGCTGGCCGAGGCCACCCTGGGCTCGCTCGCGTCACGTGTCGAACTCCACGAGGGTTACATCGACACTGCGGCAGTCGGGCCATTCGATGGCGCCACCTGTCTGCTGACGCTGCATTTCCTTTCGGTCGAGCAACGCCTGCATACGTTGGTCGAACTGCGGCGACGCCTGAAGCCCGGCGCGCCGCTGATCATCGCCCATCACAGCTTTCCGCAAGCCGAAACGGAGAAGTTGCGCTGGCTTTCCCGCTACGCGGCATTCGCGATCGCGTCCGGCGTTCCGGAAGCGGACGCGAGAAATGCCGCCGCCGCGATCAGCGAGCGGCGGCCCGCGGTATCGCCCGAGCAGGACGTGGCCCTGCTGAAAGAAGCGGGGTTCGACGGTATCGAACTGTTCTACGCCGGGTTCACCTTCAAGGGCTGGGTTGCCTACAACCCGGTGTGAGGCGTCAACTGCATCGCGTTTTCGGATGCGTAACGCTCATGCGCGATGTCGACTCAGGGTCTTGGGTGGTTCATCGAGTTGCCGGTTCGCAGCCTGATACGCCAGACGGCGCTCGTAGGAACGCAAATCTTCCCGTTCCCTGTAGGGCGTGAAGCAACTCGCCTCGCAAAGCTGTCCCGCCTTGCGCAAAGAGCCCATTGGCTATCGAGCAAGATGCTGTCGTATTTCGCGTGGCTTGCCTCGATCCTCTGCCTCGCGTAAGATGCGATCCATTGTATTAGCGCGTTAGTACACTATGAAGCGTAGAACACTGGATCCTGAAACCACCGAGGCCACCGCCGAGCTGAGCCTGTGCAAGGCCTTGCTCTCGCTGAAGAACGCCGAAGAGATGAGCGCGTTCCTGCACGACCTGTGCACGCCGGCGGAGCTCGAGGTGTTGATCGATCGTTGGCGGGTGGTGCCGTACCTGCTGGACGGCGTGCCGTATCGCGAAATCCACGGCCGCACGGCAGTGAGCATCACCACCATCGGCCGTGTCGCGCGTTACCTCAACCAGGGCAGCGGCGGCTATCTGTCCGCCGCGGCGCGCGCGGCGCGTCAGCGCAACACCACCCACAAGGCGAAGGCATGAAAAGCCGCGACCGTTTGCGTATCGCCATGCAGAAATCCGGCCGGCTCACCGAGCCTGCACAGGAGCTGCTCACCCGCTGCGGCCTCAGTTTCCGACAGAGCCGCGACAAGCTGTTCTGCTTCGGCGAGGGCGAGCCGGTGGACTTGCTGTTGGTGCGCGACGACGACATTCCCGGCTTGATCGCGCAGGGCGTGTGCGACCTCGGCATCGTCGGCCGCAACGTGCTGGACGAATATCGGATCGGCGCCGGCCGCGAGACCGCGGCGCTGCAGGAGTGGCGCGCGCTCGGCTTCGGCCGTTGCCGGCTATCGATCGCGGTGCCACAGGAAATGGATTACGAACGGGCCGAGCAACTCGCCGGGTTGAGCATCGCGACTTCGTATCCCGGCCTGCTCGGCGAATGGTTGCGCCTGCGCAATATCGACGCGACGGTGATCACGCTCAACGGCTCGGTCGAGATTGCGCCGCGACTTGGCACCGCCGATGCGATCTGCGACCTCGTGCAGAGCGGCGGCACCCTGGTCGCCAACCAGTTGCGTGAGGCCGACATATTGCTGGAAAGCGAGGCGGTGCTGGCCGGTGCGCAACAACTGCCCACCGACGAGCGCGGCGACATGATCGAACTGCTGCTGAAGCGCATGGATGGCGTGATGCAGGTGCGCGAGTCGCGGCTCTTGCTGCTGCAGACCTCGCGCAGTTCGCTGGAAGCGATCACCCGTCTGCTGCCCGGCGGCCCGCAACCGACCCTGCTGCCGGTGGCCGGCCAGCCGGACCAGCTGATGCTGCAGGCCTTGTGCGCGGGTGAGGTGAGCTGGCGCCAGCTGGAGGAAATCAAGAAGGCCGGCGCGCGCGAAATGTTCGTGTTGCCGGTGGAGAAAATGTTGGCATGAATCAGGCTCGCATGAATCGTCTGGATTGGAATGCGCTCGACGCCGGGCAGCGCCGCGAGGCCATGCTGCGGCCGGCGCTGTCGCGTGCCGAGGAGCTGCGTCGCGGCGTCGAGCAGATCGTCGCCGAGGTGCGCGCGCGTGGCGATGCGGCGCTGCGCGAGTTGACCGCGAAATACGACGGTTGCGAGCCGGCTTCGCTCGAAGTCGACGCAAGCGAGTTCGATGAGGCGGAAGCGGCGCTGGCGCCCGAACTGAAGGCAGCGATCGTGGAAGCGGCTGGACGTATCGAGATCTACCATCGCGCCAGCGCGCCCCAGCCCGTCGCAGTGGAGACGGCGCCGGGTGTGCGGGTCGAACGCATCCTGCGGCCGATCACGCGGGTTGGACTCTACGTTCCCGCCGGCAGTGCGCCGCTGCCGTCGACTGCGCTGATGCTCGGCGTGCCGGCGAAGATCGCTGGCTGCCAGGAAGTGGTGTTGTGCTCGCCCGCGCGCGCTGATGGGCGCTGTGACGAAGCCGTGCTGTTCGTCGCACGGCTTACCGGCGTGCACAAGGTATTCAAGCTCGGCGGCGCGCAGGCGATTGCCGCGATGGCCTACGGCACGGCGAGCGTACCGCGCTGCGACAAGCTGTTCGGCCCCGGCAACAGCTGGGTCACCGAAGCCAAGCAACAGGTCTCGGCCGATGCGGACGGCGCGGCAATCGACATGCCGGCCGGGCCTTCCGAGGTATTGGTGATTGCCGATGCAGAGGCCAATCCGGTCTTCGTCGCCGCCGACCTGCTGTCGCAAGCAGAGCATGGGCCGGATTCGCAGGTGATCTTGCTCAGCCCCAGCGCGGTACTGCTCGATGCGGTGGCGATCGAAGTGGAACGCCAGCGCGCCGCCTTGCCGCGCGGCGCGATTGCCGCGCAGGCGCTGGCGCAGAGCCGGCTGATCGAAGTCGAGTCGCTGGCGCAGGCAGTCGAAGTGAGCAATCGCTATGCGCCGGAACATCTGATCCTGCAGGTCGCCGCGCCGCGCGCACTGCTGGACGGCATCGAAAGCGCGGGCTCGATCTTCCTCGGCGCATGGACGCCGGAGTCGGTGGGCGACTACTGCAGTGGCAGTAACCACGTGCTGCCGACCTACGGCCACGCGCGCAGCTACAGCGGCGTGTCGGTGGCGAGCTACCAGAAGCAGATCAGCGTGCAGGAAGTTAGCGCGGCTGGCTTGCGCAATATCGGGCCATGCACGGCGACGCTGGCCGCCGCCGAACAGTTGGAAGCGCATCGCCGCGCGGTGACTCTGCGACTGGATGTATTGGCAGCGGAGGCTGGTGCATGAGCGTGCTCGACCTCGCGCGTGTCGACATCCGCGCCCTGCAGCCGTATTCGTCGGCGCGCATGGAAGCCAGCAGCGAAGGTGTTTCCGATCGGATCATGCTCAACGCCAACGAATCGGCCTGGCCGCCGATCGGCGACGCTGGCCACGGCGCCAATCGCTACCCGGAGCCGCAGCCCGGACTGCTCGCCGAGACGCTGGCGAATCTCTATGGAGTGCGCCGAGAGCAGCTGCTGATCGGCCGCGGTAGTGATGAGGCGATCGACCTGCTGGTGCGCGCGTTCTGCCGTGCCGGCGAAGACGCAATCCTGATCCAGCCGCCTACCTTTGGCATGTACGCGGTATGCGCGCGCATCCAGGGCGCGGCGGTGATCGAAGTGGCGCTGGCAACCGATTTCACGCTGGACGTCGATGCCGTGCTGGCGGCGCTGACGCCGACGGTGAAACTGGTGTTCGTCTGCACGCCGAACAACCCGACCGGGCAGGTGATTCCGCGCGCCGACATCGAGCGGTTGGTGCAGGCATTGCACGATCGCGCGCTGCTGGTGGTGGACGAGGCCTATCTCGAATTCTCCGAGGGCGTGAGCGCGAGCGAACTACTCGACCGCTACGACAATCTGGCAGTGCTGCGCACGCTATCGAAAGCATGGGCCCTGGCCGGCGCGCGGATCGGTTGCCTGCTTGCGCACGCCGAAGTCGTCGCGCTGCTCCGGCGCATCATGCCGCCGTATCCGTTGCCGCTGCCTTCGGTGGTCGCCGCGCTGGCTGTGCTTTCGCCGACCGGGCAACTGGCCGCACGCGCGAACATCGACATCGTGCGCAGCGAACGCGCGCGCATGGCGCAGGCGCTCGCCGGGCTGGCCGGCGTGCGTGAGGTGCTGCCATCACGGGCGAATTTTCTCGCGGCGCGCTTCGCCGATGCCGACGCGGCGATGCGGCAGCTGCTGGCGGCCGGCATCGTGGTGCGCGACGTGCGCAAGTATCCGAACCTCGGCGACGCGCTGCGCATCACCATTGGCACGCCGGAAGAAAATGAGCGTGTGCTTGCCGTATTGAAGAGTCCGACCATGGATGGCCGGGGTTTTGCCGATGGATCGGCATCGGATAAAACCGCATGAGCCGGAAAATTCTTTTCGTCGATCGCGATGGCTGCCTGATCGAGGAGCCAGCCGACGAGCAGATCGACAGCTACGAGAAACTGGCGCTTCTGCCCGGCGTGCTAGCCGCGTTGCAACGCTGCGCCGCTGCCGGCTACGAGCTGGTGATGGTGACCAATCAGGACGGTCTCGGCACGGCGAGCTTTCCGGAAGCGCACTTCGCCGGTCCGCACGAACTGCTGCTGCGCCTGCTGGCCTCGCAGGGCATCCGTTTTCGTGAAGTGCTAATCGACCGTAGCTCTCCGCACGATGGCAAGGACACGCGTAAACCCGGCGTTGGAATGCTGCGTCATTATCTCGCCGACGATGGCTGGAGCCGCGCTGCTTCGGCGATGGTCGGCGACCGCGAAACCGACCTGCAGTTCGCCGCTAATATGGGCGTGCGCGGGTTCCGCTGCGGGCCACAGGGCAGCGCGTGGAGCGAGATCGCGCACCAGCTACTGGATGCACCGCGCATCGCCACGATCGAACGCAACACCAAGGAGACGCGCATCCGGGTGAGCGTGAATCTTGATCAGGCGGCCGAGCCAAACATCCACACGGGGCTCGGTTTCTTTGACCACATGCTGGAGCAGATCGGCAAGCACGGCGGCTTCGCGCTGGAGCTGCGTTGCGAAGGCGATACGCACATCGACGAACACCACACCATCGAGGACTCCGCGCTAGCGCTGGGCCAAGCGTTAAAGCAGGCGCTCGGCGACAAGCGCGGTATTGCGCGCTACGGCTTCACCTTGCCGATGGACGAGGCGCAGGCCAGCGCGGCGCTGGACCTTTCCGGTCGGCCTTACTTCGTGTTCGAAGGAACGTTTCCACGCGAGCGCGTCGGCGAAGTGCCGACCGAACTGGTGCCGCATTTCTTCCGCTCGCTATGCGAAACGCTCGGCGCCAACCTGCATCTCGCCGTGCGCGGCGACAATGCGCATCACATGGTCGAGGCCTGCTTCAAGGTGGTCGCGCGCACGCTGCGCCAAGCGATCCGCCGCGAAGGCAGCGAACTGCCCAGTACCAAGGGCACGCTATGAGCATCGTGCTGGTCGATGCCGGCGGCACTAATATCGGCTCGGTGCGTTATGCGCTGCAGCGGCTCGGCGCGGACGCCGAACTGACCGCCGACGCGGAACTGATTCGCGCCGCCGACAAGGTAATCCTGCCCGGCGTCGGGGCGGCCGGCCCGGGCATGGCACGGCTGCATGAATTGGGGCTGGTGGAGGTGCTGCGCGGATTGACCCAGCCAGTGCTCGGCGTCTGTCTCGGCATGCAGCTATTGTGCGAGCGTTCGGAGGAAGGGCAGACCGCATGTCTCGGCTTAGTGCTGGCGAGCGTGCGTCGCTTCACCGAAGCCCCCGGCCTGCGCGTGCCGCATATGGGCTGGAACCGGCTGACGCGTCGATCGCAGCATCCGTTGCTGAGCGGCCTGGGCGAACGTGACCAGGTTTATTTCGTGCACAGCTATGCGGTGCCCGTGGGTGACTACAGCTTGGCCACCAGCGATTTCGGCGGCGCCGGGCTCGACGCCGAATTCTCTGCGGTGATCGCGCATCGTAATTTCCACGGCATGCAGTTCCACCCCGAGCGCTCCGCCGCGGTCGGTGCGCGCCTGCTGCAAAACTTTCTCAATCTGTGACGCCGATGTCTGCCGTGACGAAGCCTGCCGTGAACAAACTTGTTGTGACGAAATCGTTCGAAATCATTCCCGCGATCGACTTGCGCGAAGGCCGCGTGGTGCGCCTGAAACAGGGCGACTATGCGCAGCAGACGAGTTACGACGCCGATCCACGCGCATTGGCGCAGAGCTATGCAGCGGCCGGTGCACGCTGGCTGCACTTGGTCGATCTGGATGGCGCGCGTTCCGGCGCGCTGGACAACCTGCGCGTGATCGAGGCGATCGCTGCCGATGGCATGCGTGTCCAGGCCGGCGGAGGCGTGCGCACCGAAGCCGACCTGCGCCGCCTGTTCGACGCCGGTGTCTGGCGTGTAGTGCTCGGCAGCGTGGCCATCCGCGATCCTGCAAGTGTGGCCGGCTGGCTCGGCACCTACGGTCCCGAACGTATCGCGCTGGCGCTGGACACGCGTCGCATCGATGGTCGTTGGGCCTTGCCGAGCGCCGGCTGGACCGAGCTCGAGTCGCGCACGCTGGACGAACTCGCGCCGTGGTATGCGGCGCGCGGTGCACGCCATCTGCTGTGCACCGATATCGATCGCGACGGCATGCTGGCCGGCTTCAATCTCGATCTCTACCGGCACCTCGCTGGTATCGCGCCGACGCTGGCGATCCAGGCTTCCGGCGGCGTGCGTTCGCCGGCGGATATCGTCGCCGCGCGCGACGCCGGCGCAGGTGCGGTGATCCTCGGCCGTGCCTTGCTGGAAGGAAAATTCGAACTGGCGGAAGCGCTAGCATGTTGAGCCGCCGCATTATTCCCTGCCTGGATGTGCGCGACGGCAAGGTGGTCAAGGGCGTGCGCTTTCGCGATCACGTGGTGATGGGCGAGATCGTCGAGCTGGCTTTGCGCTATCGCGCCGAAGGCGCCGACGAGCTGGTGTTCTACGACATCACCGCCAGCCCGGAAGGGCGCGCGGTGGATCGCGCGTGGGTGGAGAAGGTGGCGCGGGCGATCGATATTCCGTTCTGCGTCGCCGGCGGTATTCGCAGCGTCGAGGAAGCGCGCGTGCTACTGCATGCTGGCGCCGACAAGATCTCGGTGAATTCGCCGGCGCTGGAACGTCCAGAACTCATCGACGAACTCGCGGCGGCGTTCGGCGTGCAATGCGTGGTAGTCGGCATCGACAGCCTGCGCGACGACGATGGCCTCTGGCGCGTGCGCCAGTACAGCGGTGATCCGACGCGCACGCGTGCCTTGCCGCGCGTCACACTGGAATGGGTGGTCGAGGCGCAGCGGCGCGGCGCCGGCGAGATCGTGCTGAACTGCATGGGCAGCGACGGCGTGCGCGAAGGCTACGATCTGGAACAGCTGATGGCCGTGCGCGCGATCTGCCAGGTGCCCTTGATCGCTTCCGGTGGCGCCGGCCAACCCGAGCATTTCCGCGCCGCGTTCGCCGAGGCCGATGTCGACGGGGCGTTAGCCGCCAGCGTGTTCCATTCCGGTGCGATCGCCATTCCCGATCTGAAGCAATACCTGCGCGACGAAGGCATCGAGGTGCGCCTGTGAATTCCGAAACGAAACTCGCGGCCGGCCTGGAAGGGGTGGAATTGGACTGGGCTAAAGGCGACGGCCTGCTGCCGGCGATCGTGCAGCACTGGCTGAGCGGCGAGGTGCTGATGCTCGGCTATATGAATGCCGAGGCCTTGGCGGCTACGCGCGCCAGCGGCCATGTGACGTTCTTCAGCCGCAGCAAGCAGCGGCTGTGGACCAAGGGCGAAAGTTCCGGCCACGTACTGGCGCTGAAATCGATCCGCATCGATTGCGATGCCGACACCTTGCTGGTGCAGGCCGCGCCGCACGGACCGACCTGCCACAACGGCACCTCCAGCTGCTTCGGCGATGAAGCCGCGCCGCCGCTGGGCTTCCTCGCCGAATTGGATGCGCTGGTCGCGACGCGCCACGCGGAACAGCCGGCTGGCAGCTATACCACCAAGCTGTTCCAAGGCGGCTTGCGCCGGATGGCGCAGAAAGTCGGCGAGGAAGGCGTAGAAACTGCGCTGGCCGCGGTGGCGCAGGACGATGCCGAGCTGCTGGGCGAATCCGCCGACCTGGTCTTTCACCTGATCGTGCTGCTACGCGCACGCGGACTCGGTCTGGCCGATGTCGGCGCGCTGTTGGCCGAGCGGCATCGCCAGCGCGAGACGCGCTAGCTTCCCCTGTGGGCTGGCTTATTGCGCGGTGGAACTCGTGCTGGCCGGCGAGGCGGGCACGAACGGAACGCGCGGACCCGCAGCGGCACCCTTGCGCCAGTTCGCCAACTGCTCGGCGATGCCGCTGCCGATGTCGATCTGCGGCTCCGACGGCGTGAGCTTGTCCTGCGTTTCCCATTGGCTGATTTCGCCGCTGGCCAGTTTGAACGCGGCAATGGGATCGTTGGTGCTGTTGAGCGCATCCACCAGCCAGGCCTTGCCGAAATAGGTGATGTCCGAATCGCTGCCGCAGCCGAACGAGCTGCGGTCGGTGCGTGCGGCGGTGAGCACCAGCGTGCCATCGCCGTGTAGCGCAGGCACGAAGCCGCCGGAGTAGCAGGCGTTCACCACCAGCACCTTCCATTTGAACGGGTGCTGGGCGAGTGCGTTGGTCAGATCCTCGGGGCCGATCTGATCCAGCGGCAGTGGATCCAGGTCGACCAGCAGATCGTGGTCCTCGCTACCGTGGCTGCTGACATACAGCAGCAGGATGTCTTCCGGCTTCATCGTCGCGCTCAGGCCATCCAGCGCGCTTTCCAAATTGCTCAGGCTGGCCAGCGGCTGCTTTTCCAGCGTGTCCGGATGGTTTTCCAGGATCAGCGCATGCGCCGAAGGACCGAAGCGCGTGGTGAACAGTTGCGCGGCGTATTCGACTTCGTTGCGGAACACGTCCTCGCCGCCATCGCCGGCGAACGCGACCAGATACAGGTTCGGCTTGCCGGCGACGCGCGGGCCGAGCTTGGCCAATGCATCGTGCAGCATGCGCGGCTGCGCGTAGAGCACCTGTTCTGGCGTCGGACCCTGGGCTGGCCAGTCGTCGGTGCCCGCATCGCCGTCTTCACCGTCGGTGCCGGCGACGCTGCTTGCGGTGGCAGGCTGCGCGACGCTCGAGGATGTGGCGGGATGCGCGGGGTTCGTTGCTTCGGGCAGGCCCCGGTGTCCAGGCAGCACCAGCATCAGCAGGACGCCGGCGGCGAAGGCGAGCAGGATGACGAGGACATTGCGCATGGGGATCAGGGCTCGACGGCGTCGAAGTCAGGGTAGGCCGGGTGGTCGGCATGGACAGCAGGTGTCATCGGCGCGCGTTGCAGCCAGCCGGTATGCAGCCCAGCGGCCTTGGCCGCATCCAGTTCCTGCACAATGTCGGACAAGAACAGGATGTGTCCCGGCTGTTCGCCGATCGCTTCGGCGATGCGCGTGTACGAGCCGGCTTCGCGCTTCGGGCCGGTCTCCGTATCGAAATACCCGGCCAGCAAGGGAGTTAGATCGCCGGCCTCGCTGAACTTGAAGAGCAGCTGTTGTGCCTGCACCGAGCCGGAGGAATACACGTACAGAGCCAGGCCGTCGCCGCGCCAGGCGCGCAGACGCGCCGCTACCTCGGGATACATGTGCGATTGATAGTCTCCGGCCTCGTAGCCTTCCTTCCAGATCATGCCCTGCAAGGCTTTCAGTGCGGTGGACTTGCGGTCCTCGTCGATCCAGCGCAGCAGTAGCTCGATGATTTCCTGCCGGCTGGCCTCGACGATGCTGGCTTCCTTTGCCGCCTCGTGCAGCCAGTGCTGCACCTCCGGCAGGTCGCCATGGGTCTCGATGAAGGCGGGCAGGCGCTTGCGTGCATACGGGAACAGCACGTCGTGCACGAAGCTGATCGAGCTGGTGGTGCCTTCGATATCGGTGAGGATGGCGCGGATGGCGGTCATGGATCGGGCGCGTGATGAGGAATTGCCAGCATAGCGCTACCGCGCGTCCGTTACCGGCTCAGCCGCGTGCGACGGCGCTTGCGTGAGGGCGCATGCGCGGGAATTTCTCCGCGATGTCCGTGCCGGTGAACTGGGCGACCCAGCCATCCTTGCTGGTGAACAGGCGGATCGCCACGAAATAGGGCGATTCGCTCATGTCGAACCAGTGGCGGGTACCGTCTGGCACGCCGATCAGATCGCCCTGTTCGCACAGGATGTCGTAGACCTTGCCGTCGATGTGCAGGGTGAACTGGCCGGCGCCGGCGACGAAGAAGCGCACCTCGTCCTCGCTGTGCGTGTGTTCGCTGAGGAACTTGTTGCGCAGTGCACCGCGGTCGGGATGATCCGGAGTCAGGCTGACCACGTCGATCGACTGGTAGCCTTCCTCCGCGATGAGCCGGTCGATGTCCTTGCGGTACGCGGCGATCACTTCGTCCTGGCTGGCGCCCGGGGCGATCGGCTGGCTGGCGTCCCACTGCTCGAAACGCACGCCGACAGTCGCCAGCTCGCGGGCGATCTCGTCATGCGCGGAGTATTCGGCCAGTGCGGTGGCGGGTTGGCTCTCGTCGAAGATGCGCAGAGTGCTCATGTCGATAATCTCCTCAGGTCGAGCTCGCAGCTCAGCAGAAATTCCAGGGCCTCCAGGTGGCGGCGGGTTTCGGCCATGTCGCGGCCCCAGGTATAGATGCCATGGCCGTTGATCAGATAGCCATGCAGCGGTTTGCCGGCATCGATCCATGCGTCCACGCGCGCTTCCAGCTCGGGCATCTGCTGGGTATTTGGAAATACCGGAATCTCCAGCACGCTCTCGTGCGTGGTGTACCCGGTGATCGCTTTTTGCAACTCCCATCCTTGCAAGCGGATCACCCCATCCGCCGCGAACAAGCGAGAGGCGACACTCTGGTTGCGCGAATGCGTGTGTAGCACGACGTTGTTATCTGGATAGCGGCGATAGATCTGCGTATGTAGGCCGGTTTCCGCGCTGGGGCGCGCATCGGTGCCGACGGCCTGTCCATGCAGGTCGATCAGCATGATGTCGTCGCGGCTAAGCTGGCCCTTGTCGCGGCCGGAAATCGTGATTGCCGCATGCTTGCCGTCGATCCGCATCGAGAAATTGCTGCTGGTGGCCGGCGTCCAGCCAAGGCGCGCCAACTCACGCCCCGCGTCGGCGATCGCGTCGGCCCGGGCGTTGAAGCTAGCCGCTGGGATGGTGTCGGGCAGCAATTGAGTCATCGTATTTGGACGTCCAAACGAGAGCGGATTATAGCATGTGGCCCGTCCACATCCGGCCGTAATGCGAGGCATTCTCGCAAGTCACGCGATATTGATTTTATCGGCGTAGCATTCTCGAGAATCCGCCGCAGGAACAAGTCTTGCGGTGACCAGCAACAGACGGAGGCCTGCCAATGTCGCATGAAAAAAGTTTGCCCGTGGAAGACGCGGAATCGCGTCGTCGTTTTCTCAAGCTCGCCGCAGGCGCCGCGGCTGCGGCTGCGGCGCTGGCCGTGGGCAGTCTGCCTCGACTGGCGCGCGCCGCCGATGCGCCGCACGTCGCCGAATCCGATCCGACCGCAAAGGCCTTGGGCTATGTCGAGGATGCCGGCACGACTAAGGATCCCAAGCATAAGGCCGGCGATGTCTGCGCCAACTGCCAGTTCTATTCGGGCGCTTCGAGCGGTTTCGGTCCTTGCCAGTTGTTTCCGGGCAAGGCGGTCAGCGCCAAGGGGTGGTGTGTGTCGCATACGCCCAAGAAAGGCTGAGCGGGATATTCGTAAAGCCGGCCGTTGCGCACTCAGCTGGTCTTGCCGCCTGCAGCATGCACGTGATCGAGAATGAAGGCCGCAGCTTGGGGAGACATGTCTGCGAGCGGGATCGTGAAGAATTCGGCTTTCGAAAGCAGGCATAGCCAATAGGTCTTGAACTGCCATATTTCCTTGATGGAAGACCACGGCAGCGTCGAGGCACCTGCGCCGGAGGATAGCGACAGTGACGATTCGGCAAGTTCGAGAACGCCGGTAGAGTTGCCCATAGCCGCCAGCTTGCGAAGCGCATGGCGGTAATGCGCGAAATACATCGTGAGGGAAAAGGCGATGCCGAGTGCGGGCACGCTCGCCAACAGGACCACGAGCCAGAGGACGTATCGCCTAGAAGCCATAGCGCGCCGAGGCTTGCGACAACCAAGATCAGTGCGGAAAAGAATCGGAAACCGGTAACGCGCCAGCAGAAACTGAGCACGGCGCGGCGTAACAACGGCTTGGTGTACGCCAGAGTGATTCGATACATGAAGATGGCTTTGCTGAGCGGGCGGCGGCATGAGTTCCGTTGCGCGCCTGATCGAAGGACGCAAAACCCATGGCTTATAAAAGTGCCGCCCGACGCATCAGGCGAGGAGCTACAGCCTGACGCGCCGGGCGGCGATCCGGGGCCCACTGCCAAGTGATTAACCCTCGGACCGAGGATAATACTCCCGGCGCCGGCGAGATAGATGCCTGGCCGCCAGTTTTCTCTCGCAAAGATATCGTTAAATTGATTAAAAACAGCTATTTATATCGAAATCGAGATAATTTTTTGAGATTTACTTATGCTGGTGGCGAAGTAGGGTCACTTAGGCACGTTAAGCGAATTTGCTAATCTTTTGCGCGAAAATTAAGGATTTCGGCGAAATTCGAGGCTTTTCGATGCTTGACTACAAGCCTGACTGGCTCCGCAATTTGCTGTGCCGGCGTCCATAGCCGAAGTAGATGGCCATGCCGATCGCTGTCCAAGCTCCCATCAAGGTCCAGTTGAACCAGGCCATGGTGCAAAGCAGGGCCAGGCAGCTCAGCACGCCGGCGGAGCAAATGAACCAAGCCCAAGGCACGCGGAACAGACGCGGTAAGTCGGGTGCGGTATAGCGCAGGATCAGCACGCCGGCGCAGACCGCGACGAAGGCGATCAACGTGCCCATCGAGGTGAGGTCGGCCAGCAGGTCGAGCGGAAATATCGCCGCCAGCAACGCAATGCCAGTGCCGGTGATCAGCGTGTTGAGATGCGGCGTTCTATACCGAGGATGGATACGTGTGAACACCGGCGGCAACAAGCCATCAACAGCCATGATCATGAAGATGCGCGGTTGCGCGATGATCATGACCAGGATGACGGACGACAAACCGATCAGCGCACCGATCTCGACGATCAGGCGCAGCCAGCCGAGTTCGGCATGATTTCTGACGGCGGTAACGACGGGCTCGCTGGTGCCGAGCTCCGTGTAAGGAATCAGGCCCGTGAGTACCGCTGCCATGGCCAGATAAAGGATGGTGCACACGGCAAGCGAGACCAGCGTGCCGAATGACAGGTCGCGCTGCGGGTTCTTGCATTCCTGCGCCACCGTGGAGGTTGTCTCGAAGCCGATATAGGCGAAGAACACCATGGCTGCGCCGCGCAGAACGCCGCTCCAGCCATACTTGCCGCCACCGTTCGGCGACGGTACGAAATCAGGTACGAAGGGATGCCAATTGGCCGGATTGATGTAGCGATAGCCGGCAACGACGACGATGACGATCAGGCTGATCTTGAGCACCACCATCAGCAGGTTCATGCCGGAGGATTCGCGTATGCCGACGTAACACACCCCGGTCAGTGCCATCACGATGGCCACCGCAGGCAGGTTCAACAAATGCCCGGTCGTGACCAGGATGCCATCGGCGTAAGCCAGCGGTGCCTCGGTCAACGCTATCGGAAGATGGATGCCGCCCTGGTCGAGAAGGCTGGTGAAATAGCCGGTCCAGCTGGCCGCGACGGCAGATGCCGAAATGCCGTATTCGAGCACCATGTTCCACCCGATGAACCAGGCGAGCAGCTCCCCCAACGTAGCGTAAGCGTACGAGTAGGAGCTGCCCGAGATCGGAATCAGGGTGGAGAATTCGCAATAGCAAAGCGCGGTGAAGCCGCTGCAGATCGCCGCCAGCAGGAAAGAGATCATGACCGCAGGGCCGGCATGCTCGGCGGCAGCCTGTCCAGTGACCACGAAGATGCCGGTGCCGATCATCGCCCCGATGCCGAGCGCGGTGATTCCCCATGGCCCCAGCGTGCGTTTCAGGCCAGGACCGTCGCTATCTTCGATATTCGAAAAATCGGTCTTGCGGGCGAATAATTGCTTCAGCATGGAGAGCCTGTGGCCGGACATGGAAAGGGCCGACTGCGCCGGCCCTCGGGGTTTGGAGACATCAGCCGGCGGCGACGGACTTGCGTAGCTTGCTGTGCCAGTGGCCGTAGCCGAAATAAATCATCATGCCGATGGCGGTCCAGCCCAGGATCAGCGGCCAGTTGGCCTGGAACGACTGCCAGAACAGGTAAAGGCAGATGATCGAACCAAGCACGCTGACCAGCCAGATGCCGACCATGCCGCCCGGCACGCGGAAGGCCCGCGGCAAGTCCGGCCGGGTGTGGCGCAGGATCAGCACGCCGATGCAAACCGTGGTGAAGGCCAGCAAGGTGCCCATTGATACCAGTTCGCCCAGGATGCTGACCGGAAACAGGCCGGCCATGGTCGCCGCAGCGATGCCCGCAACGAACGTAGCCACCGAGGGCGAGCGCCGCTTGGGATGCACGCGCCCCATCGCTACCGGCAGCAGGCCATCCTTGGACATGCTGAAGAAGATTCGCGACGTGCCCAGCAACATCACCAGGATCACCGACGACAGCCCAGCCAGCGCGCCGAAGGACACGATTGCGCGCAGCCAGTTCAGCTGCGGATAGAAGCTCAGCGCGGTCGCCACGGGCTCGGGCGTGCCGAGCTTGTAGTACGGCGTGATGCCGGTGAGGGTGAGCGCCATCGCGATGTAGAGCAGGGTGCAAATGAGCAGCGAACCGAGAATGCCGATCGGCATGTCGCGCTGCGGATTCTTCGCTTCGCCAGCGGCGGTGGACACTGCGTCGAAACCGACGTACGAGAAGAACACCAGCACCGCGGCGCGGAAAATGCCGCTGGTGCCGAAGTGGCCCGGGCCCTGTTCCGGTGGGATGAACGGGTGCCAGTTGGCTGGATTGATGAAGCGGAAGGCGAATACCAGGAACAGCAGGATCACGATCAGCTTGATCGAGACGATGATTGAATTGACGAACGACGATTGCGTGATGCCCGCATAGCAAAGCCAGGTCAGCCCCGCCACGATCACCACGGCCGGAAGATTGATCAGCGTGCCGGTGGCGACGATGTTGTGGCCCTGGAATTTGAACGGTGCCGACGCCAGCATGTCGGGCAAAGCCAGCGAGACCCCGGTCCAGTGTCCGACAATCGATAGGCAGTCGTTGAAATAGCCCGACCAGCCGGCAGCCACGGTGGCCACCGCGAACAGATATTCGAGTACCAGGTTCCAGCCGATGAACCAGGCGACGATTTCGCCCAGCGTGGCATATGAGTAGGCGTAGGCGCTGCCGGAAACCGGAATCATCGCCGCGAACTCGGCGTAGCACAGGCCGGCGAAGGCGCAGGCGATGCCCGCGACGATAAAGCTGATCATCACCGCCGGGCCGGCATGCTCGGCCGCCGCCTGTCCGGTGATCACGAAGATACCCGCACCGATAACCGCGCCGATGCCCAGTGTGACCAGATGCCGCGCGGTGAGCACGCGCTTGAGCGAAGGCTCGCCGGTGACGCTGTCGAAAGCCGCATCGATCTGCGGCGTCGCACTGATGGGATGCTTCGCGAAAAGTTGTTTGAGCATGCGTGGGTCCCCTGAGAGAGTGGCGGCTTTTGCTGGCAGGCACAGGCTGCTGCGTGGGCCTTGCCGCTCGTTTGTGTCAATCTGGAACCATAGCCGAGCCATCGTGGGGGTACAAGCTGCGCTGCGGCTATGATCTGCTCTGGTTTTA